>PVBE010687855.1_pt1 | contig 12360 bp, 9 predicted proteins | sample 1631181 | NCBI WGS metagenome assembly PVBE01 (sample SAMN08397723, study PRJNA350692) | Marine metagenome, whole genome shotgun sequencing project. | isolation source: water | place: Pacific Ocean | collected 2012-04 | reverse complement strand
TATCGCCCTAAACTATCAAAACCCATAAGTTTCTCCTCCGTTTTTAATTATGTTCTTTCTCTGGAAGCTTTCCTTCTGCTCTCATTTGAGAGAGATAGGCTTCAGCCGCTGCCTCACTCTTACCTATTCTTAAGTACATATAGTGCTCTTCGATTTTAGCAAGATCTTCCACAGATACGTTAAATTGCCCAGTTTCCTGGACGCCAATTGGATCCTCTACAGTTTCTGTAGGGATACGCGATAGTCCGTCAGTTAGTTTATCAGTAATCTTCTCTAAGCTTACTGAGCCAACGATCCTATTTAATTCAGAATCCAAACTGGAATCTGTAAATTCAGTATAATCTCTTTCCTTAACTTCTTTCTCTTCTAGATTAACTAGTGTCGATAGATAGTTTTCCTTCACCTTTCGGAGAGTTGAAATATCTTCGATACGAGCATCTTGGAGAGCTTCCATATCTTGGAATAGAGAATTATATTCCTTACGGATAGCAGCTAGTTGATCCCTAAGATCTCCCGCTACCGTTTCCAGTTTTTCAACCTCTTGCATTAGTTGCTCTTCTGAATCGGAAATAGCTCCGCTTTCAGCAAGGGCATCTTGCATGAGTTCTGCACCAACAACAGTTGATAGTTTCGCTACCAATTGTTTCAACGTGCTCTTGTCCTCATTTAGGACTTCGACGCTATCGTCTACGTGAAAGTTCTCTTGTTCGAAAACTTGATTTAGCTGATTAAGTACATCAGCTTTACTAATTTTGTGATCCTGAACAGGGGCACTACTTTCTACACTTAGAACTGCACCTAGGGCCTTGGCCTTTCGGTTTGCAGATGCAAGCACTTTTTCTTTTCCTTCACCTTCATACTTATTAAGTAATCGGATAACTGCCAATGCGTGAGCACCATCAGCTACAGGGAAAGATCGAGAAGGACCACAGAAGGTTGATTTTGCTAATTTAGCTCTCTGCTCTGCAGAGAGTTTAGCATCCTTAACTTCTTCTGGAAGTTCTCCATTCTCAATTGCTTGTTCCACTTCATTCCAAACATAGTCATAGAGCTTTTGTTCTTGATCATCAGTGAGTTTGACTCCATCAAGAATCTTTGCTGTTAAATCCTCAAACGACCCATCAGTAATTTCATTAACTTCTTCAGAAGAAACTGCAGTTTCCAAATCTTCTACAAGATTATCGGTTACTTGCACTTCCTCTGTAGAAGCCTCCTCTACTGTCGGATCACTTGCTACTGTGGAATCTTCCACGGTAGAAGTTTCAACTTGGGGATCAACAGTGGCGGAATCCTTGATGTCTATAGGTAATTGCTCTGACACTGCTTGTTTCTCCTTGTCTTTGGAATCATATTGAGGGAATTCTAATTTTACCTCATAAAGACGCCCCTCATAATCATTTGCAATTTCAATTTGATCTTGCAAACCATTATAATTTAACTCTAGAACTCTAGAGTGTTTATCTGCGGGGACATTTACAAATGAATATTCATCGTATACCAGTTCTCCAGCAATAATGAAACACTTAGATGAATCATATACTGCACCTGGCTTGTGATCGCAAGGACCTTCTTTGGTCCAATCCGATTTGCAGATAGAACAAACGGCCTTATCAGTACTAGCTCCAATTGAACCAGTAATGTATCGACCGTCTAATAGTTTTTCAACTGCATTTTTATCTGTAATATTTGCTACTAATTCTATGTGGCCTAACCCCTGATAGGTACTATCAGAAAGAAGACTATCAGTAAACATACTTGATACGATATCGACTTGCATGCCAAACGGCATTCGGTTGCTCACAAAATCATTTATGAGCGTGTCTGTAATTGTTCCGACTTCTTCACCATGCTTATTTTTAACAAGCATCCCATTGTAGTGTTCACCAACACCTTGAGAAGTGTCTCGATAATTAGCAGACATAATTCTTCCGACTGGATCTTTGTGATCCGCGTGGTGTAGTAAAACTGGCTTAGGATATCCATCGGTAAATGAAGAAGCTCCCTTTTTCATACTGTCTGGCAAGTAGAATCCATTATTTCTGGTAATTATACCAGCATGGGTTGCGGCAATTCTTACCTGCAAACCTTGTCTTAGGGGATTTGCTTGACTTAAAGACAGTAAACTTCCCATGTTATCTTTGTTAATGCTCTTGGCATTTTCAAGATCTGGGGTATTATGAAAATCGTCACGAACATTAATCAGACTTTGATCAATCAAAGAAAATTTTACTAAGTCCCTGATCTTCAAATAGTTTTGATTACTCATAAATTTATTGCTCCAATATGAAAGGGCTCTAATCGTAATCTAATCTAATTTTCTAATTTTTATTTATCTAATAATTTAAGGGTGTCAATTTCTTATATTAAACTTAATTCCTAAAAGAATCAAGTTTTTACAACGATTTTAAATTTAACACAACCTTAATTTTAAAAAAAACATATTTTTTTAAATATTTCGAACAAGAGTGTAGCTACACTTTGCGTGGAAGGGAGGGACATCTTCTAGGGTGATATTCTTTAATGATATTTGTTTCCCCTTTAGTGCATTTCCCATTTCACAAGTTCCAGCATCACTATACACATAAAGCGATTGAATTCCAATATCTTTTTGTCCAATAACTTCACCAAAGTTAAATGCTTTACGAATTTCCACATCTTCGATAAATCTAGTTCTAAATTCAAAAGAATCAAAAATTGCTCTAGCTGTTGCAACCATCTCTTCAGGAGAAGAATTATTTCCAACATTTCTCTTTAGGGAGGAAATGATTTCTTCTGTTAATCTATAGACATAGCGTTCTAACCTGTCTCTGAAAAATGTTCTAGCAACAATTATTCCCTCGATAAATCTCGGATCATACGTGTTGGCGTATCTTCCATAACCATTTCTGTAAGCTAACACCTGTTCTGAAAGTAATGCTTGTACGCTAGTTAACAACTCGCTTCTTACTAGTGCAGCGATCCAGTCTTGCTCTAATTTATTTTTAGCAGAAATTCTATATATGACATCCTGCTTGGTCTGAATAAATGTACTGGTGAGATAACCGTCCTTTTTGGTAACTGGCTTTGGAGCTGGTTTTTTTGCTTTGACTAATTCCAGCTCTTTTGACTGTTGTTCATTGCTGGATTCAGCAAAATCTCCAGAAGTCATACTGACGGAATTATCTTTAGCAAGCCCTCTCGCAATCGGAGAATATGGCTCATCAAGTGCCTGAATTAGTAACTTCGGCATTTCAAACATCTTCCATCTTGTCTTGTGCCACTCAGGAAAGTTATCCGCAATGTCTCCACCAGCATCAATTTCTTCAGGAGTTGGAATGACAATAGGCTCATAACCCATTCGTCTACGACTTTCATCATGAGTGATCATATCTTTATTGAATTGATCAGCCATGTGAGTTTCTTTTTTAATTTGAGAATCAATATCGATTTCTTTAAATTTAAGCTTAACGATATTCTCTTCATTTAAGACATCTTCTCCGAAAGTAGATTCCAATAGAAGTTCATTAATTACATATTGATTAACAAAGGACTCAACTATTTGTTGAATATTCTTAACTGAGTCTATTAGGTTTCGAGACATGTTGTCTGCTGTGGATCTATTTGAAGTAGCTCCCTCTCCTAAGTCAACAGCAGAGATACCAAGCCCAGCAATGACTCTTTTCTTGAAGTGCTCCAAATAAGCTTCTGCTCTAAGTGCTCTTCCCTCTGCTCCGACAGTAGAGATTTCGTGTCTTTCTGGGGTTACGATCCCACCTTCTGAAGGCATATACTGGATCTCTTGCCTGACAACATCAATCTCTCTTTGCCCTGCTTCTGTAATTCCTGCAGGAGCTTCAGGAGTCCCCACCTTATATTGGAATAGAGGAAACAAATGTTGATAAACTAAAAGCTCGATATTCTCTTCAATTTTACGAAGTGCTCTAATGTCATCTAAAACCGGAACAATTGTGGGAGTTCCAAAAACGAAACCTTCTTTTCGATCCATATAAAAATGTACAATATCTTTTCGATTGTATTCTTTTTTAAAACCATCTGGCATTCTCTGTCGCCACTTACTGATCTTATTTCCACTAACCCTGTATTCCATGGTTTCAGCAGGGGCAACGAAATACGCAGCTACAGGAATTAAGGGATTTTTAGATTTTGTTCCTGGAGCAACTCTAAGCTTGCCTCCAGAAGCTTCCAGCTTTCTAACTTTCACAAGAAAACAATTTGACTTTCTAATTAAAGAAGAACCTATATTTCTAAATAAAGCTTGTGTCGGCAAAGAGGAGGCTTGAGAAATTTGTTCAAACCTGGTTTGTATATATTTGATATGCTTTGGATTCTTACCTGTAAGATCCCAACCCTCTTTAAACATCAAGGCAACTTTCTTATCAAAAGCTTGTCTTGCAAAGCTTTCTACATCCTCGACTCTTCCAATTTCTGCTAAGTCATATTCTGGAAGTTGAAAGTTAGCTCTTCTAGAAGCATTTGTGTGAGAGTAATAATGAAGAGCGGGGTCTTTCACCGGAGGGACAAGGGCTGGTTTTTTACTGGGGACGATAATAGCTTTAACTTCTGGAACCTTATCTTGAACCACTTCTATTGTTCCTGATTTTTCTTTTTTCGATTTAAATTCTATTCCAAATATCTTCATGATATTCCCCTTATATACCAGCCGTATTTAGTTCTGACATCCACTTGTTTATCTGGGCAGCATCTGCATCCTCTGGGATTGCGCTGTTGCAAGTGAACATTGTTGTGGGAGCCGGTTGCTTAATTTGATTTGCAAGTTGTTCGATCTTCATATTCATCTGTTCATCTCCTGTGTCCTCAAAAGAGTAAGTCATATCAGGGCTAGTTGCCTCAACATCCGAAGGTATTAAACCAAAGAACACAGAAAGTGTTCCATCCTCTTCTTTTTTGATAACCGCATCAGTATACTGAGTAAAGCTTTCTTGTATAATTTTTTCTAACGCCTCTGATGGGTTGTCACAGTCTCTAACTCTCAGGAAGTCAATAAGTGCAGTCATTGTCCCGAGAAGAGTTATTAAGCTTAGCTTTTGCATGCCCTTCCCAAAGAATCCAAATTCCAAAACTGCAGAGTTTCCAATTAGCCTTCCAAGCTCTTCCATCCAAGAACTAAAAAGATTTTCAATGTAAGTCGCAATATTTTTCAAGTGTGTGAATGTGGCTTCAAATATATTTTGAAATCCAGCTTGAACACTGTCTATGGAGTTGTTGAAATCTTTTAAAGCTTTAATATTCTTATCGAATTTTTCATTTGCCTGCTCCTTCTCTTTTTCTTTTAAGATCCCGGCTTGTTTGCTTCCGGGCTTTGGTTTCGAAGCTTTTAGGCTGTTTATCTCTTCTTCTCTTTTTAGATAAGCCTTGTATGAGCCAGTATCTGGCTGGTCATGCACCGCAGACCAAACTTCTTTCGGTTCAGTTTTAAAGGGTTGTATTTTCTTTCCACCAAGTCCAGCATCACCGATAAAGGAGAGGGGTGAGTCTTTTGGGACCTGAGGACCTGCGTCCTGCTGAAGAGTCCAGTCCTGATCCTTCCAAGAGGAATCGAATGAAGTTCCGAACTCCCAAGGACCTTGAAGATTAGAGGTCGTTTCCATAAAATCTGCAATTGGCCCAATGAATTCTTTTTGGAAAGAATCTATCATGCAGTTAATAGGATCAAGTATTCTTTGAATAAAGCTTTGAATCAATTGTAGCGCAGCGCTAAGTAATCCAGTCAGAATACCCTTTGCTAAATTAAAAAACATACCAAGATCTCCAAATATATCTATGGAAATCTTCGTTAGCCCAGCAGACAGTGCTGCAATAATTCTCATAAGGTCGCTTGGACATTGCAGCAATTGGAAAGATTTTATAAATTCACATAGTCCCAGGAGTGTAGATCTGCCTCTATCCTTTAGCATTCCGACCATCTGTTCTAACTGTCTGACAAAGTTTCTGGGAATTTCTTGCCAAAGCTCTCCGTACTGTTTCCAGGATTCTCCAAAGTTAGTCAAAGCAAGCTCTGCACCAGCGAACCTTTCAGCACACGGTATGCATCGCTCTATCCCCATCTGCTGCAATCCGTTTTGAAAGTTATCCGACCAAGGGGTCTCACTGGTGGGGGCTCTTTCTTCTTGGGACGACTTGCTTCCAGAATTTTGAGAAGGTTGTTCTTCTTGTCTTTGGCTTTCACTCTCCTGTGATGCATTCGCTGCCTCGGATGCGGTTGTTCTACTTAGCGGTTCGTTACTTTTTAGATTATCTGTAAAGCCTGGCTTATTGATATCCACATTCTGGTTCATTTGAGAACTTTGCATCTGAATGGAAATCTGCTTATCCAGGTTATTGCAGTTGGCAATTCCATTAGACAATACAGGGGTGTTCATCGCGTATACAGATCTAGGATCAGTAGAAAAGGCTGCGGCTTTTTCAAAAGTCTTTATGATTACTTCGCAATCAGCATAAAATGTCGGATCAAAAGATGGCATTAAGTAGAGCCTCCGTTCTTAGTGTGTGCTTGACCCATCATCTCTTCTGGGCTGGGGCCTTCGGGCATTGGAGCAATCTCATCAGGAAGAAATGAAATCCCTGGAGGGAGTGGGATAACTGGTTTAACAAAATTCTTCCAAAGCATATTAGCTAAAGCTCTTAAGGCTGTATCTTGCACAGCATCAATATCTAGAGGTGGAACAATTTGATGATCAGGGTCAATATCAGGCCTGCCTGAGAAAGTCAGCAAGTCAGATATGTTTCCTTCCTTTAAGGCCTTTTTTGCTTTTTCTATTTCAGAGGCTTTTAGAGGTTTTAGAATCTTATCAGGAGTATTCTCCATTATTTCTTTTTGATGCTCCTTGCATTGCCTGTATTGTTCATAGGTTACCTTCGTCGGGTTGCTTCCTGGGTAATGCCTTTGGAGGGCACGAATGCAGTTTGCATCCACTTGGGTATCGAGAGTTATTTCGAAATCCTTGCAAAGCCTATCCACTTCTTCTTGAACTTGCTTGCCAAGAGCTGCAGCATTCCTTGCAAATTGTTGGGTGTGCTTCAGTCTAGTTACGCCATCAAGGCTGCTCTCTAATTCGGAATGATCAACCGGGGTTGGTTCTGTACTGGTGACCTCGGGCTGAATGAAAGAAATATCTGGACGATACTCCAACAAGGAGCGACTTTGTTGTTTCATTCTTTGGCTCATTTATTCTTCCTCTACTTTTAAGCGCAACCGATCATATGATTTAATATCACTATCTGGAGTTATCTCCATTTTTATATAAAAGAATTCCACTCCAGAGCTACCAGGAACAACAACCCCTGTCAGCTTTGGTGTTCCAACGGTCCAGATTGTTTCATCAGCGCTAAGGTAGATACTGTAAGGATCATTAGAATCTAAATTTACCACTTCGACCGAAACGGTAACACTAGCCGAAGAGGTATTTTTTAGATACAGCTTCTTTTGCTGCACTCCTCCAGTAACACCATCAAATGCAAAGCATAGTGGATTAGTGAATGCTCCTTCTTCGCTGTATGAAGTCGGGGACGACTCTGTAGATATTAATTGGATTGCCATTTGTTTTACCTCTTTTTAAAACTTTTTCCTACTTGGTTTATTGGAGAGCCTGGGTCTTAAACCGACCCTCTTTGAGGCGTCATTTTCTGCCTCTGAGAGAGTTCTAACTCTAGGCTTTGGAGCATCACGCCCAAAGCCAGGCCAGGCCCATAATCCTACATCGCTTTTGCCTTTATTTATATTCGATGCAGGGAGAGTATTGGGTCCACCAAGTAAGCTCTGTCTCTTGTTCACCACGGAGTCTCTTCCTGAGGTGGGTCTTTGCTCTTCTCTGGCCTTAATGTTTGTTTCTTTTCGATTTCCTTGATGAATAACTGTGTCTCCTTCATGGATTAAAGCATCAATGGCTTCTCCGAATTTTCCCGAAAAGGCAATTCCGGTATCATACTTAGGCTTCCCAAGTGGAGTGACCTCTAGTGTGAACCCTAACACAGAAAGCATTAATGCGTCTAGAGCATGATCTCCTGCAGCCACATCTCCTGCTGCATAAACTGGAGTTCCGGTGGGAGTTATTCTATCAATGATATATCCCTGTAGTTGAGCTTCCAATTTTTCGTCACTTTCAGGAAACCTAAGATCGTTAGTTTCGAATCTACGAACTGTGCTTTCAACTAAGAAAGGTTTAGCAGGTTTACTAGTTAGTCTTTTAGTAAATAAATCGTGTACGTCAACCTTGCTACCGAAATCATATTTTTTAACAATGTCTCTTAATCGAGAATCTGGATGGGTTGGGCCTTTAGCTGGATCACTCAGGGAATCAAATCCATATTTTCTCAGGACCTCATACTGTGTTCCTCCAAAGCCAGCATCAATATAGATGACAATGGGTCTCCATAGCCTATTATATTCTGCAATTTTGTGGCATGCGCTAAGTTGAGTCCAGCCCTCTCTAGATACAACTGCTCGATCTACGACATAAAACATATTCTCTGCAGGGTTAAACCCCAAGACAGATATGGTCGTTCCGTTCCCAATATCATTCCAATCAACACCAATTGTGTAAGTCCAGGTATTTTTATAAGCTATATCTCCATACTCGTATCTAGCCTTAGCTGCCTGAATATAGTTGTTCTGAAAGACACCCTGTTCCTGTTCACCAAAGTTAGCTAGAATTTCATGGTCATAGCCGATCTCTGTTAGCTGTTCTTTAAACAAGGCCTTAAGTTCTTCATTCCACATAGGGTTAACTTCCGATGTGTAGTGGTACTCTTTAAAGATCTTACTGCCGCAGGTCTGAAAGAATCTCTCCCGTTTACCGGAAGGAGTGGAACTCATCCAAACTGTAGCGTTTGGATAGTTAGTAATAATGCTTAGTGCTGCATCCATATCTCCAGAGCTAAGGTAATCTGCCTCATCAAATACTAACATGTTTCCGTGCTGTCCACGAACTGCTTCCGCGTTACCACCAGATTTTGTCCCAGCAGTAAAGCCACGAATTATACTTTCATTATGTAGCTCGACTGTGTAAATCGGAGCTTTTACGTTTCTTCTAATTGAGTTTTGGGTCACAGGATTCGATCGAACAAGCTGCATCATTCTGTTAAAAATCAAATCGATTTGAGCTTGATAAGGAGTGATCAGGATGATTTTAAAACCCTCGCTCGCTGGGATTCCTGGTTTTGTAAATAATGCGTAAAGCATTGCAACAACTAGGGTTTCTGTCTTACCTGCTTGTCGTCCAATTCTGAAAACTTTTCTTTTTGCATTACACCTAAGCATCGTTGCCTGGTAGGGTCTGTGGTATCTGGACTTCCCGAGGACACTCTTGTCTGGATTCTTTTCTTTCCATGCGTAGTATTCTTCAGGATTCTTTCTTTTCCAGATTTCTCCATCAGGATCGAGACAATGCCAATCTAAAGTCTGTGCTGCCCATGCAATTGGGTCAACCATCGCCAAGGCAATCTCTCTCTCTGATTCTGGAATATCCTCTAAGATTTCCAAAGGTATATAGTCAGCAGGAATGCCGTTACAATTTATTTCAAAAGACTGTCCTTGAATTAGCGCATGTTTCTTTTTATAACCCTTGATGCACTTGAAACATTCTTGGTCACAATTGTTCAAATCTCTCATCTATTGTCCTTTCGATTAAATCCCTGCGTTGGCTCCGATATTATTGGATTTTTTATCCGCCCTGCTTCTTTTGCCTTTCCACATATTCCCGACATCTTTTTTCATTGCAGTTGTCATGGCCCCAAAGCCTTTAGCAAAACCATGTTTTTGGCCAGCTCTCCAGCCGCCAACAGCATATTTCTTACCCATGCCTCCTGCCATTGCTCCGTAAAATGCTCCCCCAATAATACTGCCATCAGTAAAGCCTCCTATAATAGCTCCGCCAATAGCCCCTGTTGCTGCTCCAGTAGAAATGCCACCACGCATAGTTCTGGCTCCAGAAATGGCACCCATGGTTGCTCCTTTCCAGAACCCCATGTCTCTATCGCTTGAAGTGAGACCCATGGCTCCACCAGCTGTTCCACCATAAACAGCACCTGTAAGGGTCGAGCTATGGTGAATCTTACTTGCTACCTTGTGTATATATTGTCCAGCTCCTTCAAAGTCTGTGTCGTCTAAGTTTTCCTTGAGAAATCTACCAACTCCTTGAACTGCTGGACGGAGAAAATTTGTAGCCTCTCTTCTACTAACTGCCTTCTCTCCCATATCGAACATGTCTTTGACATCTTCCCAAACTGTAGCCCCTTCGGCTTTTCGTGCAGCTTTTGCTGCTTTTCCAAAAAAATCACCCCATCCCATATCGGATCTCCTTAATAATTAGAATGAAGAAGGGCCGCTTCGTTTCCAAAGGCCATTCTCCCATTCACATGAGTATTTTGTATTGCGTGTAAACTTCTTTGCCTAAGCGTGCTAATCGTTCCAAATGGATCTTGAATTGGAGCCCCTAACTCAAGACCACCAATCTGTTTGTTTCTAGCAATTGCTTGATCATTTTTTCTAGAATATTCCTCTAGCTGTCCATAGCCATAAACTCCTGCAGCAATCATTAATCCTAGTGGACTAAAAAATGCCCCCGCAGCTCCACCGCCAATAAAGCCAGCTGTTCCTCCAAGAAATCTAGCAGCACCACCAAGGAAACCAGCACCTTGGATGTATTTGCTTCCAGCGATTGCAGCTCCGCCCCACTCAGCAGCAGCCCATGCTTGAGCACCAGCTCCAACAATTGGAGGGAGAGCTAACTTTCTTCCCATCATCCCTGTTAGGGTTGACTGCGCAAGGCCTGCGCCAGCACCAACAATCCCATTTTCTTGATACCCCGAAGACATCGAATCGTAGGTCCAATAAGCTGACACGCCTGACAGGACAGTACTGGCAGCTGCACCAAGGGTTTTCCCAATCACTCCAACTGAACCTGGGGTCCTTGCAGTCTCTACGACATCAACCCAATTTTTAAGCCCCAAGAATCCTTTCGCTTCTCCAATATGGGCTGCACTTCTTCCTGCACCGTAATCCATACCAAAGGCTTCACCAATGGATTTTCCAACAAAAGAGGCTGTGGGACTTTTCTGCATTACATCCATTATTGAAGGGGGAATAAAATGACTAGGATCCAACGCTCCTTTCCACATATGGCCAGGAATACCACGTATAAAATCTGTAAAAGGGGAAACTTTTTTAGCAGCTTCTTTTGCTGCTTCTTGTGCTGGATCAGCCATTAGTAACCTCCACGTCTACCTTTATGTAGCCCGAGGGTTAGGCCTTGTGCACTATTTTGAAATTGTCTGCCCATTCGTCTGGACATCATTGGGGCTGTTCCCATATTTCCTTGAGGCAAAATCTGATTACTTGTCAATTCGTTATAACCCATTGTCTGGGCCTCAAAGTTCATATTGACGTTAGCTCCTTGAAACACGTTGTTTCTACCTCCACCAAATCCCTCACCAAATCCGATATAGCCACCATAACCAGGGCCACCATGAGCATAGCCTGCCAAACTGTCTGCCCCTGATACTCCCATACCTACGAGGGTGCCAGCAACAACTGTCTTAGGGTTATTTGCAAGGAGGCTAGGAATGCCAAAAAAAGGTTTAGCGCGTTTCTGATTACCAACACTCTTGGCCCCTCTTCGGGTTGTATTGATAGGATGCTCAGCAAATTCTGATTTAGCGCGATTAAAAGCTCTTACTCTCTCTTTATCCATTGCCTCTTTAAAGCCTGCTGGCAAAGGCATATCCGCGACATCTGTCTCCAGATGCTTGGCACGGGCGGCTGCATTGGCCTCCCAATTGCGGCTATAAGTATCCCAAATATCGTCATGTGGCTTCTTATAGGCATCAAAGGCCTCTTTCGTCTTGAACTTCCAGCCGCCATCGTGCCCTCGCAATGCAGTACCAGCAGCTTCTACCTCTGCATCAAGCTTGGCTAGCGCATCAAGCCGGGTCTTTTCTAGAGCATCAAACTTAGCTAATGCTGCATCAGCCGTATCATCCCACGCTCTCTGCCGCACTCCCCCTGCAGCATTTTGAAAAGATCTATATGTTGAAGACGTCATGGGGTCCATTGGGTTAGCGCCCGTGAAGTTTGGTGGATGTGCGACACCTCTCATCACGTTTATCTGACGTTCCATGATTTCATCAGGACTAAGACCCGCTTCTTGACCTTCTCTTTGCAGCCTAGTTAAATTTGGATTTTGTCTTCTAAATAATAAGTTTTCTAAAAACTCTCCAGGTGTATTACCTCCACTGAATCTGGCTCTTGCTACCGTCCCAAGCGCTTCTGTAAAAGCTTTAAATCTAGACATAACTAATTACTCCTTATTACTTAAAACAGGTCTTTTTAAATTAATTTAATTA
>PVBE011339780.1_pt1 | contig 12362 bp, 8 predicted proteins | sample 1631181 | NCBI WGS metagenome assembly PVBE01 (sample SAMN08397723, study PRJNA350692) | Marine metagenome, whole genome shotgun sequencing project. | isolation source: water | place: Pacific Ocean | collected 2012-04 | reverse complement strand
GACCTGGGCGGCCCCGTTCGATTCCGACCCCAGCCTCCACTGCAACTCCGTCTACGCCGACCTGGGCGGCCCCGTTCGATTCCGACCCCAGCCTCCACTGCAACTCCGTCTACGCCGACCTGGGCGGCCCCGTTCGATTCTGACCCCAGCCTCCACTGCAACTCCGTCTACGCCGACCTGTGCGGCCCCGTTTGATTCCGACCCCTACCCTTCTCGTACCATTGACTCGTGCACGACAAAGAGACATTGTGCTGCCATGCACAGTGAACACAACTCACTCAGAAGTATGGTTCTGGGCCTGGTTGCCCTGACACTGGCCTCTTGCGGAGGGGGCGGTGGTGGCTCGAGTCCTTCGCCACCCGTGCCCCCCCCCCGGAAACTAGCAATAGTGCACCTGTTGGTAGCATCAGTATCAGTGGTTCACTCACTGAAGGTCAGACTCTCACGGCGAATACGAGTAATCTCACTGACGCCGATGGTCTTGGTTCATTTAATTACCAATGGAGACGAAATGACACCGATATTGACGGTGCAACCTCAGCTGCCTATACGCTGGTGAGTGCTGATGTTGGAACTAATATCAATGTGGCGGTTAGTTGGACTGACAGTAATGGTACTGTCGAAACTGTCTTCAGTACCAATGTGGGTCCTGTCGTCAACAATACTTCCTGCTCAGTTTCTGTCAGCAGCACACCACCCACGCCAATCTGGCCAGGGCAGAGCTGGGAAACCGCAACCCCTCAGTCTCAGGGTATCTGCCCCGACTCAATCAACGAGGCTCTCGATTACGCTTTCGCAACCGGCAACGACGCGGGTGCAGTTCTGGTCATAAAAAACGGTTATATAGTCGCCGAACGATATTCGTCAGGGAAATCCGCAACCGATCTTGTCACCAGCTGGTCTGTGGCAAAGAGTTTTACCAGTGCACTGATTGGCGCCGCATTGGATGATGGTTTCATCAATGATCTCGATCAGTCGCTTGCTGACTTTATCCCCTCCTGGGCAGATACCGAAAAAGCTGATATCACCCTGCGTCACCTGCTGACAGTCCGTACAGCGCTTCGGATATTGGACGACGATGACGGTGACGGTGTGCCTGATGGTGGTGAGTTTTACAACAGTCCTGATCAGTTAGCCGTCTCTCTCGCAAGGCCACTCGATGGTACACCTGGTGAACAGATCTACATCTACTCCAATTCTGATGTCATGATTGCCGGCGAGATCGTACAAGCCTCAACTGGTATGCCAGCAGACGACTATCTAGCTGAGCGGCTGGGAAATATTATCGGTTTCTCCGGCGAGTGGTGGACCGACAGTACAGATCATGTCATGAGCTATTGCTGCCTTGATGCGGAACCTAGAGATTTCGCACGGTTCGGGCTCTTGTATGCCCGCGGGGGTGACTGGAATGGTACCCGGCTGTTGAGTCACACGTGGTACGAGGAAAGTACTGAACCTGCTCTTAATGATACCTATGGATACTACTGGTGGCCCCTGGACAATGACGGCTACGCGGCTCTGGGTGTGATGGGCCAGATGATTGCAGTATTCCCGGAAGATGATCTTGTGGTCCTCAGGTTCGGCAATTACACCAGAATGGGAGACGGCAGCACGGTCAGACAAGGGAACAATTACCATCAGACCAGCGAACCGGCAAATTATGCCAGGAACACATTTCTTGACACAATTCAGGCAGCGCTCGACACAACTTCCATTAACAACGCGCCAGTTGCAAATGCGGGTGTCGATCAGACAGTGATCAGCGAGGCAGAAGTTACACTCTTCGGCGGACAAAGCAGCGATGCAGATGGAGACAGTCTGACCTACCTGTGGGAACTGAGCACCAGTCCCGAAGGCAACAGTGCCGTAATCAACGGATCAGGAAGCGTCGTTACCTTTGTTGCAGGTTCACCTGGCACCTATTCGATTAACCTGATCGTCAATGACGGTATTGATGATAGTACTGCCGACACCGTGGTGGTCGAGGTCATCGGACCCAGGTCACTCTTGACTGACGGTACCGCAGGTGGCGCATGGCCAAACTATGCAGGAAATCTGTCGAGCAACAAGTACCTCCCGCTCAGCGAGATCAATGAGAACAACATCGACGACCTCGAAGTCTTATGGCGCTGGCGGTCTCCCGACAACGATATTGCCGGGGTTGAAAACACATTGTTTGAATCCACGCCACTGATGATCGATGGCGTTCTCTACACCAGCACCTCGTTCAGCCAGGTATCGGCTATCAATGCCGCCACAGGAAGCACGCTGTGGGTTTACGATCCAGAGGCCTACAACTTTGGCACACCGCCAAATAATGGATTTCTGCACCGAGGCCTTGCCTACGCTGAGCACAATGGTAAGAGACAACTCTATATGGTAACCGGAGATGCCCGGTTGATTGCCATCAATCCAGTGAGTGGTCAACCCATCGAAGCCTTCGGTTCTCTCGGCAACGGCATAGTAGATCTGTTAGAGGACATTCCCCGGCTGAACGCAAACGCTGTCAGCCTGAGCGAGGCTCATGACGAGCCTGGCATTCCCGATATCGGTGGCGTTCGTATACAGGTTGGCAATACATCACCACCCATTATGTGCCGTAATGTTGTCATCGTCGGCTCCAGTATCCACGACGGCGAACTGATACCACCATCACCCCCTGGCGATGTGTGGGGATACGATGCAACCAGTGGTGAACTTAAGTGGACATTTCATATTATCCCTCGCGAAGGTGAATTCGGCACTGACACATGGGAGAACGAGTCGTGGCGAGACATCGGTGGTGCGAATGTCTGGGCACCCATGAGCGTTGATGAAGAACTGGGGCATGTATACCTGCCAACCAGTTGTCCAACCAATAATTATTATGGCGGTGACAGGCCAGGCAACAACCTGTTTGGTAACAGCATTGTATCTCTCGATTGCGAGACCGGTGAAAGAAACTGGCATTTTCAAACGGTACATCACGATATCTGGGATTATGATCTCCCCGCTGCCCCCAATATTGTCGATATCGTTGTTGATGAGGAACCCATCAAAGCCCTTGCTCAGGTAAGCAAACAGGGTTTCGTTTATGTGCTTGACCGTGTCACGGGTGAGCCCGTGTGGCCAATCATTGAAACACCCGTGCCATCGGTTTCGACCGTACCTGGAGAATGGACTGCGCCAACGCAACCAATTCCCTCAAAACCACCGCCATTCGCACATCAGGGCGTTGTAGAGAGTGATCTGGTCGATCCTGGCTCAGTTAGCGGACTTGTCTATGGACCATTGTTCACGCCGCCATCCACCCAGGGAACAATCCTGATGCCAGGCATTGGAGGCGGTGCAAACTGGGGTGGAGCATCATTTGATCCCACAACTCAAATGTTATATGTCACCTCTCTTGGGCCGCTGGCCTTTCTTATCACCATGGAGCCCGGCAACGGTGGCAGCTTTTACTATGCAAGTCCCAGTGTCTTCAGAGGACCCAATACAACCTCACCTTTTGGCGGTCGTGAATCTTCTGTCACAGCTTATGATCTCAATGAAGGGGTTATTCAATGGCAGGTAGCAAACGCAAGCAGTGAGCAGGTGACCGGTATGGGATCGTCACTGGTCACCGATACGTTGCTTTTTACGACAAACAGGTCTCTTGACACTCTCAGTGCATTCAATAAGACCACTGGGGAACTTCTTCGCTCGATACCCGTAGGCGGCAGAATTTCAGGTGCGCCCATGGGTTATGAGCTGGACGGTAAGCAATACCTGGTGGTGGCATTGGGTGTCGAAGATGAACTCATGGAACTGGTCGCACTCGCGATTCCTTAACTGGAAATCGTTGCATCGCCAGGTTGTTCTGGGTTGGCAACTACTCAAAGAGATCTGGTTGACCGTCTCTGAATTCAGTCTTCATCACCTCACCACATTTCGTGTCCGCGATGGATGATGCAATTTGCATGGCACGGTCAAATAGTTCTGCCTGCGACACAGCTTCGTTGATAAACCCGCATCGGATGGCTTCATCAACAGCCAAGACTCGTCCGGTGAGACACAATTCACGAGCCAGGGGTTCCGCTATGACTGTGCGTAGCAGATCGAATGCCGCAGCGATACCCATCTTGACCTGTGGTTGGCCAAAAATGGCTTTATCCCCTGCTATCCTTAGGTCGCACATGGCCGCAAGGTCCATACCACCAGCCATTGCCGGGCCATTAATTGCTGCAATAATGGGTTTAGTGCAGTTGTATACCTTGTGATGGTAAGTGGTGGCGTGAGCAAAAATCTCATTCATATCACCCGTCTGGAATTCACTTAAGTCAAATCCGGCGCAGAATGAATCCCCTGCCCCTGTCATGATGACAACATGCACATTTTCATTCGATTCGAGATCCTCAAGGCAAATGATGATTTCATCACGCAGCTTCCTCGACAGCGCGTTGCGTTTATCTGGTCGATTGAGTGTTAGCACTGCAATCTGATCCCGTTGCTCACAACTCAGCGTTTCATATTCCATATAGGGCCTCATTATTGGTTTGAATCAGACAAACAATACGCTACTGGCGATCCTTGTAGAACATGTGTCTTAATATAACCTCTGAATATGTGCCGATAGTCAGGAATCAGACACTTTTAACCGAATAATCGTCAATATACTCACGGAATATCGGATTCGAACTGCCTGTGCGCCGGACAGTGCAACTGTTCCCTGATAACACCTTCCTCAACCCGTTCCGGCGATAATTGAGCTTGTGGCCCGGTTGCATTATTGGCCAGTGTCTTTTTCTCCAGAAATTTCATCCGCCAGACCAGCTTGAATGATTGAGCCTGACGCGTGACATCGTTAAACTACGCGCCTTTCATGACCTTTGCCCGGGTGGTGAAATTGGTAGACACGCGAGACTTAAAATCTCGTCGCTTTAGGGCGGTGCCGGTTCGATTCCGGCCCCGGGCACCAAATTCACGGCTTCACGAAGCGACTTGCCGATAACCAACACCCCGGTTTACCTACTCCGGATCCTTCTCATTCTTAACCATCCCCAATGAAAGATCCGGCCAGGCGATCCTCAGATACAGATACATGGACCAGATAGTCAGTACTGCTGCACCATACAACAGGACATATCCAGTCATCACAATGTAACTACCCTGCACGGGGCCATTGGCAAGCAGAACTATGATGGCAATGAACTGAAATGTCGTCTTGATCTTGCCGACAAATGAAACCGCAACACTTCGCCTCTCACTGTATTTAGCCATCCACTCCCTGAGGGCTGAGACAACAATTTCGCGGCAGACGATGACCAGCGCTGGTACAGCAAGAATTGCACTTGCATGCACTTCGACCAGTAACACCAGGGCAACAGCAACAATCAGCTTGTCAGCGACCGGATCGAGAAATGCCCCAAAGCGTGTCATCTCATTTAGCCTTCTCGCGAGATAGCCATCAAGCCAGTCGGTAACCGCAGCCAGAGTGAATATGCCTGCCGCAGCAATATAGCGCCATTCAAACGGCAGATAAAAAACCATGACAAGCACTGGTATCAGTGCAATACGAATACTCGTCAAAATATTAGGAAGGCTGATCGGGAGTTTCACAGCGAATGCATTATCCAGTGTTCACTTAGCTGCTATGCAGCGTAGCATAAATGTGATCAGCAAGCTTTTGACTGATGCCTTCAACTTTTGCCAACTCCTCAGTGCTTGCACTCTCAATACGCTGTGAACCGCCAAAATGCCTTAACAACGATCGCCGTCTTTTTGGCCCGACGCCATCAATTGATTCAAGCACAGATTCTTTCCTTTTCTTGCCTCGCCTCTGGCGGTGGGCTGTGATCGCAAATCGATGACTTTCATCTCGAATATGCTGAATGAGATGCAGCCCTGGATTATCTGGTGATAACACGATCTCTTCAGATCCGGACAGAACGAGACTCTCAAGACCCGCTTTTCGACCAGGTCCCTTGGCGACTCCCACCAGAAATACATCCGAGATCTGCAGTTCTTCCATGATCCGCTCAGCCTCGTGAACCTGACCTTTGCCACCGTCGATAAACAGAACATCAGGCAGACGCCCTTCACCCTTCTTTATTCGAGTGTAGCGACGAGACAAAGCCTGAGACAATGCAGCATAGTCGTCTCCTGGTGTAATCCCCTCGATATTGAAGCGACGGTAATCAGATTTGAGTGGGCCATTTTGATCAAATACGACGCAGGATGCCACGGTCGCTTCTCCCGAGCTGTGACTGATATCGAAGCATTCCAGTCGCCGAGGCATTTCATCCAGAGAGAGAGCCGACTGCAATGAATCAAATCGCTGATTCAGATTGTTTCTGTTAGCTAGATGCGAGCCGAGACTTTGCTCAGCATTTGTTTCCGCTAACCTTACCCAGCGTTGACGGCGGCTTCTTACGTTATCCGCGATATTTACTTTTCGTCCGGATTTCTCTGTCAGTGCTGCCGCGATCAGGTCCTTATCATCGAGAGTCGCATTGACAATGACCTCTCGAGGGATCTCCCGTCCACCGAATCCAGAAAAGTAGAACTGTGGAATAAACGAGGACAACAGCTGCGATTCATTCTCCTCGATTCTGATTCTTGGAAAATAGGTCTTGTTACCCAACATTCTGCCACCTCTGACCATCATCACCAAAACGCATACAGCGCCGGGATTCGTTACAGCAGCAATAATATCGATATCACCCTGTCCGCCCATGACATATTGCTGTTCCTGCATCCTCTGCAGATGAGCAATCTGATCTCGGTATTGAGCTGCTTTCTCAAACTTCAGGTCTGTTGAAGCGGCTTCCATTTTATCGGCATAGTCATCAAGCAGTACTCTGTTCTTACCCTCAAGGAACATCGAAGCATGTGTAACGTCCTCATCGTATTCCTCGGCAGACACCAGATCACAGCAGGGACCTGAGCACCGCTTTATCTGATACTGCAAACAGGGACGGGATCTGTTCTTGAAGAAGGTATCTTCACACTGCCTGACGCGGAAAACCTTTTGTAGAATGTTGAGGCTGTCACGAACAGAATAAGCACTGGGGAAGGGTCCGAAATACCTTCCTGCTCGTCGTTGTGCGCCACGGTGGAATGACAAGCGCGGGAATTCATCTTCGCTGGAGAGATAAATATAGGGATAGGACTTGTCGTCTTTGAAATCAATATTATAGGGGGGGTGCAATTCTTTGATGAGCGACTGCTCTAACAGCAGAGCTTCGGTTTCGCTGCTGGTCACGGTCACCTCTATCTGACCTATCTTCGCGACCAGCGCCATGGTCTTGCCATCCAGTGCAGTAGACCTGAAATAGCTGGAGACCCGATTCTTCAGGTTTTTGGCTTTACCGACATAGAGAACCTTCCCATCCTCGCCGAACATCCGGTACACACCAGGACGCGACGTTAAATGTTTCAGAAAGGACTTTCGATCAAACTCACTCATCGAGAACAACCAGACAATTGAGTCAGTGATTTTACCGCAGAATTGAACAATACTGCTCTGATCAGCGCTTATTCAATAAGAAAAAATGAAGCGCCCAGGTCAGGCGACAGCTTCCGAATCGATGACACCGTATTTAATGGCCATCTTTGTCAGGCCAACATCATTGCTGATATCGAGCTTTTCGAAGATCCGGTATCGATAACTGTTGACGGTCTTTGGACTGAGGGAAAGATTTTTAGATATTTCTGATACTTTATCTCCGTTAATAACCATCAGCGTAATCTGCATCTCACGACCCGAAAGCGCCTCAAACGGACTCAATTCATCAGTAGAATATGGACGGAGCGCCAGTTGTTGGGCTACCTCTGAGCTGATGTATCGCTGACCAGATACCACTTTCTTGATTGCCCGAACCATCTCATCGAGATCAGCCTGTTTGGTCAGGTATCCAACCGCACCAACCTTCATCAGTTTTGATGGATAGGGTTCATCCTCATGCACGGTCACCGCAACAATCTTCAGATCAGGATCTACTCTTAAGCATCGCCTGGTTGCTTCCAGCCCGCCGATACCTGGCATTTTAACATCCATCAGAACAACATCGGGGTTCAGGTCTCTGACCATATCGATAGCCTGTTCACCACTATCGGCCTGACCGACGACTTCAAGCCCTTCAATGTCAGCCAGCAACCTTGATGTTCCCGTTCGCACCAGTTGATGGTCATCAACCACGAGTATCCTAATCACTTACCCCTCCCGAACTCTCCGGTTCTGTTAGATAAAGTAATAACGTAACTTAAACGCCTTGATTGAGAAATGGAAGTTTGAAATGTATGAAAAACATCTAGGAGATAACTCTCCCGTGTAAGTCATTGTCACTGGAAATTCACCCAATTCCTGCCTGAACCTCGTCAGACACCGTCTGATTTACCTGCGTGAGTAGTAATGCGGGCTCCCCACTGGTTAATGTTAAACTGATATCAGGCGAAAATCTCACAAAAAACATGTACCCTCATCGTACCCGCTATTCGCTTATGCGCCTGTAAAAGCCTGAAGTCCGGTTTGTGCTCTTCCTAGAATAAGCGCATGGATATCATGCGTACCCTCATAGGTATTTACAGTTTCAAGATTCAGGGTGTGTCGAATGACGTGATATTCATCTGAAATGCCGTTGCCGCCATGCATGTCGCGCGCCATACGAGCAATATCGAGTGCCTTGCCACAGTTATTCCGCTTCATCAGGGAGATGTTCTCAACCGGGCAGTTGTCATCATCCATCAGTCTGCCTAAACGCAAAGCTCCCTGGAGACCGAGTGTTATCTCGGTCTGCATGTCAGCGAGCTTTTTCTGGATCAGCTGATTTGCAGCCAGTGGTCGACCAAACTGATTTCGTTCGAGCGTATAGGTTCGCGCAGCATGCCAGCAGAATTCCGCTGCACCCATTGCACCCCAGACGATACCGTAACGCGCCTTGTTAAGACAGCCGAACGGGCCTCCCAGTCCTTTGACATTGGGTAACAGATTCTCTTCAGGTACCTCGCAATCGGACAGTACGATCTCGCCGGTAACGGAAGATCGAAGGCTGAACTTCCCCTCGATCTTGGGCGTTTCAAATCCTGACATTCCCCGCTCAACGATAAATCCTCTGATGACGCCATCCAGCTTGGCCCAGACAACTGCAACATCGGCAATAGGAGAATTGCTGATCCACATCTTGGCGCCATTAAGCAGGTAACCACTGTCTGTTTTCTCTGCCCTTGTCACCATACTGCCGGGATCGGAACCATGATCTGGTTCAGTCAGACCAAAACAACCAACCCACTCACCAGTCGCGAGTTTTGGAAGATACTTCTGTCGTTGTTCCTCACTGCCATAAGCATTGATGGGATGCATCACCAGTGACGATTGCACGCTCATCGCCGATCGATAACCGCTATCGACCCGTTCAACCTCCCGGGCGACAAGCCCATAGGAAACATAGTTGACGTTTGCACAGCCGTATTTTTCTGACAGGGTCGAACCCAACAGACCCAATTCACCCATTTCATTCATGATTTCGCGATGAAAATGCTCTTCCCTGAAAGCCTGTTTCACACGACTCATCAATTTGTCCTGCGCGTAGTCTCTTGCTGAATCACGAATGAGTCGCTCATCTTCAGTTAATTGATCATCGAGAAAAAAGGGGTCATCCCACTTGAATCCTGCCATCGGTATGTACCTGCGTTCTTGGCTGGCGTTAATCCAATGGCTTACATAAAATGCAGACCGTTTAACGCCGGGGTTAATGAAGCGCGCCATTATATAGGTTGCGATCACCATTCGACAGTAACCTTCAGGCTCAAATCTGAATTCATCCAGGAAGGGACAAATAGAATATGGCTCTTGATGCAGACACGCTAGATCAGCTCCTTGACACCATCGACAGATTCGTGGAGAGACGATTACGGCCTTTGGAATCCCAGGTTGGAGAGGCTGATACGATCCCGGATGATCTGATTGAGGAAATGAAAGAAATGGGGCTGTTCGGCCTGACAATCCCGGAAGCCTATGGTGGTCTGGGCCTCAATATGTCCGAGGAGATTGCGGTTGCCCGAATCTTTGGTCATACATCACCTGCCTTTCGATCTGTCTTCGGGACCAACGTGGGGATAGGTTCACAATCGCTTGTTATTGATGGCAGCGAAGTTCAAAAGCAAGCCTACCTTCCCAAAATGGCGACAGGTGAAATCATTGGTTCTTTCTGCTTAACCGAGCCTGAGGCCGGATCTGACGCAGCCTCCGTTCGCACGACGGCAGTGAAAGAAGGTGACAATTACATTATCAATGGCACAAAGCGGTTTATTACCAACGCGCCCAAAGCAGATCTCTTTTCAGTGTTTGCCCGCACCAACCCGAATGAGGCAGGTTCAAGAGGCGTCTCCGCCTTTCTGATTGAAGCCGGGATAAATGGTATTGAGCTGGGTAAGCCCTATCGCAAAATGGGTCAGCAAGGCACCTACGTCTGCGACGTGATGTTCGATAGTGTCATCGTACCCGCTAAAAACCTGATAGGTGACAAGGAAGGGGCTGGTTTTCGGACCGCCATGAAGGTTCTGGACAAGGGAAGGCTGCATATTAGTGCCCTGAGTGTTGGTATTGCAGAACGCCTGATTGCAGACAGCCTTAAATACGCACTAGAACGAAAGCAGTTCGGGCAACCCATTGCCGAGTTCCAGCTAATTCAAGCCATGCTGGCTGACAGTCAGACGGAGAACTATGCAGCCAGTTGTATGATTAAAGATGCCGCCAAACGCAGAGATGCTGGCGAGAATGTCGCTGCCCTTGCTGCCAGCTGCAAACTGTTTGCCACAGAAATGGTAGGCCGGGTGGCTGACCGGGCTGTACAGATCCACGGCGGTGCTGGTTACGTCGAGGATTACGGCATAGAGCGGTTCTATCGAGATGTACGCCTGTTTAGAATCTATGAGGGAACCTCTCAGATTCAACAAACCGTGATCGCAAGAGATATGATTCGAAATGCATCATAATTAACGTGATTTATTACATTAAGAAAAGTGCTCACCTATTTGTTTTATATGCCTTTATTAGATTTTATTCGATAGTGGTTTGCTATTCTGACTAACAATGGTTGCAGGCTGGTCGTTGGCAAGACGAAGTTGCCCCCTGCCCTGCATAATCATGGCGTACGCTAGATGAGGCGTTATTGTTCGTCAGAAGCAAAGCCAGAAGGCGAATTTATTGATATGATAAAACGGTACACAGGACACCCTTGATCATGGGTAATTTGTGACACTAGCAGGCCGTAAAAAGGACAAAAAAGACACCGCGTGTGAAGGCCGCTGCTATTCGTAAACTCATTATTCCGCGGGTCGTGTGTCGTAACCAACATGAAGGGATATTCAACCCGAGAAGTTGCTGAACTGCTCGAACTGCCGGAGACGGTGATTCGTGACGTTGCTCGTGGTGTTTTGGATCCGGAGCGCAGCCCGAACCAGCATTATCGCTTCAGCTTCCAGGACATCGTCATCCTTAGAACAGCAAAGGAACTGCTTGCATCCGGTGTGCGGCGCAACAAAATCAATCGCAGCCTGTTCGAACTGCAACGAAAACTTCCCTCCAATCGTCCTTTGACGGCCCTGCGCATCAGCGGCGATGGCGGTGCCGTCGTGATTAGAGACGATGATCAGGTCTATAACCCGGAATCCGGCCAGTTCCATTTTAATTTCGCAGTGTCTGAATTGGCGGGCACTGTTGCACCCTTAGCCAAACAAGCGGCTGAAAAAGCAAAGGCCAGCAATCAGCTCAACAGTGATGACTGGTTCGATCTCGGCGTCGACCTGGAAGCCGTTAGCCCGGAAGATGCCCCGGCTGCCTATCTAAGGGCACTTGAACTCGAACCAGAGCATTCGGATGCCCATGTCAACCTGGGAAGACTGATGCAAGAGGCGGGAGATTATGACGCTGCAGAAGGTCACTATAATCAAGCGCTGAAGGCTGAGCCGGACAATATTCTTGCCGCATTCAACATGGGAACGCTGTTTGAGGATATGGGAAGAATTCACGATGCAATTGACGCCTATAAAAAGGCAGCCTCGTTCGCCGATGCCCACTACAATCTATCACGCTTATACGAGTTGGTTGGACAGCACACAGAAGCACTGAAACACTTGAAAACCTACCGAACTTTGCTGGATCAGAACTAACGGATTCAGAACATTACCCCTGGGTACAGTTTCCTGCGTTTTAAGATAAGCACTTTCTTAACCGGAACCTGCTTATTCCCCGATAAACAGTTTTGCAGCCACTTTCAACGCCTTCTATTATCTAGGGACCAGCTGATCAGGAATCCACTTGCGGACAAACGCACTGAATCGAGAATTGAAAATCACATTCGTTTTTGTCCATATCTATGACTGCAAAGAAGATCCAGAGATGG
>PVBE012502979.1_pt1 | contig 12364 bp, 5 predicted proteins | sample 1631181 | NCBI WGS metagenome assembly PVBE01 (sample SAMN08397723, study PRJNA350692) | Marine metagenome, whole genome shotgun sequencing project. | isolation source: water | place: Pacific Ocean | collected 2012-04 | reverse complement strand
CGGTGTCCTCATCCACACCGCCCCGTTTGTACAACAGGCCCACCAGATCGGCATCCTGCTCGATCGTGCCAGACTCACGGAGATCCGACAGGCGCGGCTTTCGGTTTTTGTCCTTCTCAAGCTCGCGATTGAGTTGGCTCAGGACAACCACCGGGACGCCCAATTCCTTGGCCATAGCCTTGACCCCACTGGAGATTTCCGCGATCTCCTGCTGGCGGTTCTCCGTGCCGCGACGCGAAGTAGAATGAAGCAACTGCATGTAGTCAATGACAAACAACTTGATGCCGTGTTGCTGAGACATGCGGCGCGCTCGCGCTCGCAACTGCAGGATTGAGAGGCCGGCTGAGTCGTCAATGTGCAGTTTGGATGCTGCCAGTTTGCCGGAGGAATCAACGATTTTTGGGAAATCCCCTCTCCGGAGGAGGCCCTCGTGCATTTCACTCAAGTTGATGCGAGCCATTGAGCAGATCATGCGCATAACCAGCGAGTCCGCCGACATCTCCAGGCTGAACACTCCCACCGGCAGGTCTCTTTTCAGCGCAACGTGCTCCACGATGTTCATCGCCAGTGAGGTTTTGCCCATGCTCGGCCGAGCGGCCACCACGATCATTTCCCCGCTCTTCAGCCCGTTGGTCATTTTGTCAAGCGCATCAAAACCGGTCGTGATGCCGCGGATCGCGCTCGGGTCCCTGAAGATTTCCTCAATCTTTCTTACGGCCTCCGTGACATGTTCCTTGATGCCGACAATGTCCTCGATGCTGTGCTCTTTGCGGATATCCAGCACCGACTGCTCCACTTGACTGATCAAGTCATCGACCTCGCCGCTCCCTTCGTATGCGTCGGCGATCGCGCCGGTGCAAGTGTGGATGACTTTTCGCAGGAACCAACGGTCCCGTACGATGTCGAGATAATACTCCAAGTTTGCCGCCGACGGCACCCCGTCCTGCAATTCAGCCAAGTAGGCTACGCCGCCGGTGTTGTCCAACTCTCCGTCGGTGCGCAGTTGGTGCGACAGCGTGAGCAGATCGACCGGGTCGTTGCGTTCGCTCATCTTCAACAACGCCGAGTAGATCGATCGGTGTCGGAGGTCGTAAAACACCGACTCGTCCTTGACCTTGTCGATGCAGACGGGGAGATTTTCGTTTGGATCCAACAGGATGCAGCCCAGCACACCCTGCTCAGCGCCGGTGTCGTGCGGCGGTGTGCGATCGAGCGATGCAGCAGCAAGCGGGTCTTTTTTTCGCGGCGTTTGTTTCAGGTCGGCGGATTCAGCGGGCGGTATCTCCAGCACATCAGGCATGGCACAAGAAGAACGGAAACCGGCCTGCGACGCAACGAATAGAACTTGGCAAGTTGCTCGACGTTTATTAACACGGTATTCCCAACGCATTTCTAATGCTCCAAGGGGAAGTAACCAGACAATCAATCCGCAGATGCCACAGATGAACCAGTACAATCAGATCTGCGTATAAAAGACAAAAAATAAAGGAAGTGGGTGAACGAAACCGAGTACAAAGGAAAACGTACGAGTTGGCTTCCTCCCAGCTTGGCCAAGCGTCTCCGCGCTTGACCCCGCTTGGCCAAGTCGCAGAAGCTACGCGCCTGTTTAAAAGGATGGCCCTGAATCAATCCATACTCAATAAGCTGCGCGACATCGTCGGCGTCGAAAATGTCTTGTCGGCGAAGGAGGACCTCATCCCCTACTCCTTTGACGGTACGGCGGCACTGAAGGAAAAACCATGCTGTGTAGCGTTCGCGGCAGGCACGGAGCATGTCAGCAACGTACTGAAACTGGCCAATGGCACCGGGACGTCCGTGGTCACTCGCGGCACCGGCACCGGCCTCAGCGGCGGCAGCGTGCCGGCGGCCGACTGCATCGTGCTCTGTACGGTGAAGATGGAGCAGGTTATCGAGGTCGATGCCGCCAATCTTACCATGACGGTCGAACCGGGCGTGACGACGGTTCAAATTGCCGAGGCTGCTGCGAAGGCGGGGCTGTTTTACCCGCCGGATCCCGGCTCGATGAAGATTTCCACCATCGGCGGCAACGTCGCCGAAAACTCCGGCGGCCTGCGCGGGCTGAAGTACGGTGTCACGCGCAACTATGTGATGGGCCTGGAGGTGGTGCTGCCCAATGGCGAGGTGATGTGGCTTGGTAACAAGTGTGTGAAGGACGTCGCTGGATTTTCTCTCAAGGATGTAATGATCGGCAGCGAAGGCACGCTCGGCGTCATCACAAAAGTGCTGCTCAAACTCATTCCGAAACCGGCAGCGAAAAAAACAATGGTCGCCACCTTCAGCGCTATGGATGCCGCAGCTCAAACCGTCAGTGACATTATCGCCGCGCAGATCATTCCGTGCACGCTGGAGTTCCTCGACCGCACCACGATCCATTGCGTGGAGGACTTTGCAAAAGTCGGCCTGCCGCTCGACTGCGAGGCGCTGCTGTTGATGGAAACTGACGGCCATCCTGCCGCCGTCGTGGAGGAAGCCTCCAAGATGGAGGAGCTGGCCAAGACTAACGGCGCGATGGAAGTGCGCGTGGCCAGGGACGCTGCGGAGGCTGACCAACTCGCCACTGCCCGGCGCAGTGCCTTCAGCGCGCTCGCCCGTCTCGCGCCCACGACTATCCTTGAGGACGCTACTGTGCCCCGCAGCGAATTGGCGCACATGATCCGTTTCGTCGCCGAGATTGCAAAAAAGCACGACTTAAAAATCGGGACCTTCGGTCACATGGGCGACGGTAACCTTCACCCCACCTTCCTGACCGACGAGCGAAACGAGGACGAAATGCACCGTATTCATGAAGCGTTCACGGAAATCTTTGACGAAGCTATCCGCCTCGGTGGCACTATCACCGGCGAGCACGGCATCGGCCTCGCCAAGAAGGAATTCCTCCCAAAATTCGCTGGCGGGGCCCAGATGCGAGTCATGCGAGACCTGCGAAAGGCGCTGGACCCTAATGGCATCCTCAATCCCGGCAAGATGTTTGATTGATGCCTGCCACTTCAGAGCAACGTCACGCTGAGCTGGTGGAGGAGATTTGCCGGCATGATCGAGCTTATTATGCCGAGGCCCAACCGACGATCAGTGACCACAATTACGACCAGCTCTACCGTGAATTGCTTGATATTGAGGCGGCGCAACCGGAGCTTCGCACGTCGGACTCGCCTAGCCAACGCGTTGGTGGCGAACCGATCGATGGTTTCAACACGACACGACACGCTGTGCCGATGATGAGCCTCGACAATACCTATTCACAGGAGGAGGTGCGCGAGTTTGTTGTCCGCGTGCAAAAGCTATTGCCCGACGAACATCTCGAGTGGCTCGTCGAGCCGAAGGCCGACGGCGTCGCGATTAGTCTCCGCTTTGAGAACGGCCTATTCACCCTTGGTACCACCCGCGGCGACGGCGTAGCCGGCGACGATGTCACGGCCAACCTGCGCACCATCCGGACCATCCCGCTCCGGTTCAATGCACTGGGCCAATCGGAGGCTCCCGAGGTGTTCGAGGTGCGCGGCGAGGTGATCATGACGCGCTCCGGTTTCGAAAAACTCAATCGCGAACGCGAGGCCAACGGCGAGCCGCTTTTTGCCAACCTCCGCAACGCGACCGCCGGGTCGCTCAAGCAGCTCGACTCTGCGCTCGTCGCCAGGCGACCGCTCGACATCGTTCTTTACGGCAGCGGCGAGATCGTCGGCGGCCCGACAATCGACTCGCAATCTAGCCTGCTCGACGTGCTTGGCCGTCTTGGCTTCTGTACGCCGGAGCACACCTGGCACTGCTCTGGAGTCAGCGAGGTGCTCGATGCCATCGCGGAGCTGGACCGCGTCCGGGGCGACTTCGACTACGACACCGACGGCGCTGTCATCAAGCTGAACAGCTTCGCTCTCCGTGAGAGCATCGGCTTCACTGCCAAGGCACCCCGCTGGGCCATGGCCTACAAATACGCCCCCGAGCAGGCGCAGACCATACTCAATTCGATCACCGTGCAGGTTGGCCGGACCGGCACGCTCACGCCGGTTGCTGAACTCGCCCCCATCTTCCTCGACGGCTCCACCATCAGCCGTGCCACGCTGCACAACGAGGACGAAATAATCCGCAAAGACATCCGCGTCAGCGACACGGTCATCATCGAGAAGCGCGGTGATGTCATCCCCGGTGTTATCAGCGTGGTGAAGGAATTGCGGTTGGCAGGTGCCGAGCCGTTCGACATGCACCGCGTCACCGGCGGCCAATGCCCCGAGTGCGGCGGCGAGATTGCAAAGGGCGAGGCGTTCGTCGCGTGGCGCTGCGTGAACATACAATGCCCCGCGCAGGCGGCTCAGCGGCTCGAACATTTTGCCGCCCGCACCGCACTCGACATCGACTGTCTCGGCGACATCGTTTCGGATAAACTCGTCGAACGCAGCCTGGCCAGCGAGCCTCTCGATCTGTTCGGCCTCACCGTAGAACAACTTGGCCCGCTCAACCTCGGAACCGACGACGAACCGCGCGTCTTTGGAGAGAAGAATGCCACTAAGCTCGTTGAGTCGGTTGCGCGCGCACGCGGCATGGGACTCGATCGCTGGTTGTTTGGGCTGGCCATTCCCGAGATGGGCCAGACGATCGCCGGCAGTCTGGCCAAGTTTCACGATGACTTGACCGCCGTTGCCGCATCGCCGTTGCTGCGCGATGTCATCGCGCTGGACGAAAAAGTCACGGAGACGATTCGGATCAACCCGCGCTCGCGAAAAAACCGGCCGGATTCGGATGCCGACAAGGCCGGGCGTGAGAAGTTGTACACGAGCTTGGTTTCAGAAATCCGTGACTTGCTTGGTTGTCTGGAATCGCTTGGCTTCGCGAAGATCACGAAGGAGAACGGAGAACATCCTCCTAACTACACCACCGAGGTAGGGCCATCGGTGGCGCGTTCCGTGCTCGACTGGTTCACGTCCGAGGCTGGCCGCACCACCCTCGAGTGCTTGGCCAAGCTCGGCATTGATCCGAAGGGCGGCAGGCGAAGCAGCGGCGGTGTTTTTGCCGGAAAGATGTTCGTCATCACCGGTACGCTGCCGACGATGAATAGAGACGAGGCCAAGTCGAAGATCGACGCCAACGGCGGCAAAACCACCGGCAGCATCAGCAACAAAACAGACTACCTCCTTGCAGGCGAAAAAGCTGGCTCAAAGCTGGCCAAGGCCAAGTTGCTCGAAATTACCATCCTCGACGAAGCCAGATTTCTGGCAATGTGTGGAGAGTAATCGCGCCCAACCTTTTTGAATCAGGCGAAGATACCGTCGGTGACGTGGCCGTGGACATTGGTTAACCGACGCTCAATGCCGTTGTGGTAGAAGGTTAGCTTTTTGTGATCGATCCCCATGAGGTGCAGCACAGTCGCGTGAAAATCGTGCCAATGCACCGGGTTCTCTACCGTCTTCCAGCCAATCTCGTCCGTCTGCCCGTAGCTGAAACCAGCCTTTAATCCACCGCCGGCTAACCAGCAGGAGAAGCCGTACTTGTTATGGTCACGCCCTGAGCCTACCTGATCAGCATTCGATTGAGCAAATGGTGTCCTGCCAAATTCGGTGGTGAACAGTACGAGCGTATCGTCTAGCATACCGCGCTGCTTGAGGTCTTGCAGTAGTCCGGCGATCGGTTTGTCAATCCGGTCTGCCTCGATTGAATGGTTTTCCTTCACGTTCTCGTGGGCATCCCAACTCGCACGCGGCGAGCCACCAATCGGTCCACCAGAGTAAATCTGCACGAATCTCACACCTCGCTCCAGCAATCGACGCGCTAGCAGACAGCGCCGCCCAGCATCCTCGGTATTGCCCTCGCCCAAGCCATACATCCGACGGATGTATTCTGGCTCGCTGTTGATGTCGTTCACCTTTGGTACGGACAACTGCATGCGTGCGGCGAGTTCGTAGCTGCGCATGCGGGCACTCAAAATCGCGTCAGCTCCGTTGCGGTTGGCGTGGCGGACATTGAGTTTTTTCAGGAAGTCGCGCGCGGCCTTTTCTGAGCCTTTTGGCTGCTCAATGGCCGGGAACAAATCACGCACCGGTGCTTCGCCACTCCGAAGTTCGACACCCTGATGCTGCGACGGAAGAAAACCGTTGGACCAATTCGACGCACCGCCGTTTGGCCCGCCGCGTCCATCACTCAACACAACAAACGTCGGTAGCGAGTCGGTCTCGCAACCGAGCCCGTACGAAACCCAGCTGCCAACCGACGGGAAGCCGTTGAACTCAAAGCCGCTGTTGGCAAAGAAAAGCGCTGGCGTGTGATTGGCCGAGTCGGTGGTCATCGAGCGAATGAGGGTAATTTCGTCTGCCATCTTGGCGATGTTCGGGAACATGTCCGACAGCCAAAGGCCGCTCTGGCCGCGTGGCTTGAACTGAAATCGCTCTTCCGCAACAGGCCGACTTTACCGAAGAAAATGTCCGGTTTTTCGCTCGAACCGAGTGGCTTGCCGTGCGCCTTGTCAAGACCCGGCTTGTAGTCGTACGAGTCGATGTGGCTCATGCCTCCGACGAGGCTGATGTGGATCGTTCGTTTGGCCCGGGGCACGAAGTTCGGGGAGATCTCCTTGCCAAGCGCACCCGCCAGGGCTGAGGTGTCTCGGACTAGCAGACTCGTAAATGCTGTGGCACCAATGCCACGGATGCTCCAGTTAAAAAACTCACGTCGATTGATGATGCCTAAATTGTTCATATCATTCGAGAATAACAAATTCGTTGCTGTTAAATAGAGTGCGACAAAGCGTGACGAGACCATACTTGTCGGCCAAGCGGGTGGCTAAGCGTAGTTCATGGGCGTCCGGTTTGCGCTGGTAGACGTCGAGGAACACCCTCTTCACCTGTTCGTCTAGGTTGCCCTCCGCGAGGGACTGTACGCGGGCTGCCATAGCTCCGGCTCTGTTTAAAATGAATTGGTTGTTCAACAGCGCCAGCGCCTGTAGCGGAGTGGTCGTCACGGCGCGGCGCGGTGCGGTGGTTGAAGGGTCCGGGCAGTCGAACGTGTCGAGGATTGCGCTGCGCCCTCCTCGAGGGCTGAAGCGATAAACCGTGCGGCGATTGAACTCGTCGCCCTTTGGGTAAATCGGCGCGTAGTAGGTGGTGCCGTTGTTGGGCGTAATGGAGACGTCGCGAAAACCGGGGCCTCCCATCTTTGGATTGAGTTTGCGTGAGACGGCGAGCACGGCATCGCGCAGCGACTCGGCGTCGAGCCGCACCGGTGACTTCCGCCAGAGTAACCGGTTTTCGGCGTCGACTGCGAGACCATCCTCACATGGAGCCGACGCCTGCTGGTAGGTGTTTGAGGTGACGATCAACCGGTGCAGCGCCTTGAGCCGTTGACCATTCGCCACGAACTCTGTCGCCAGCCAGTCGAGCAATTCCGGATGGCTCGACCGGCCGCCGTTGAATCCAAAGTCGTTCGGCGTTTCCACGATGCCGGTGCCGAAGTGATAATGCCAAATGCGGTTGACGATCACTCGGGTGAACAGTGGGTTGTCAGGGTTCGTGAGCCAGTCCGCCAACTGCTTGCGCCGCTCGCTGTCGGGTGCGTCCGCCTTGATGCCAAAGTCGCCGCTCACCATCCGCACCGCAGCGATGGCCCCCGGTCGGACGATCTCACCCTCATCCATCGCGTTGCCGCGCTTGAGCAACCGCACAGGGCCGGGGTTACCGCGGGCAGCCACGGTGTAAACCTTCACTTGCGAACCGTTGCCCAGTTCCCGTTCGCGGGCGGTCAGTCCGTCCAACTGGTCCTTGAGCATCTTGCGTTTCGTTTGGTTCGTTTGGTCAAGCGCCGCGGCCAGTTCCGGCTCACTCACGAACGGCGATTCCACCCCAGCTGAGGCGGCGATTTGATCAGGTTCAAGTGCATGGTCGTAAAGTTGAGCACGATAAAGCTTACCTTTAAGGTAGTTGTTGCCGCCACCTTTATGGCGCATCCCAAAGATCACCTGAGAGTTGCCAGCAGGGAACTTCTGCAGCCCGGTTTTGTACGGTTTGCCAAGAGGCACGCCGTTTCGGTAGCCAGTGATGGTGCCGTTTTCTTGATAAACGATCGCGATATGAACCGGTTGTTGGTGTGCCTCTTTTTCCTCCTGCGAACTGAATGATCTGGTGCGGGAATAACCGTTACTGCCGGGCATCCATCGACGCGACTCGCGTTCAGCAAACACAATGGTGTCGAAAGTCCGTCCGTCGTTGCTCTGCACGCCGATCACGCCGCCGCCTTTTTGATTGAGGTTAGTCAACTCCACCCAAGCCTCAAGTGTCTTAGCTCGGAGTGGCGACTTCAGAGGCGCCGTCTCTACCCATGCCTTGCTACCATCCATGACGAGAGCTCCGCCGGCAATCCGGGCATTGCCTTTGGCCGTGCCATGCAATGTGCTCAGGCTGTCCTCTAAGCTGGTATCAAACTCCCAGCTGGCCAACGGCATCGGCGGATCGGGCTTCGCTGCCGGTTCGCCCTGCTTACGCTTGGCCAGCGCGTTCTCGAGTCCTCGATTTTCGATTACTGCAAGTTGCTCACTTAACGAGGCGATCTGTTTCCGCAACCCCTCGCGCTGGCGTGTCAGTTCGCGGTCGGAGACGTTTCGTTCACCGTGAAACACCCCGGCAATCGCCGAGGTCAGCTGGTAATACTCTTTCTGTTGGATGGGATCAAATTTGTGGTTGTGGCAGCGTGCGCAGTTGACCGTGAGTCCAACAAATGTCTGGCAAACTGTGCCGATAATCTCCTCGAGTTCATCTTGTCGTGCCGTCTTTTTCATGAACTCACTACCACCCACAACCGTGTTGTGCAGTCCGGCAACGAGGAATCCGACTGCCTTTTGTCCGGCTGGATCGCCCTCTTTTAGTACGTCCCCGGCCACCTGCATGCGTACGAACTCGTCGTACGGTATGTCGTCGTTCAATGCGTTGATTACCCAGTCACGATAAGGCCAAAGGTTGTTCCGAACGTTATTGCGCTCGAAGCCGTCGCTTTCACCGAACCGCGCAAGGTCGAGCCAGTGCCGACCCCACCGTTCCCCGTAGTGCGGCGAACTCAGGAGGTGATCGACTACCTTGTGGAATGCGACATCGGTCGGGTTGGCAACGAACGCATCAACTTGCTCCGCTGTGGGAGGCAGACCGGTGAGGTCGAAATACAATCGACGGATCAACGAACGTGCATCAGCCCTTTCGCTTGGATTCAGCTTCGCAGCCTCTAGCTTGGCGAGAATGAACGCATCAATCGAGTTGGCGACCCAGTCCGGCTGCGAGACCGCCGGTTTGGCGGGGCGCTTTACTGGTTGGAGCGACCACCAGTCGTAACCACCGCGTTTGGCAGTGCTGAATTGAAACGGATCGAGCGTAACATTTTTGCCCCAATTGGCGCCCTCCGCAATCCAGTCGCGCAATAGCTCTTTTTCAGCTTTGCCTAGCGGATGGTCAGGCGGCATCTCGTTTTCGGACACCATCTTCCACAACTGGCTCTCGTCCGGTTTGCCAGCAACGAATGTAGCACCGTGCTTGCCGCCCTTGAGTGCCGAATCTCGTTGGGACAAATCCAGTTTTCCCTTGAGATCAAAATCGTTGTGGCACTCGAGACAATGCCGAACCAGTAACGGGGCCACATCACGGTCGAAGTCCACATCGACAATAGAAAGGGCGGCGGGCGGTCCGAATACAGTCAGTATCAAACCAGACAAAAAAGTACGGAGTCTATGCAGGGGCATAACAAAAGAAGATGCCCGGAAAAGCTGCCTCAAGATAAATCTTCACGCAAAGCGAAATCGACGCTTGTCCAACCGTTCGACTGGGTTGCTTGTACTGGAGGCGACAGCATCCGTTAGAGACCGTACCACCCCGGGGCGGTCGCTGGATTGGGATGAATGAAAAAGTGGCGGAGAGAGAGGGATTCGAACCCTCGATAGGCGTTAACCTATACTCCCTTAGCAGGGGAGCGCTTTCAACCACTCAGCCATCTCTCCGAGCGGGCCGAGCAGCTTGGGCAAACGTGGGCACGGGGTCAAGGCCTCATTGGCCGGCGAAGAGGTCCATTTGTGGCGAGGGCTCGATCTGGCGGAGTTTTTTACGCTCAACGCTTTGCCGGGAGACATAGCGCGTCTCCCCGTCGGGGGAGAGTTCCGTATCCTCGAGGTTACGTAGGATGGCCTTGGACCGTTCGATGACCGGCTTGGGTACACCGGCCAGGCGCGCGACGTGGATGCCGTAGCTTTTGTCCGCGCCGCCCTCGACGATCTTGTGCAGAAACACGATCTGCTCGTTCCACTCGCGCACAGCAACATTGAAGTTGCGCAAGCGCGGCAGCCGTCCGGCTAGTTCGGTCAGCTCGTGGTAATGCGTTGCGAACAGCGTCTTGGCACCGACCTGGTTGTGCAGATGCTCGACGATCGACCACGCAAGGCTTAAGCCGTCGAACGTGCTAGTGCCGCGTCCGACCTCATCGAGCACGACGAGGCTTCGCTCGGTGGCGTTATTCAAAATGTTTGCCGTCTCGGTCATCTCAACCATGAAGGTGGACTGACCGCGCGACAGGTCGTCACTTGCGCCGATGCGGGTGAAGATGCGGTCCACGAGATCCACCCGCGCGCGCTTGGCCGGTATGAATGAGCCGGTGTGAGCCAGTAACGCAAGCAGTGCTGCCTGGCGGATGTACGTGCTTTTCCCGGCCATGTTCGGGCCGGTGATAACGGCGATCTGCTTTCCGTCGCTCTCGAGCTGCGTGTCGTTCGGCACGAACGGCTCGCCAACCATCGCTTGCTCGACCACAGGGTGGCGGCCTTCGTCGATCTGCAGCACGCCCTTGTCACGAACCTCGGGGCAAACGTAGCCGCGCAGTCGGGCGACCCCTGCGAAGCCGGCCAGCACGTCGAGCTGCGCCAAAGACGAGGCGATCTGCTGAATCTGCCGTAGCGACTGGAGCACCTGCTCGCGCACACGCTGAAATAACTCGTACTCGAGCTTTTGGCTGCGTTCTTCTGCGCCGAGGATTTTGCCCTCCATTTCCTTGAGCTCCGGCGTGATGAACCGCTCGGCGTTGGTCATGGTCTGCTTGCGCGTGTAATGCTCCGGCACCTTGTCGAGGTGCGTTTTGGTCACCTCGATGCAATAACCGAACACGGAGTTGAACCGCACTTTGAGCGAAGGGATGCCTGTTTTTTCTGCCTCCTCTCTTTGGAGCTGGGCGATCCAGTCCTTGCCCTCGGTCGCGGCGCGGCGCAGCTCGTCGAGCCCCGGGTCGAAGCTATCGCGGATGATGCCGCCGTCCTTGATTGTCATTGGCGGTTCATCGGCGATCGCCCGCGAAATCAGGTCTGTCACTTCCGGCAGATCGTGCAGTTGGACGCCCAGTTCGGTGAGCAATGAGGGCGGCCCGTCCGGCTCGGCATCTTCGAAAATGGCCTCACTGAGTGTCGGTTCGCCCGGGCCGGGGGCATCCTGCGCCTCGGCGATCAAGCCGCGCAGTCGCGGCAATTGGCTAAGCGCACCGTGCAGTTGGCCAAGGTCACGAGCGTTGCCGGATCCGATGCTCAGGCGGCTGATGGTGCGCTCGAGATCGCGCACCTCTTTCAGGCTCTCGCGAAACCGATCTAGCGTCGGGCTGTTGTGTAGGAACTGGCCAAGCGCCTCCTGCCGCTGCCGGATCGCATCGACCGACGAGAGAGGCTGAGTGAGCCAGTCGCGCAGGCGCCGCGCGCCCATGGGCGTGGAAGTGCGGTTCAGCGCGGTGTAGAGCGTCCCCGGGTTGGCTGCTTCACGGTGCAGTGGCTCCAGAATCTCGAGGTGCTTGAGCGTCGCGGCGTCGAGCACGAGGTAGTCGGCCACCTCGTAAAAAGCGAGCCGCGTGAAGTGCGCGATGTCGCGACGCAAATGTTGACCGACGTAATGCAGTGCGCCGCCGGCGGCGCCGATCGCCGCTGCGCGGCCCTTGAGCCCGAAACCTTCGAGCGCGGCGACCTTGAAATGATCCTTCAACGTGAACTCCGCCGTCTCGAGCGCAAACACCCAGCCGTCGTAGCCGTTGAGCACGCTCACACTGGGCTCAATCGAATCTGCCAACTGCTGCGATTCCTCCGGGAAAATCACCTCGCCCGGGTTGAGGCGCTCCAACTCGGCAAGCATGGTATTCTCGTTTTCCAGCTCAGTAATCTTGAAATCGCCGGTCGTCAAATCGATCGCCGCCACGCCGAACCGGCCACCGGACAGGCTCACTGCGACGAGGTAGTTGTTACGACCCGCCTCGAGCATTCGCTCGTCAAAGTGCGCGCCAGGGCTGAGGATCTGGGTGATCTCGCGCTTGACCAATTGCCCAGGTTTAGCCGTCTCGACCTGGTCGCAAATCGCTACCTTGCGCCCTG
>PVBE011000775.1_pt1 | contig 12364 bp, 11 predicted proteins | sample 1631181 | NCBI WGS metagenome assembly PVBE01 (sample SAMN08397723, study PRJNA350692) | Marine metagenome, whole genome shotgun sequencing project. | isolation source: water | place: Pacific Ocean | collected 2012-04 | reverse complement strand
ATGGTGTTTTTCTATAACCTAATTTATCATCCCATATATGAATTGATCTTCCATCAAAATAGATATTTTGATACATTTATATTATAACTTTCCAATTTAACATATGTGAATATACGAATAAAAACCTATACAAGTCAAGTATTAATTGCAAATAGTTTCCAATAATTTTTTACTAACTCTATATGGATCACAATTTGATGCTGGTCGTCTGTCTTCCAAATAACCACATTTATCTTGATCTACTTGCCAAGGAATACGAATTGATGCTCCTCTATCTGAAACTCCCCAACTAAATGTATCTATCGCTTGAGTTTCGTGTAATCCAGTCAATCGTCTTTCGTTTCCTTCACCATACTCTTTCATATGTTCTTCGTGAACTTTTTCTAAATCTGTACAGGCTTTGAATATAAGTTCATCTCCACCTTTTTCTCTCATATCTTTAGTAGAAAAATTAGTATGACAACCTGCACCATTCCAATCACCTTCTATTGGTTTAGGGTCTAATGAAACTGTTGCATTATATCCAGCACAAATCTTTTCCATTAACCAACGAGCAACCCATAAATCATCACTCATTTGTAATGAACCACCAGCACCAATCTGATATTCCCATTGTCCTAACATCACTTCTGCGTTAGTTCCACAAATCTTAATACCTGCTTCTAAACACATATCTATATGTGCTGTCATAATTTCTTCACCAGCATTTCTACCACAATAGTAATCTCCTTGTGGGGGCGGTTCTCCAATTGTAGGCCAACCATATGGTTTAGATGTATCTAAGTCATACAAAGTATATTCTTGTTCGAATCCAACCCATTCTTCTGGATCATTATCTAAATACGTCAAGGTAAGTTCTAATGTATGTCTTGTATTCGAGGCGTGTGGTTTAAAATTTACATCATATACTTCACATAATACCAACGAACTATTATAGTGTAATGGGTTTGGATAAATTCGTACTGGTTGTAATACACAATCAGAATCACTTCCTTCTGCTTGTTGTGTTGAACTTCCATCAAATCCCCATACTGGTGCTGATGTACCTTTTCGAGGATCTCCAGCAGTATCAAACCGTTCTACTATCTTGGTTTTACTTCTTAACTCTGCTGGATTACCACCATCCAACCAAATGTATTCTAATCTATGACTCATTATTTACTCCCTCTGGCAACTCTACGTTCTAAATCGGTTGGGAACTCACATACATCATTATTACAAAACTTATCTACTTCTGCTTCTTCACCCTCAACTCCAACAAAACTCAACTTACCAAGTTTCTTCAATTGTTTATTATATTCTTTCTCATTAATTGCTTCATAGGGCATTTGTTTGTAAGCTCCTTTTTCATGTCGAGGTAACAATGATATTCCTTTTAATCTGTACTGAAAATAATTTAACACGTGTGGTAATTCACTTGCTTCTGTTTCTGGATTGAATGTTGCTGTACAACTAACTTGGTTATCTGCCCAATGTCGTTGTAAGAATGCGGCCAAACTGAATTGTTCCCAAATCGAAAGTTCAGCCGCAGTTCTTATTCCCTCACCCACATCTACAGGAACCTCTATTACTACCGTGCTGTCTTCTGAACCAAAAGCTGGTTCTACCGTATAACCTGCCCTTCTTAAGGGGTCTATTAATTCTGAATGTTTAGATGCTCTAATTCTACGAATATAAAATCTACTTTCTGGATAATGCATTCCAGGAGTTGCCCCTACTAATAATGAAACCGTTCCACTTGGTTTAACTGATGTGGTCTTGATTGATTTTGGTATAGCAAACCAATCAGAATACATACAATCCCATTCTTGAATTGTATCATATCCTTCTTCTAACCAGTTTCGTAATTCTTCCATTCCGTTATTTGTAATAAACTGAGCAACACCACTAACACTACAACCAATTCTTCGGTTTCTCAACATAACTCTATTAGTATCACTCCAATGTGTTTTACCAAGTGTTACCGTCTTTGCATACAAATAAGCATATTTAAGTGTTCTTTTATAATCCTCTAATGATTCATGGCTATTTGGAAACGTTTCAACAAGACAACATAACTCATAACTTTCTAATGTTTGTTCTAAACATGGATTTCCTCCAGCAGCTCTATGGTCTTTATTATCTGTCCCATTCTTCATTCGTGAATGTGACCTCATATTTTCTAACCATGCGAAACCAGGTTCACCATTGTCATTAATTCTCTTACACACCTCTGTATAATCCATACCGAGTTCTGCAAATATTGAATTATTGGAAGTCCAACCATATTGATCTCTGTGAGGATTTACATCATAGTTTTTTAAATCCAAATACTCGTCATCATACGGGTCTCCGAACACAATCTCCGCCGTTCGTCTTACGTTCCCTGCTACGACACATTTACCAATAAGGTTCATTATATCCACTATCGTAGTAACTGTAATTGGATTTCCTGAATTATCCTCTAATACATTTATAATATCTTCGTGAATTTCTTTAAGTGGTTCATGCCCACTTGATACACCACCAAAACCTTTGATTGGTTCTCCTGCACCTCGGATTTTCTTGTAATCAAACGTAACAGGGGCCGTTCCATGAAAATATGACTCTAACAACAATCTCAAACTTTCTACCCATCCTTCTCGTGTATCTGGAATCTCATAAACTTCTTCTTGTCTATTGTTGTTAGGGCCCTTTATATGTACATGGCCGGCCCCCTTTGTATCAAAACCAACTCCTACACCTAACATAGATGCGTCCATTAAAAAACAAAATGGTTTCGAGTAATCGTCCTTTATTGTTGAAGTAGACACAAAAGCACAATTATTTAATGCCGCATATAACTTCTTTTCTTCGGTGATTGGAGTTCCCATCGCCCACAAACCACGCCCTGGTGGTAAGAATTTCATATTGAAAATTCTCTCATACATTTCTTGAGCTGATGCTTGGGCTTGCCAAGCATTCCAACCAAGTTGATGTTGATCTATCCAATTTTTTTGCATCGAGTAAGTACCTTCTACAACCCTACGAACTGTTTCCCACCAACGTTCATTTTTTCCATCTTCTTTAATACGAGAATAGGTTCTCATATAAACTAATTCACCTAATCCGTTAAAACCAAAAGGTGGTCTTTTCCTTTTGTACTTATTTATAAAATTTTCTGATAACTTAAATTCCACTCGTAACTTCCCTTCTAAAAACTATTTATATTTATTTTCCCAATATTTCTTAATCTTTTTATTAAGAATTTCTTCTCTATTCCTATAATAATACTTCCGTTGTCGTGCCCTACGAGCTTCGATTTGCTCTTTTTTTGTAAAATATTTTCGAGGTCTAGCCATGCCCAATCCTAAATAAAAGTAGAGAGAAAATCTTTTTTATTTTCAAATTACTTTCCCAACCATAAATAAATAAGATATATATTGAAATCTTATCACGAATTTTTAATAATTAACCAAAATCAGTTAAGTTTTTTTTAGAAGTTTTTTCTTCACTCCCTTTTTCAGCATTTTTATAATCTTTATATTTGCCTCGTAAGGTTTGTTTTAAAAATTCTTCTGAATTCATCATTTTTCTTGAAGCTTCTTGTCCACTTAATGATGAAGGTCTATGTACATCTATCTTACCAATGTTGGTGTTCATAGTTGCAGGATAGGTTATACCATCCACACCAAATCTATTTTTAATCACATGAAACCGTGCAGTATTCCCCACTTTATCTTCAATCTTTCTACTAACACTTAAAACAAAATCTGAAGTCATCACTTTACTATATGCTTCTGCAACTTTACTGGCATCAATCACATCTTCGTCTAATGATGAACGATTTGCTTGTGAGGCAGTCCATATTGGTATATCCATCTCTCCAGCCAATCCTCGTAGGTCTTCATAAATGTTTCCTAATTGGTGTCTTAACTCTTTACCACCACTAATATCTCTCATAATATCTGCGTAATCAACTATAACAATATCTGGTTTTAACCCACTTAACTCTACTTGTTTTAAATGTGCATTTATAGTCTGTACTGATGCTGAACGAGTTGGGAAATACTTAATTAACAACTTTCCAGTTATCTTTTCTAATGATTTTCTAACTACTTGTTGTTGAAACTTAATTTCTCCTGTGGGTATTCCTGAAAATATAGTATCATATCTTAATCCAACATAAGATTGGTTTAACTCTAATGTGTAATGAATTGCAGTACTACCCCGTTTTAATGTATTATGTACTATTTGTTGTAAACACCAAGTCTTACCAATACCTGCAGGTGCCACAATAACACCTAACTCTCCTTTACCCAATCCACCATCCATCACTTCATCTATTATATCCCATCCAGTACCTATGGTATCACGTGTAGAATGTGTTAATCGTTCTTCTAATCCTTCTACATAATCATGACCTAAATCTTTTGTAGTACCAGCCTTCATTGCCGCATCAATTGTAGTTTTTATTCCATCATAATCATGTCGTTCCAATAAATCTACAGATTTCATTATTGCAGTTTTTAATGTTTGATTTTTACAAAACTCTATAGCTTTTTCTTCTACAAAGTTTAAATCGGTTGCTTCTCTAAGTTGAAATGCCTCTCTTAAATTATCCACTGCCGATTTCTTTAAAACTTCTGAACTAAGTTCATCTACTTGTATTTTTATTGCTTCTAATGTTGGTTCTGCTTTATATTTCATATAATACTTCTTTATACAATTTACCAACCATTTATCTGCATCAGAATCAAAATAATCTGGTTCCAATATATCATTAATTGTTTGCAAAAATCTACGATTGAATAATAATAATACTATTATTTTCTTTTGGAATGAATGTCCGAAATGTGTTAATGTTTCTGCCATATTAAAAAAAGTCGTGTTCTACTAAGTTTGCTGGATTCTTTGCCTTCTCTACTCGTGCTTCGGCAATTTCAAAATAATCCTTTTCTCTTTCTATCCCCAAGTATTTTCTATCTAAAGTCACACAAGCTATTGGTGTAGTACCACTGCCCATAAACGGGTCTAACACTACATCATCTTTTCTACTCCCAAGTGTTACTAAATAACTGAATAGTTGGATTGGTTTTACTGTTGGGTGAATGTTTTTTTGAGGCAAATATCTACGATTAAACTTTACCTTACCTTTACCATCTTTTCTGTCTATCCAAACCTCACCTTGCTGTTTTTTCAACTGTCCAATATGAAGCATATCTCGTTGTTTTGCTTCTACATTTTCCAATCCCATATTCTTTTCAGACTTACTTGCCTTGGGTACAACCAAAAATGGGAATGTCCGTTGAACTTCTGGATTTAATTTTAACAATCTACTTTTCCACCACTCATCTAAACTGTAATATCTACTATAATCCCCTTCATCTCCTTTACCTGGATTCTCTCCCGTACCTTCTTCATCGTATGCCCAACCACCACTAAACATCTCATTTGTGTTTTGATATGCTCGACCACCAGTTGATTTAGTTTTCTTACCTGTATCTAATACATTATCACTTACTAATAGGTTAGCGGCAAATCTACCGAGTGGTGATGCTTCTGCTGTATCATTATCTTCACTCTTAAATCCACTTGTTTTGAATACTGTATTTTCTTCTCTTGGTTTTCTCTTTGTGGTTTTTCTTGATGCCTGTATTCCTCTTGATAAACCTTCTCTATTTGGTTTTTCCCAACCACCTTCATACATCTTACCTTCACCTTTTTCATATTTACCATCAAAGTTCATCATACCTGCAACATTATCTTTATCAAATTGTTCTTTATCACTCATACCTGCAAATGGTATTCTACAATCATCCAACCAAGTTACTCCCTTTTGATTATCAAGTGCTTGGTCTAAATAACCTTTTTGTTCTAATGGTTTCATTGCCACAATCACCACTTCTACTGCTGGTTTTGGTTGGTATCCTGCATAACTTCCATCAAGTGATTTTGCCTCATCTGATGCCGGGCCACCTTCTATATTAAATTCTTCTCTACCCAACCAACCACCGTCATCGTTTGGATATCTCATGTCCATATCAAACTTAGGATTGGGTTTTTTTCCAATAACTTCTCGTTTTTTATTAAGTCGTTTATCAACCGCCTTACCAATATTCATAGCCTTTGGGAAACCTGTTGCGTATGCCCAATAGATGGGTGTGAAACTTACATCAAATCCTGCTTCTTGTAATGTCTGAACCATAACCGTCTGAACATCACTTCGTGGTGCACTCATTATGAATGAGAATGCTCCTGGTTTCAATACTCGTAATGCTTCTTCCCAGATAGGAACAAAGAACTCTTTCATACCATATGTAGATTTAGTCATACCAGGACTCATCCAACCTACTTTTTGAGATTTAGTAGATTGTTTTTCTTCAAACTTATCCCAATGTTTTCCCATAAATCCATATCCATATGGTGGATCAGTACAAAGTAAATCTACTGAATTATCATCAATCTTTTTTAGTTCTTCTAAACAATCTCCATTAATTAGTTTACTATCCACTATTTCCCTTTCTAAAAACAAATACTGGTTCGGTCTTTATTCCTTTACCAGCCACACTTGATAATATCAAATCTACAGTAGGTTCTTTTATAAACCCAATCTCACTTGATATATTTACGGTTTCTTTCTCTATGAATTTATATTTTGGTGTATTTGCAATGTTAATTAACATATAACCATTTTTCTTCAATCCGTAATAACAATTTTCTATAGTTTTCTTTAAAAATCCACTAACCCATTCATTTGGTGTTGAAAACTTTTTAAAACTTTGTGTTGATTCATCCGAATATCTTTCGGTATCGAAATAAGGTGGTGAAGTAAAACATAAATCGATTGATTCTTTTTCTGGAATAAAGTCTTCACTTCCTTGTTTATATATATCTATTTGTTTTCCTAAATATGAAAAATCTTTTTTCATTTTTAACAAACCTTCATATGTTTTTGTTGATGGTTCTGTACCGATATAATGTTTAGTGTTTTTTGATGCTAAAAATCCAATCAATCGTCCACCCCAACCACAACTCATATCTCGTATCACTCCATCTCCACCAAACTTCTCATAAATAACTTTTGCTGCACTTGGTCTAAAATTACTCACTCCTTGTGAACCTTGATATAATTTTAATGATTGTCTAAATCTATTCTCTGTAAATTTATTATTGCCGTGTTTTTCTTCATACTTCCAAGTTTTTCTAATTATTGTTTTGAGTAAATCATCATCATTGAAATATCCAATAGGTGGCATTTTAGAATTACCACATTTAACATCTACCCAATGAGGAAAATAATTCCAAGCCAATCTTAATCCATGCATTGTTTGTTGAATCTGATTATCTATGAAAATACTATCCGTATCAAATTTTCTCAATGAATTTATATGTGAATTTTTTTCTTCTTCTCGTACAGTATAATGTGGAAATCCCTTTTCTCTATAGTATTTGAAAATCCATTCAATACCGTCCTCTATATCAATAGAATTTATATCATTTGTAACTCTGTGATAATTTAATTCTAAATCATCTATGTCTACAAAATTCTGTAATACTTCATAATTTACACGCATTATTATATTTTTTCTTCACCATACAGCCCGTTTCTTAAATCTTCTTCAATTTCTAATTGTCTTTTCTTTTTATACCGTTCTCTGGCCAATTTTCGTAATTTTTCCTTATTACGCTCATAGTGTTCCATTTGCCAGCGTTTCTGAGCATCGTGTTGTTCTTCTGATGTAAAATATTTACGCTTTCTTCCCATGACTCATCCTTGCGTATCTATTCAATTGTGTAAAATTTTGTGCTAACCATCCTTGTAAATTTGGTAAAGATGTAAATAATCTATCTTCCATAAACATGGTTTCAAATTTATATTTTACTAATTCGGTAATTGGTTTCTCTATACCTGATAATATTTTCATTCTAGCATTTCCAGAAATATCTACATTTTTTAACTGCATTAATTTATCATTAAGTTCTAATTGTTCCTTACAAACAACAACACTCTCATATAATTTTAATTCGTCTTTATGTTTTTCAGAATATTCAACAATTTCTTTCAAAGTAACATAATTGTCTTTATCTATTATATCTGGAAATCTCTTTTTAATCGTAGTTAATCCTGCCCCTTTAACTCCAGGTATATTATCAGATTTATCTCCTTCTAATATTCTGTATGTTAAGAAATTCTTTGATGGTATTCCATATTCTTCCATCAAGGATTCTCTATCGTAAGTTTTCTTTTTCGTGGGTGAATATACTTTAATTCTATGATTTACAAGTTGTAAGAAATCCTTGTCGGTAGACATGATAGTAATCTTACTTTCATCAAATACTTGTTTAGATAAATACCCAATAGTATCATCTGCCTCAATATTATCAATTGAAAGTGTTGAAACTGGTAATAAATCCAAGTACTCGACAATCCGTGTGAGTTGCATAAGCATATTTTGTCGTTCTTCTTCTTGTGTATTAAAATCATACGCTCGAACAAGTTTTTTCTTAACTTTACGACCTGCCTTATACTCTGGGAATAATTTACGGCGGCGGGTGCTCCCACCCTTACCATCAAATACTATAATGGCACGGGTGGGATTAAATAGATGAATTGCGTAACCTATACTTTTCAGAAAGCCAACTATTCCCCCAATGTGAACACCGTCATCATTGAGAGTTGGCATAACACTAAATACTCGTATAAAAGTATTTAGGCCATCTATGATTAGTACTTTATCATTGAAGTGACCATCATCTAATTTACCGCCTTTTTTCTTAATTTCCTCAAGTATACTAAAATATCGATTATTCATCTCCCTCTTCTTCTTTCACGAGTTCAGATTCGTCCATATCTTTTATATCATACTTAAGAATTACTTTTTCACAAATTCTATCATAAACTTCATCCTTCAAAGAATTTTCTTCTAATATTTTAAGAAAATCTTTAGATTGAAATTTATATTCTTCACCTGCAACATCGGTATATGTATACCAAGCTCCTGCAGACTTTACCAACTTATGTTTTTTCATTACTTCTAACCAAGAACCGATATCATCAATTCCACTTTCAAAATATAGTGGAAATTCAGCGTGTCTTAACGGTGGCCCAAGTCTATTCTTAACAACTTGTGCCAGTATTGTCATTCCCAATACATTTTTCTTGGTATCTGTTATTCTACCTTTATTCTTTAATCGAATTCGAGTAGAAGCGTGAAAAGGAAGAGCTTTCCCACCTGAAGTTGTCCAAGGATCTCCGAACATTACTCCAAGTTTCGCTCTTAGTTGATTTGTAAAGACAAGTGCTATTCTTTGACGACCAATCAACTGGGTAATCTTTCTCATAGCTTTTGATATAATAATCGCTTTGGAAGTTGCCCAACCGTCTTTTTCGAAATCTGCGTCTATCTCTACTTGTGTGGAAGCAGCAGCCAAACTATCAACTAATATTGTAACCAATCTATCCTTTTCAGCCTCTCTCACCTTAAGAACAATCTCCTCGATTGCCTGGAAAATTTCTTCTACCGTCTGTAATTGTAAGTAAAGTAACTGTGATGTATCTATTCCCAATACTTTCAAAAACTCCTCACTAACAGAGTTCTCTGTATCAATATATACAGCCACTCCGCCTTTCTTTTGGGTTTCTGCAAGTATGTGTGCACCTATTAAAGATTTACCACTTGATTCTAAACCATTAATTTCAGTAATACGGCCTACCGCAATACCACCATTTGGTTTATTAGCAATTGCCAAATCCAACATAGTCGAACCTGTCGATATAAATTCTTTAATATCTGTGGGTGTTGTATCAGACCCGTCCAAGAAATATGCTACTTTCATATCCTTGAATTGTTTGTTTAAACTATCGGCTAATACATTTGCCAATTCGTCTCTAACTGACATATTTTCTCCAATTAGTTTTACTTATCAAAAAGTTCGTTAAAGGCCTCTGAAACATTCTCAACACTTTTAGCCGATTCTACAGACTGTGCTGTAGTTACTGACTTTGTAGTGTTTTCTACTGGATCATCTTCTCGTCCTTCTAACCAATTATTTAGGATCTCCGTAAGTTCATCATAAGTTTTTTCCTGATAAATCTCAGTAATATCCTTTTGGGTATCTGCTACCTTTTCAAGAATATTCTTATCTTCACTTATTGGTGTCTGTATTGGTTTAACGCGGATTGCAGTAGATGGAAATGAAGCTCCTGTTTCTTCTGCAGTCTTAAATTCAACTGTAACATCACGACCACTCACTGGGTCTGTAATATCACCGTAATCTGGATCTGCAATAACAGAAAGTATTTCTTGGTAAACTGTCTTACCGAAGCCCCAAAACTTTGTACCTTGTGATTCTTCACCACGAACAATCACTGGTGTAAAAGTTCTCATTTTTGCTTCGAGTTTCTTACCAAGACGATAATCATCACGATTACCTGACGACTTTAGCTTCTGTGCGAACTCCTCAATAGGGTCTGGACGACCAAAACTAATTGGGGATAAATGGGATTTTCCTCCTAAATCATAATGGAAAAACAATTCAATGAACGGATTATCCTTATTGAATTTATAAGGTACTAATCTAATTTGTTGTGTTCCTGGTTGTGGTTTCCAAAGATTTGAAGTTCTTTGTGTTGATGTTTGTAACTGATTTAAACGTCGCTTGACTTTATCTAAGTCCATTTGTTAATCTCCTATATGTATGTTCTATTTATTATTTTGTATTTATCAATGGTAATTCGTAATAACGAAGTAACCATATTCACATATAAATATCATATATATTCCTAAAATACATTTATTTTTTTACTATTTTCAATGATTTTTAAAGCATATTTTAAACTGAATCGGCCTGCCTTAGGCGTACCATTAACCTTACCATCCGACTCTCCTAATGGTTTCAACCATAAGAAACCATCACAATTTTTAATCCGTGTATCCAATGTGGGATACTCACCTATTGCTATATTTGTTGGATTATATATATTTCCAGTATATCCTAGCCCGTTTCGTGAAGTGTCTATAACAAAATTCTTACCAATGTATTTACTTACCTCTGAACCATACTCTACACACGAATCAGTATCTACAAAGTTAGAACAATTCAATGTAAATCCTTCATATGGTATTTTTTTAAACCTTTTTAGTAACGAACATACTTCACTTACTTTCAGCCAGTTTGGATGCCCACTATCTATATAAATTTTAGCATTTGTTTTAGTCAATAATTTAAGTGAAGTTTGCATCAACTTTATTCGTTGTTGTGATTTTTTCTTAGTTAGTTTAACACCATCACATAAAGCATCTGGTTCATATATTATTATTGGTGAATGAGTTCCTATACCTTCTACAACTTCATTTATAAATTTTAAATAAGAGTCTACATCTTTTTCTCCACCCATAGAATGTTTTCCACTAACATCTCTATTCGGTATAGAATATATTACAAATACAACTGTTTTGTTTTTTGCTCTTTTTAACAACCGTTTAATTCTTGAAGGCACACGTTTCAATTTATGGTATCTATCCCTACCCAACCAAATAGCCATCGGTTGAGAATAGATTTTTCCCAAATCTTTATGTTTCGTAACTAAGTTCTGATGTTGTGTGTAATCAGGATAAAATAAATCCGTCAAAATTCCTATAACCTATTCTGTTGTTCCCCATTCTGTAATATTCACTACCTTATAAATTTTTGTTTTTATTCTCACTAAACCTTTTTCATTATTTAATAAAATTGAATTTCTATAATTCTCCCAAGGTACAATATAAGTTTTATCTAAAACTCCATCATTTAATTCTCTAATTATATCATTCAATGCATTGATTGTATAAAGTGTATTGGTTTGTTTTTTTCTATGTAGAGAAATTGTATCTGGAATACCTTCCATAAAATCATCATCATATTCTACATTATAAGTACATATTAATTGATTTTTATCCTCTTCGTTCTGAAATACATATATTTTATCATACATTATAGTATTACACGAAATAATAATATCAATTATTTCATTTAAATCGTTTATATTAGTGAATGTACATAATAGTTGTGTTCTCATTATATTTTATTCCGCTCCTTATTCATCAAAAACACCTTTTCTATCTGTATACCACTTACGATATTTTGCTGGTGTTCCAATAGTGATTGGGTCATCTCCTGTTGCGGTGGAAATAAGTTTTTCAAGAGCCTCTTTTTCTTTACTATCCCCCCACTCCAAATCTTTTTTAGATGCTCTACTCATTACAAATATTTCTTTAATCTCTGCATTATATATCAAAATTTCGTTCCACCAAGGAGAACCTTTCTTAGCTGGTGTTGCAAGATTTTTCTTCACTAACTTTTTATGTTTTTTCAACAAATTATTTGTCAAGTCAATGTAATCAGCAATCATTTCGTTTGCCTT
>PVBE013009709.1_pt1 | contig 12365 bp, 19 predicted proteins | sample 1631181 | NCBI WGS metagenome assembly PVBE01 (sample SAMN08397723, study PRJNA350692) | Marine metagenome, whole genome shotgun sequencing project. | isolation source: water | place: Pacific Ocean | collected 2012-04 | reverse complement strand
TTTCTTCTGTTAAGCCACCTATGTCCTCATAATTAACTTCTGGGAAAGATTCCTCTGTAACTTCCATAGCTTTAGGATTAACTTTAATTTCAGTAGTTTCAGTTATAATTACGGGTTGTTTGGGATTCGCTTCAGCTACTACAAATTTTAAAGATGTAAATCCGAAGTTATCTGAGAAATTTTCTTCAAAGACATTAAAGATATCATCAAATAAAGGAGATTCAGCTAAAGTTCTTTTTCTTCGTCTAGTTCCGCCTAAGGCAACAATGTCGCCTTTAACAATAGCTCTTCCTAGTAATCCACGTTTGAAAACTTCGGGATGAGCTTGAACCATAACACCTTTTTGAGCAGGAGCAATTGTAATAGATTTAGCTTCTTTAATTTCAGCAGCACGGATTTTAACCATCTCACCAATACCAGTTTTGGCATTTCTTCTAAGAATTCCATCCATTCTAATAATGGATTGTCCAACGTCTGAAGGATAAGCTCGATCTATAACTCCCACTGTAACACGAGCACCTTCTATCTCAATAACGTCTCCAGGTCTAACTCCAAGAGCTTTCATGGTCTGTGTATCTATTCTAACAATACCCTTGTAAGCTTCCTCTTGCAAGGCCTCCATTACTTTCAATTGAATGTTTTCATTGGTTTCTGCCATTTTAATTGATAAATCTCCTTTTTTTGAAGAAGATACTAATTTTCTCTGGTTCTTCTAAAGCCAAGAAAAGCATCTTATTTAACTTTTTCTGTAGGTCATCTTGGTAGGAAATTATTTCTCTAGGAATTGAGACGGTGTAAGAGTTTCCCACCATTCTTAATTTAACTTGATATTGTTTATTTCTTATTTTTGAAAATTGATCTAGTTTTTGTTTATCTTCGGGATGGAAGTAGGTTTTATCACATTTAGGACATCTTAAAGCCCTTAATTTACAGCCATCTTTCTCAATGATTAATTTCTTAGTTTTGGCGTTACAGTTATCACATAAAACTGTAGCATTAAATATATCGGACATTTTGTATAATTTTTTGTGTATATGTTGTGTGTATACCTTATTTATAAATATATCGATTTGAATAGGTTCTTAAATTTTGTTCTATTCTAAATTATCATGATAAAGAGTGGGAATAACTTGTTTGAAAATTTAGAGAATGAAATAACTTGTATTTATGGAGAGGCAACTAGTGGAAAAACTACCTTAGCTAAATTAGCAGCTATTGAACAAGCTAAAGAAGGGAAAAAAGTAGTGTATATAGATACTGAGAAGGGGTTTAATATAGAAAGAGTAAAACAATTAGTAGGAGAAGATTTTGAAAAAGTTTTAGAAAATATCTTAATCTTTAGACCTAGTAGATTTAGAGAACAGAATAGGATTATTAAGACCCTATCAAGTATGAAAAATATTTCTTTAATAATTATAGATACTATTGGCAGGCACTATAGAGTAAAAGTAAAAGAAAGGCCTGAGATTTATAATATGCATATGAACAAACAATTTAGTATTTTAAATGATTTAAGTAAAGAAATTCCAATTTTAATTACAAATCAAGTTTATTCTAATTTAAAATTGGATGAGTTAACAATGGTGGGAGGAGAGCGGTTTAAGAGTTGGTGTAGGCGGATTATAAGATTAGATAAAGAACCCCGAAAATTAGTTCTGGAAAAGCCAAGTAAAGAAGAAACGGATTTTGAAATTAAAGAAGCGGGCGTTTTTAAAATTTTAGAAGAGCAAGTAGATTAACAAAGAGAAAATTAACATAGAACCTAAATCAGCTATAGAAGTCGTTATAGGAATTAAGGTATTGTCTGGGTCTTCCTTCTTTTTTATGAAATAATTTCCAGCTACAATTACAATAACGGCGATTAAAGAAACTAGGAAGAAAGTAGTTAGGGTTGTGATAAGAAGTATTTTGAGGTAAGGTAGAGGAGAAAATGGAAATCCCTTTAGGTAAGCAATTAAAGAGGATAAAGTGGAAACGTAGAAAGCTCCAATTAAAGAAACACCTAAAATTCTCATATAATGTTTTCTAAGAGATTCATTCATGAATTTTTTCTTACTTAATTTATCTTCATGATATAAAGTAGCGTAACGGGAAGCAAAAATAGTTCCAAAATTTCCAACCATACCATTTAAAGCAGGGAATAAAATTAACAAAGGCAAGATAACAAAGATTTTTTCTTGAACCATTTCTAAACCAATACCTCCAAAGGCACTAATTATCGAAGCGAGTATTAAAACTCCAAGACTTTCCTTTAAGATTCTATGTTCGAGGTTCATGTTAGTATTGTAATTGCAATTAAAATAGATAATATACTTTCAATGTCGCCTATACTGGCTACGTAAGGCCCCATAACATTATCGGGGTCATGATGATGTTTGTAAAGCCAGAGGGCCATTTTAACTGTTAAAGGGAATAAAACTATGGCAGAAATTGTAGCAGCAATTAAAGGAACTAAAATTAATTTAGGATTATTGTGTCCAAATATAAAATAAGTAATGAGGTAAGTACTAACTCCAAGTATTAAACTAATTAAAAAAACTAAAATAAAAGAAGCAATTTTGTTTTCTTTGATTAATTTGGATTTACCATCTGTTTTGATTTTTTTAGTGTGGAGTTCTGTTCCAATTCTAGAAGCTAAAGAGCCAGCTATGGCTCCTTTTAATTCTAAAAAACCAGGAAGTAAAATGAATAAACCGGGTAAGAGAAATAATTTATCTGTAAATATGGCTAACAAAGTACCTGCAATCACCCCTCCAGTTATAGCAACTAACTGAGAAGAAAGTATTTCTGAAAATTCTCTTCTTTCAGCCATAGACTAAAAATTATATGTTTTGGGATATAAATGTTGCTATTTCCTTTTCAAAAACCAGAAAATAATTCCTGCTATTAGAGAAACTGCGATCAATCCAATAAAAAATGAGTTTAAAGTGGATAAAGGAATTTCTAACCAAGAGTTGAGAGAATTTAGGGCAATATCTTTAATTTCTGCAGAACCTGCCCCCACTCCAATCAAATATTTATCCATTATCTTAGGTATGAAGGAAGGGATGGAAGTAAAGGCAAAATAACCGAAAACTCCAGAAATTAAAGCATTTACAGAAATTTTAAATAAAACCCCATAGAAAGATAACATACCTACAAAGTAAAAGATTAAACTTAAGATAAACAAAATCAAAATAGGGGTGGCTAACATGTCCACAGATTTTTCATAAGATTGTATTTCAGTTTTGATTTGGGAAATACCCATTTGATCCAAAGCAGATTCAGGATTATTAATTAAGTCGCAAGAGTCTTGAGAAGGGTTTAATTGACAAATTTCTTTTATTTCTTCAGGAGTCATGCCTGATTCTTGGGCTAATTGATTTAAAATTAAATCAGATTCTACAATCTGAGATTTTAAATCTGCTTCAAAAGCGTCTACGTTTTCAATCATAGAAGTCCCAAAAATAAATAAAAATAATAATAAAAATGCAAGTGAAAAGAATAAACCTCCAAGAGATCTACTTAGAAACTTTAGCACCATTTTTTTTACCATTCCCTGTTTGTATAGGCTCTATGTATCTACATTTAGGATATTTGGGACAGGAGAAGAAAGAACCATATAAGCTTTTCCTTACAATTAATTGAGAATCACATTTAGGGCATTTTCTTTTTTCTTTTAATAATTTACTGGGAACATGTTTAGTTTTACAATCTAAATTTAGACAAACTATTTGGGGTCTTTTGCCTTTTTTTAAGATTAAAAGTTCGGGTTGACCACATTCCTTACATTCTTTTTTAGTGGGTTTAACTAATGTGTTACTTGGAATAGAAAAAGTAGTTTCACAGCCTTCTTTGTATCTATCGCATGCAATAAATAAACCAAACCTACCTCTTAAAATTCTTAAAGTGCCTTTTTTACATTCTGGGCAAGGACCAATTTTAGATTCTTGTTCTCGAGTTTCAATTGTGGCTTTGCCTAAGGCTTTTCCAATTTTAGATTCATTTTCTTTAAAGTGCTTTAAAGTTTTTTTAAGATGATTCTGGGCTTTTTTTAAGACAGTTTCCTTAGTTTCTTTTTTCCCTCTAATCTTTTCCATATCTGTTTCTAAATTTCGAGTCATTTCTTGATCCAGAATTTCAGGACAGTATTTTTCCAAGGTTTGGATTGTTATCATACCTAATTTAGTGACTTGTAAAGAAGTTTCTTTAACATAATCCCTTTGATATAGGGAGTCGACAATAGCAGAACGCGTAGCTTTGGTTCCCAAGTTTCTTTTTTCTAGTTCTTTTATAATTGTGGCTGGTGTGTAACGTTTTGGGGGTTGAGTTTCTTTAGATAAGAGATTTATTTTCTTGATTTTAATTAGGTCTCCTCGATTTAAACTAGGAAGAGTTATTTCATCATACTTGGCGTAGCGGCCATAATAAACGTGCCAACCAGGTTCTACAGTTCTAGTTCCTTTAGCTACAAAAGGTTCTTTTTTAATATCTAAAGCAATAGAAACAGATTCTCTTTGAGCAGGATCTCCGAAAGTAGCTAAAGTTCTTCTAACTATTAAATCATATAATTTTTTATCCCTTTCAGTTAATCTTTTAGGAAATAATCCGGTAGGATGGATTGCGGGATGTGCAGGATCTGTTTTTTTACCATTATTGGGTTTTAAATCAGTCTTTGCTAAAAGGGTTTCACATAATTTAGTGTAAGTAGGTTGTTTAGCTAAGCTATGAATTATTTTCTTTAAATTGATTTGGGGAGGGAATTGGTTTGAAGAAGTTCTAGGATAGGAAATGTAAGCTTTGGTATAAAGTCTTTGAGCAATAGATAAAGATTCTTTAGGAAGCATTTTGAAAACTTTGTAAGCTTCTAATTGTAAAGCCGTTAGGTCAAAAGGAGTAGGAGGGGATTGTTGTTGAACTCTTTTAGTAACGCTTTGAATAACAGCTTTTTTCTCTCCCTTAATTTTAGTATAAATTTTCTTTACATCTTTTTGATCCCAAAATTTGTCTTTTTTATGTTTGGCTTCTACATCCCCCAGGGCTTCTATTTCCCAGAAAGGTTTGGATTTAAATTTTTTAATTTCTTTTTCTCTTTCTGCTAAAATTTCTAAAGCTGGACCTTGAACTCTTCCAGAAGAAAGAATTTTGAATACTTTTGTAGCATTTTTAATAGCTAAAGTTAAAGCTCTACTAAGATTAATACCAAATAACCAATCTACTATATGACGAGTTTCTCCAGATCTTATTAATGGAAAGTCTAAATGTTTAGAAGCCTTTTCGTAGGATTCTACTAATTCATCTCGTGTAAGGGTAGAGAACTTCATTCTACGACCATCTTTTTCTTTTGCAATAAATTTTAGAACATTATAGCCAATAAGCGAACCTTCTATATCAAAATCACATGCAACTGTAAATTTATCACAATTTTTAGCTATTTCAAATAAAGTGTCGACATATTTTTTAGTAAACTCTGCAGATTTGGATATTTCATAAGAAGGAGCCCATTCTGTATTAAAAACTGGATAAGTCCAACCTTTTTTATTTTTCTCTCGTAAATTAAATAAATGTCCTACTGCACAGCCTACAAAAATCTTTTTTCCTTTATGAGTTAATTCGTAATAAGTAACTTTATTAGAAATTTTTTTAGAAGGTTTTGTGTCAGCTAGAGCTTCTGCTATTTTGCTGGCCTGTGATGGTTTTTCGCATACAATCAATTCGGGCATTTTTTAAAGAAACTATTTTTAGTATAAAAGTGTTTAGATTTCAAGAATTTTTCCATTTCTGCCTACATTTACTAGTTTAGTCTTGCCAATTAGTTCTTCAATGCCTTCGGCTTCATGAACATGGCCACATAAAGCTAAATCAGGTTGGAAAGTATCTATAGCTTTTCTCACGCCTAAACTTCCAGGAAATAAAGAAGTAAATTTCTCCACCATACTTCCAGAAGGATGAACATGGGTTACCATTAATTTTTTAGAAGAGCCTTTGATATTATTATGAGAGGTTTCTAAGGATTTAAAAATTTCTTCTTCAGATAATTGGAACATACCTATATTTGCAGAGCCGCACCCAAACATACCAACTTTTTCCATATAGTAAGAATAACCATGTAAGTTAACTAGTTTGTATCTTTCGGTTAAGAAATCAACTGTAGCTTTAGATTCGTGATTACCGGGAATAATCCCTACCTTCAAATTCTTTTCTTTAAAGGGACCTATGATACCATCTATAGAAGATTCTTGTAAAGTTAGGTCTCCACAGAGTAAAACCATCTCGGCATTCGCTTTTTCAGCCTTTTCGGCCAATTTTTTAGCTAAACTAATATCTCCATGGATATCAGAAGCTGCTAGTATTTTCATATAGAAAAATTAAGATTCGGGTTTTTTAAAGCTTTCCGCACAAGTTTCAGAGCAGAAACGGTATTCTTCACCATCAATTTCTCGTTCTATGAAATCATCTTCTAGAATTTTACCGCATTTAGCACATTTAACAGCTTTGTCTCCTTCTTCATAACCTTCCCTAAAACCTTCTTCTTCATTCGTTATAGAATCATCATCTTCAGCAGTTTCTCGACCAGCTTCAGTGTAAATGTCTTCTTCTTTATCGCCTGCTTCAATATCTTGTTCTATTTGTTCTTTAGTTTGGGGCATAGTATTAATTAGAAATAGATTAATTAAAAAGATTTCTATTCTGCTTTATCTATTTTTTTAAAGCCACAGTATTTTTGTAAAGCAGTAGGAATTTTTATTTCGCCTTGCTTAGTTTGATAATTTTCCATTATAGCCACTAAAGCTCTGGATGTTGCAATTGCGGTGTTGTTTAAAGTATGGACAAAATCTTTGTTACCTTTTTTATCTACAAACTTAATATTTAATCTTCTAGCTTGGGCAGATTCCATGTTTGTAACGGAAGTAATTTCGAAATACTTCTTCTGACGAGGAGAATAGGCTTCTAAGTCTGCAGATTTGGCTTTTAAATCTGGAAGATCTCCGGAACAACATTCTAATTCTCTGATAGGGATTTTTAAACCTTTGAATAAATGTTTAGATAAGTCTAGTAACTCTTTGTAATATTTGTAAGAGTCTTTAGGATGGCAAAGCACAATCATTTCTTGCTTGTTGAATTGGTGAGTTCTGAACAAACCTTTTTCATCTAAGCCATGAGAACCAATTTCTTTTCTAAAACACATACTATAACCGGTTATCTTGATAGGTAAATCTTCTTCTTTTAGAGTTTTGTTAATAAACATACCAATTAAAGGATGTTCGGATGTGGCAATTAAGTATAAATCTTCATCTTGAATTTTGTAGGACATTTGTTCTATTTCTTCATTAGAAAAAACCCCGGAAAGGATATTCTTTTTAATCATTAATGGAGGTTCTACATATTCATAACCTTTCTTGACCATAAATTCTCTAGAATAATTAATTAGGGCTTGATTCAAAAGGGCGAGTTTTCCTTTGAGAAAATAAAAGCCATTTCCAGAAATAGAAGCAGAGGAATCAAAATCTAGAACATTTAATTCTTCTCCAAGTTGAGCATGGTTCTTAACTTCGAAATCAAATTTGGGTTTAGTGCCAATAGTTTGTCTAATTACATTTTCTTTTTCAGATTTACCAATAGGAACAGATTTATGAATGAGGTTAGGGATTTGTAATAAGAGTTGATTAATATCTTTGTGTAAAGTGGTGGTTTTTTGTTCTAGGTCTGAAATTTTACCGGGAAGGGATTTAACTTCCTTAACTAAAGGGGTGATGTTCTTTCCAGCTTTCTGAGCTTGGTTTATTTCTAAGCTTAATTTATTTCTTTTTGCCCGGAGAGAGTCGGCTTGTTGTTTATATTTTCTCCAGTCTTCATCTTTCTTAATTAATTTATCCACCAAGGAAGATTTAGAAGTCTGAAACTTTTTTTTAAGATTGTCTTTGACTAATTTAGGATTTTCACGAATGAATTTAATGTCTAACATGGAACATAGGGAATACGAGAGTTAATTTAAAACTTATGGTTAAGCTTATAAGTTTTAAGATAGCCTATTTCATAACTAGGAGGTTGGAAAGTCCAAAATCCTACCAATAACTATATAAATATATGTTAAAATATATATTTAAGTGATATAAAGTAGAGGGGGGGTAGGGGGAAACAATGATAAAAATAAAGAAAGACATTTTTGAAGTATTTTTTAGAAAGAAACCGGCTATGATTTTAGTAGCTTTGAAAAAGAATTTAAGAAATAGATATGGAAGTGTGTTAGCTAAAGAAGTTGACTGTACTTACTCCCATACTGTAAAAATTCTACAAGAAATGGAAAAATCTGGACTTGTTGGTTTTGAAAAACAAGGTAGGATTAAAGTTATCGAATTAACAGATACTGGTAATAAGGTAGCGGACCACATTGGAAGAATAAAAGACTTATTGTAGAAAAAAATTAATTTCTTTTTTTATATTTTTTTAATCTATTTGAATAGATTCATAATCATCGACATAAGAAGTATGGCATCTACAACCGTATTCTAATTCTCTATTTTGAATTGAAAAAGTCGTTGGATCTAAACAACGGGGACAATAACCTTCCATTTCTAAACTAAAGTCCGGAGGCAAAAGTTTAACGCCGGTTTCTAATCTTCTACGAGTTAAAGGAATGCTATCTTTCATAGAGCGTGTTATTAGAGAAAGTAAAGCCTTGAGAGTTCTTTCTGCTTCCTCTGGAAAGTCTTCAAAACTTAACTGAGCTTCTTGGTCATGACGACCAATACCTAAATTGCATTGATAAATAAGAGTTCCATTTTCACCTCTGCGGGTAGAGCCATAAACTCCTTTCCAATTTAAAGAGTCGCAAGAAGCACAAGATAGACCTATTTGAGAAAGAGCTTGATCTAAAGAGAGTAAAGTTATCACCTTGATTAAAAAAGAAGGGAGATAATTTTATAACTTTATCTTCTTTAAAATAGAGTGATGACATTTAGCAAAAGTTTTCCTAAAACTACAAAGGGAAGTAATTATCCTAGTTGGGAAGAAGTTTATTTAAGTGATGAAGAAGAGAAAGAAATTGAAGATAAGGCCAAAGGAGAGAATTATAATTTAATGAAAGAATGTATTGACCGAGCTAAATCAATTTTACAAGAAAAGAAATTAGACTATACACATAGTGATGTTATTTCTACAGCTATTGCCTTGTTTGATAAGATTGCAAGCCATAGTGTGTATCATAAAGAAGCCAAAGCAAAAGAAAAATTTGATGAAAAATTTAAAGAATGATAAAAAGAGGAATTTATGCTTTGTTAGTAATGGGGATGGCCGCTTGTGCAGGTCCTAAAACACTTACCTTTTATGATTTCTTAAGATTGCAAGGGGATTATGACACTACGGTTTCCATAAGGGATGAAGATAAATTTGAGGTTTATGCTTTTAGGATAAGAACTCCGGGGTATGTGACTTTAGATGCTCAATATAAATCAGTTCGAGAGTTTGAAGCCTTAGAAAAAAGAGTGAGGGAAACACTTGGAGAGGAATTTATTGATGTTTATGAAAGCTTAGACGCTTTACATGAAGGAGAATTGGATGGAGTAATAGAAGTAAAGGATTTTATAGATTATGTGGAAACTGAATTAGAAGGGAAAATAAAACCAGAAACAAAAGGAGTTAGAATTTAATTATTGGTCTTCTAACCATTCAATAATATCATCATCTTGACTTTTAGAACCAATTACATCAACTAAAACAGGAACTGTGTCTTGACCAGATAATTGTTTTAGAACTGTTCTTTCTTCTTTAGGACCGGGAACTTCAACCTTTTCATATTCAACGCCCTTGGCATCTAAAGCTTCTTCAGCTTTTTTGCAGTAGGGACAACCCTCTAGTCTAAACAAAATTAACTTTTTTTCCATTTTATCTATTAGCGACCATAATCATCTCTTCATCACAGCAATCTTTCTGCAATTGAGATGTTGTGCCGCAATATTTGCAAACGTATACCACCTTTTTTCGTTTTTTGTAAATGCTAACTTATATTTAAAGTTTTAGTTGAAGAATAAAAATAAAAAAGAAGAATTACTTCTTCTTCTTCTTTTTGGCGGCTTTTTTCTTTCGTTTTCCGCCACGAGCCATCTTGGCTTCACATACGTTGCCCTTTCCATCTACATAATACAAATATCCAGACTTTCGGTCAACGACGCCTTTTGCTATAATTTTACCCATACTTATCACCTCTTTTTCCCAGTTAGGAAATTTATACTTTTTAAGAAGTGAAGGAAGTATATAAATTTATCTTCGGAAATTCAAAGTTTTATTGACGAGAAAGAAGGATTAAAATAAAGTGTTTTTGTTGTTACTTATAAATGACTAAGATAGAAAGATTTATAAAGAGGAAGGGGACTATTTGGAAGATGATTAATGTTGAAATTACATCCGAAAATAAAGGCTCTAATCCGGGAGGGAGATGTAGACTTCCTTATAGAGGAGCGACTCTTAAAGGCTATTTGAAGTATTGTAATCAATCTAGTTTACCTCCAGATAGTTCATTTACTCCTTGCAATCAGCCTGTTTATGAATCTTTGACTTTAAGATTGGCAGAAAACCTAGGGTTAGAAGTTCCAAGGCATTTTCTTTTGAAAAACAAGGTTCCTCATGGAGAAGAAAGTGAAGTGAATTTTACTTATGATGAATCTGCTCCAATTAAGAAGAAATTAGATGATAGAAAACCTCTTTATTTTGTTTCTAGATTAGTAGATCTTCCAGAAGAAGAAGATTCTGAAATTTTGGCGGAAAAAATGGTAGAAGAAAAGTTGTATAGGGATTTACTTATTGTGGGAGATGTGTCTGGAAGAAAGCAGAATTATTGTTTGTTAGATGATGGAAATGGTCCTTTTGTGTTATACATTGATGTGGGCTGTAGTTTTATAGACGCCCATATGGGAACTATCTCTCAAAGAGAACATATATCTCATCTTTTAGGACGAAGTGGAAGAGGGGCCTCAAGAAATCTAAGAAAGAATGTGAAAAGAGCAAGAGATTATCTTTCAAAAAGAGGGTTACTTACAAACCACAGTCAAGAACATAGAAGAGAAGTAATTGGACTAGAAGATTTTATAGATAAAATACCTGACGAAAGGTTGTTAACTCTTCCAAGAGGAAGTGAAGCTGTGAGAAATTTATTAAGTGAGGAAGAGGTAGAAGAAATTTCGAATTTACTTTTGCTTAATATGGAAAGAGTTGTTAGAGATTATAATAAAAGTAGAACACATTCAGATATCTTAATCTAAAGAATCCAAAGGAGATTTTATTTTCTTTAATTGTTCTTTAGGAATACTTCTATTTGATCTACGCATTGTTTAATGGATTTGTTTATATCTGTTTCAAAAAATCTTAAGACCTTCCAACCTTTTCGTTTTAAATAAATATCCTTATACTTATCTCTTCGTATGCTTTCTTTTTGTCTTTTATCTATCTTGAATGATTTGTAGATTAAAGGATTTGCATGCCAATAATCTCCATCATATTCAATAATAAGCTTTATTTCAGGAATCATGAAATCACAAACGAATTTATCGCCTACAGCGAATTGTTGTTTGAAAGGAATTCCTCTTTTAGTTAATTCTTTAGCCATGGCTTGTTCTATTTTTGTATTTAGAAAAGGTATTTCATTGTTTTGCAATCTTTGAATCATCCTTTTTCTTGAAAGGGTAGACATTTGTTTTTTTAGTTCTTTGGCTTTATTTTTTCCGAAAAATTCTTCCCAAGTTTTTCCATAATGAGAGTGATTTTTTCCTTTTAATGATGATACGTATTCAAAATGAGCAAGGAGGTAATTGTATTGTTAAATTTTGGTTTTTAGAAAATAACATGATAGACTCTAATCTACTAAATAAAAATATGATTTGTGAGTATGATTCTTTTAAAAGAACAACTCAAGATGTTAATAATTGTTTTAATGATTGTTGCTCAGGAGAACTGGTTGATGCATTAAATGAAACCCCCTAATCTATTTTTCACTATAAACAACTACTTATCAAATTAAAGGTTTAAGGGTAGTGTGTAACAAATTAATAAATTTTATAAACTTCTTCCAAAGTACTTTTTTCAGTTATTTTCATGATAAACCTCTTACGAAATTAAGATATTTTTTCTCTTCATCTTTACTTTCCTTAGCAACTTCTTCAAATTTAGTTAACATCTCTTTTTCAATTTCCTCATTTAGAGCCTCATCACACATAGGATATAGAATACTATCCTCCTTAAAAATATGTTCTTGTATTAAATTTATATAACCTCTTGCATTCAAAATTAATTTTCCTTTATCCTTTTTCTCCAAAGCTTCTTCCATTCCTTTTACAAAATTCTCTTTGATCACCTACGCCTAAAGCTTGTTTAGTTGCCAAAGCCAAGTTTCC
>PVBE010904765.1_pt1 | contig 12366 bp, 10 predicted proteins | sample 1631181 | NCBI WGS metagenome assembly PVBE01 (sample SAMN08397723, study PRJNA350692) | Marine metagenome, whole genome shotgun sequencing project. | isolation source: water | place: Pacific Ocean | collected 2012-04 | reverse complement strand
TTGATTCCACATGGTCAGCAATAGATGACTTCCGGTAGTGATTTTTCCCATGTATGTCTGCAGCTATTGCTCCACCTATGGTGATATAACTAGTTCCGGGAACTACTGGCATATACCAACCAAGAGGGACTACTTGCTTAAGGAGTTCTGCAAAAGTCATAGAGGATTTGACCGTTACTATTCCATTTGAGCTTAAATTCTCTAGTTTTTTACTAACCGAAGGTAGCCGGATAACATCTCCGCCGCTATTTAACGGTTGGTCTCCATAACTCCTTCCAAATCCGCGTGCTATGCATCCCTTCTCCCCAATTGATTTAAGCATTTCGCTCAAATCAAGAATGGAGTCAGGTTCTCTTAGACATGACTCTGAAGTGCTTGTGTTGCCCCAAGTCGCTAGTTCAGTCTTATCCATATACAGCAACACCATATGCTAATGCCCAGATGACAGAAAGCGCTGTAAGCCAAAAGTCGCTTAGTACCGTACGTACTGGATCTTCTCCGAATCCATGGTTAAGTCGCAGCCGATATCTAATGAGCGCTAAGGAAAAAAGAAAAAGTGATACAAGGGAGAAGCTTCCTTGATTGTTTGATTGGCCTAGCCAAAACCCATATGTGATTACAGCAAAAGTAGATGATAGGACCATAAGGGCCTCAAGGATTTTCAGCGAATAGAACTTAAGAACCGGTCGCGAAGTGTGTATCTGATAAGCGGAGAACTCAGCGAATCTTTTACCTATCACCACAAATAAAGATGTAGAGGAAATCAGCGTAATAAACCAGAAAGATAGCGGAATGTCAGATGCTAACCCACCGGCAACGCCTCGAGCGACGAAACCGGATCCAACGAGTAACAGTTCTAGATATGGGACTTCTTTGAGTTTCGCTGAATAGAGAGAATTAACTAAGGCGTATAAGGCGAGGCATATTCCCAAACCTAAAGAGAAAAGAAAACTAAACGCTAGAGAGGCTATCGAGAACGTTAAAATTACTCCGACCAGAGGTCGAATTGGGATCGCTCCGCTTGCGATAGGTCTATGTGCCTTTTGGATATGCCTGCTATCAACATCGATGTCGCATAAATCATTAAAAAAATAGACGCTCACGGAGATAAGAAGAAAAAGAAAGGCCGCAGCGGATGTTTTGAGCAGTATGTCATTATTTTGGATCTCTCCAGCTGCTAATGGTGCAGCGAATACCAATAAATTCTTTACCCACTGATGGGGCCTAGCGGCCGTTAAGTAGGGGGTTAACCGTCGCATCTAAATTCGAGGTTTATGAAACGCAAAGGCCGATAACCATAAGATACAAGCAGGCGGTTTCCCTCAGTTCTACGTATCCTCATATCGTAAGTCCCCGTTGCCTTCAGTTGTCGAATGCGTAACGCAAAGGATACATCTTCACCTCTTATATCTTGGATTTGAAGATTATTTTATTTTTCTGCTTCTGTGCATGCGCAGTTCAGTAATAGACCACTATCGTCTACCTCGTATATGAGTACACGAATGTTGATAATTGTTTCTCTTGTTTGTGGCCTAGTGATACTTCTGGCGTTCACCACACAAGTTCTAATAGCATCTTGATTCTAGAAGTACTGTTTGAATGATTAGTTGGATTGAAGGAGCGGTAGGATTTAGAGATGGAAGACGCTAAGTCTCACTTTGATCTGGTGATAGTAGGAGGTGGCCCTGGGGGATATGGGGCAGCTCTATATGGTGCAGCTGCTGGACTAGACGTAGCGCTAGTCGAGATGGGTAAATTAGGGGGCACATGCCTTCATGTGGGTTGTATCCCCGCTAAAGAATTGCTTGAGACAGCATCGGTTCTTAGGACGGTTCGTAACGCTGAAGAGTTTGGGGTCAAAGCAGGAACTCCGGAGTTGGACATGCTGCAACTTATGAGCCGGAAGCAGGGAGTGATTGACACCTTAACTTCAGGTGTTGAAGGGCTTTTATCAAGAAGGAGCGTAACGGTTTTTTCGGGTGTAGGTGAATTAATCGGAAACAAAGAAATAAAGATTTCAGCTTTAGCTTCAGGTGACAGTGGGCGAGTTATATCTGGAGACAATATTATTCTGGCTAGTGGTTCCAAACCCAGATCTATTCCAGGACTTGAAGTCGATGGAACACTAGTTGTAACTTCAGATCAATTCCTGTCCATAACTAAGGTGCCTTCAAGAGCAGTCATCATTGGAGGAGGAGCAATTGGCGTCGAATTTGCTTCGGCCTTAAACGATTTTGGGACAACAGTCACCATTGTTGAAGCGCTTCCTCGAATACTCGCCGGTTGTGACAAAGATATTGCGAAAGTTGTGCAAAGATCCTTTCAAAAAAGAGGTATTGATATTCGCACTGGAGTTCTTGTTGAAGGACATACCGCCAGTACCGGTGAGTCCACTGTTTTGTTAAATGATGGCGAGAAGTTAGAAACAGATCTAGTAGTGGTTTCAGTAGGGAGGAGGCCCTATCCGGACCTGCTTCGACTAGAGAACGCAGGAATTGAGGCTGATCGGAGTGGGTTTGTCCCAGTAAATGAATTCTGCGAAACCAGTTCTTCCGGTATCTACGCCATTGGTGACTTAATAGATACACCGCAGCTGGCCCATGTCGCTTTCGCAGAAGCGATAGTAGCGGTTAAGCGCATTTGCAGCGAAAAAGTTACTCCAGTTGACTATGCAAAAGTTCCATGGGCTATTTATTGCCACCCCGAAGTAGCATTTGCAGGGTTGAGCGAAGTAGAAGCGACTGAAGCAGGATACGAAATAGAAGTATCGAAACACCGGTATTCCGGTAATGGCCGAGCCATGATTGTTGGAGATACGGACGGCCTGATTAAAATTGTTGCAGAGAAACTTCCTGATGGAACATTGGGACAGATACTAGGAGTGCATATGGCAGGCCCGTGGGTCACAGAGCAGTTAGGGCAAGGCTATTTAGCAGTCAATTGGGAAGCTACAGTTGATGAAGTAGCAGAATTCGTCCAGCCACATCCAACATTAAGTGAACTATTTGGCGAAGCGGTCATGTCGCTGACTGGTAGAGGTCTTCACGCTTAGTTTATCACCGAAAGATTTACCAGCTGCCGCCGCCGCCACCACCGCCGCCATCAAATCCTCCGCCGAAATCGAAATCTCCCGACCATCCAGAATCAGACGATGAAGATGAAGATGGAGTGTATTGAGTCTTCCGCACATCGTAACCGCTATTAAAAGCATAGGAAGCAAAGAGGTAATCATCTGCATATAGATCATTATCAGAGTTAAGTCTCCCTGAGTTCTGGAACGCTCGTTTCCACTTGTCTACTTCTCCAAGAGAGACAGCCCACGCCGTGTACTCACGTAGGTGCCCCTTCTCAGCAGCCGCTTCCACATGTTTTGCTTCGGATTCACTGAGGAACCTTCGGAATCCTTCTATCTGTATCCACAGGCCCGTTCCCTTTGGTGTCCGAACTGCTAGTTCCCATGCCCGAAAACAAACAGCTATCGTTAACCCGAAAATGATAGTAGAGAGAAAAGCCAAAAAGTTGAATATTTCAAGCGGGGCGTTAAAGCTGGTAAATCCGGCCCAAATGCCAACTGCAGCACTTATCGGAATTGCCAGCCATCCGATCGCTTTTGTTCTGGCAAAAGACCAAAGGTCACTATCTGACATCCATGTATTTAGATCGGTTTCTAGCTTCTTCCACCCAGAAGTAAACGCTTTATCGTAGTCCCCGAGTTCGACTTTTTCTCTCCCTTCAAAAATTGTGTCAAGGACCCCAGGGCTACGTTGAGCGAATTTATCTATCAGGACTCTGCTGTTGTTCTCTTCAGTAAGTTCTATCTCACCACTTATGGCTCGCTCAAGGAGCCAGGAAGTTTTGTGGTTTTCGTTAACAGCTTCTTCCAAGAGAATACCCCCCTGATGAGCACTAATTCCTTCAGGCGGGTCAAAGCGTAAAGTGACGAGTTCAGATAGTTTCCCTGTATCAGCTCTGGAAATGCGTCCGGTTCCTTCATTGAAAGCTGTATCTACAGAACTTCCGGACCTAACTTTGTCACGTCCTAGAAGTCTCAATGCCCATATAGCGGAGGCCCCTCCAATGAGAGTCGCCCCTATGGCGAGGAGTCCCACATAGATGAATGCGTAGTCTAGGCCTGCCTTTGGTGCATCTGGAGGATCGAGGGACTTCGGAGGGCTTTCAATTTCTTGACCTAGATTTGCTTGTATATTCACTCCTTCAGAAGATCTGAGCCCATCCACTTGAACGTACAAATGGCCAGAAGCGATCTCGGTTATTTCACATGAGTACTGATCGAAGAGGCGTACAATCTTGCAGTTGGGATTTTCAAGCTCAAATGGGGAAATTACTTGAATCTGGACAGCATCCATGGAGTGATCCCATCCCGTTCCCACAGCATTCCAGTTAATCCTCGAATGGCGAAGATTAGTAATTGTGTCTAGAGAATAGTCCAACTCGTACCGATGATTCCCTCTAATGGTTTTGTTCGGATTCCCAATCCGAATCCGCAGTTCGCCATTATCACAATTGAATCCACAAAGAATTGTCCATTGGTCAGGCGCAGATGGTGATTCGATATTAATAATCTCCTCTTCTGAAAGACCAGGAACGTCACGGTAGATACCCCGTCTGGATTCATTGCCGAAGTCGTAGTCGATCACTTCGCTTACAATCGTTGATCTTCCAGTACTAATCTCAGCGACTGTCCAATAATTGTCGATTTTCTCTACAGGTTTTGCAAAAGCAATGAATCCGGCAACAAGTCCGGCGAAGATAGCAAAACCTATAATTGGATACCAAGATTTTTTCCTTCGTTCTTCGGTATAGGTTGCCATTATCCTTCTCGTTTAGCTTCTAGGGGTTCTGGTGATTCGCCATAAGAGAAATACTCTCGTTCCTCGAAACCAAAAAGTCCCGCAAAAATACTGAAGGGGAAGACTTGTAGCTGGTTATTAAAGTTCAGAGACACATCGTTATAGTACTGGCGCGCATATGCAATGAGATCTTCTGTCTCCGAGAGTTCTTCTTGGATACTTATAAAATTTTCATTTGCATTTAAGTCCGGATATGCCTCAGAGATAGCGAAGATCCTTTTCAGGCATCCAGAAACATGGCCATTGGATTTTGCTAGCTGAGTCCTTCCTTCAGTGCTGATGGCAGTTGCTCTGGCTAATGCAACGTCCTTGAATGCTGCTTTTTCATGGGTTGCGTAGCCTTGTGCGATCTTCACGAGCGCTGGTATAAGGTCATAACGGCGATGGAGTTGGACATCTATAGCCGCCCATGCATTCTCAGTCTTGTTTCTTGATCGAATGAGCTTGTTGTATAGAAGAGCGATAGATAATAAAACGGCAGATACTACAATGAGTACGATCCAAACAACCATTAGACTCCTGTATATGGGGTGTAGCCCTGATACTAGACTTAAAGCCGTGCACATGAAAGTACAGAACCTCAATTGAATGTTTTGACGAAAGATACAGAAAACAAAATAATGGAAGATGCTTTCTCACTTCCATTACAAGTCCGATGGTTGGGAAAGGTTCGATATCGTGATGCTCTTGCTGTGCAGGAAAGCCTCTTTGTAGCTAAGCCAGAGAACTATTTACTTCTTATGGAACATTCTCCTGTTTTTACTCTTGGGGTCAATGGAGACGAATCGAACATACTTATCGACCCATTTAATGTAGGAGCCGAGGTTGTCCGCATTAAACGAGGAGGGGACGTAACGTACCATGGTCCAGGGCAATTAGTCGGATACCCAATATTGACTATTCCGGGGAAACGGGGGGGAGGTATGGCTGACACGTCAGCGTATATCAACTCCGTAGAGCAACTAATTATTGACGCATTAGAAGAACTTGGACTTCCAAATTGCGGCCGTGTAGACAAATACCCAGGTGTATGGGTAGATCCGAATGGAAACTCTCCAAGAAAGGTCGCCGCCATAGGAGTTCGTCTTTCGAGAGGACGGTCTATGCATGGCTTCGCGATAAACGTTAAGCCTGATATGTCATATTTTGATGCTATTGTCCCATGCGGTATCAAAGGGATGGAAGTCACGTCACTTCATCAGGAGGGTCTCGCTCTAAATCTTAGAGAAGTAACGGATGTAATCTCTGAATTCGCCGCAGCAAGATGGTCAGAGGGCAGATCAGATCGAGCCGATGTCGCTTGGAAGATTCGAAGTCAAGACCTGAGCCCCTTTACCAGAGGAGAGGGGCCGGGAACCCGGAAGCTTAATGTGAGTGCTGCAGACCAAAATGTGGAGTCAATGCAATCTCAGGTAGCCACTCAAGTCCAGCTAAAGCGTAAGCCTCAATGGATGAAAGTAAAGGCGCAATTCGGACCAGAGTACAGAAAAATAAAACAAACCATGCGCAGTAACCAGCTTGTTACTGTCTGCGAAGAAGCAGGGTGTCCCAATATCTATGAATGTTGGAAAGATGGGACAGCGACATTTATGATTCTCGGGGATCGATGTACAAGAGCATGCGGCTTTTGTCTCATCAATACACAAAAGCCCCTCCCCCCAGACATTGATGAGCCTCAGCGTGTAGCGGATGCCGTCAAAGTCATGGGACTAGATTATGCAGTGGTCACAATGGTTGCTCGGGATGACCTTAGCGATGGTGGAGCCGAACAAGTCGCCAACACTGTTTCCGCCATACGCAAAACAAATCCCTCTACAAAGATTGAAGTTTTAATTTCAGATCTTAAGGGGAACCCTGATGACCTTGAAAAGGTTTTCGCTAGTGGCCCAGATGTACTCAATCATAATGTTGAAACAGTTCCAAGTCTTCAAAGAACTGTTAGGCCATCTGCGAGTTATGCGCGAAGTCTCGCAGTGCTTTGTCATGGGAAGCAGTATGGGCTAACAACAAAAACATCAATTATGCTCGGACTCGGAGAGACAGAAAAAGAAGTACGTGTTCTGTTAAAAGATTTGAGTAGAATCGGTGTCGATATCGTAACTGTCGGTCAGTATCTATCACCAACCTCAAATCATCTACCCGTAGAACGATGGTGGACACCTGAAGAATTCCAAGGCCTGAAGGTGTATGGAGAGTCGATAGGCATCACTCATGTTGAATCCAGCCCGCTTACAAGAAGTAGCTACCATGCGAAGCAATCACAAATTTCTGCTCACGTATCCTAATACTCGAGACTTCAATGAAACGTAAAAACTCATGCAGTTTTGCCAATCAGAAAATCGACGTACTATAAGGTTATGTTCGCCGATCGATTAGCCAAAGTCCGAATCGCTATGGACGAGAATGGAATTGACGCTCTTCTTTTATCTGTGGGGGCTGATCTACCCTATTTCACTGGCTATGAAGCTATGCCCCTTGAAAGGTTAACAATGCTTGTCCTACCAAGAGAAGGACAAGCGAAGTTGATCGTACCTGCGCTGGAAGCACCAAGAGTGCGAGAACACCCAGATATCTTCACGCTTCTTCCTTGGAAAGAATCTGAAGACCCTATATCTGTGCTTGTTGATGAATTAGCAGGAGCAGCATCAGTTGCAGTGGGAGACACAACATGGACTCGTTTCACAATCGAACTTTTGAATCAGCTTCCGAATCTCCGCCTTTCACGAGCGAACACAATTACAAGCCCTATACGGTCAATTAAATCGCCAGATGAGATAGACCGACTTCAGAAAGCAGCTTCCGCCGTTGACAGGATCGCCTCCAGATTACAAAATGGCGAAATTGAACTGATCGGTAAGTCGGAAAGTCAAGTCTCGAACGAGCTAGGAGCTCAAATTCTTGAAGAAGGGCACCATAGGGTAAACTTTGCCATTGTCGCCGCAGGTGAGAACGCCGCAAGCCCTCACCATGAACCTGGACCAAGAGTAATTAAAGAAAATGAAGTTGTCCTTTGCGATTTTGGTGGCACATGGGTCGGGGAGGACGGCGTTGGGTACTGCTCAGACATCACTAGATGTATCTGGACGGGAACCCCTCCTACAGAGTTCCTCCACCTCTACGATGTTCTTCAACGGGCACAACATGAACAAGTTAAGGCCTCTATAGCAGGGACACCTGCCGAGGAAATCGACCGTGTCGGAAGAGCTCTTATAAGCGAAGAAGGTTATGGCCAATATTTTATCCACCGAACAGGCCATGGGATAGGGGTCGAAGCACATGAAGATCCCTACATCGTGGAAGGAAACAGCATTCCCGTTGCTTCAGGAAATGTCTTTAGTGTCGAGCCCGGAATATATGTACCGGGTAAATGGGGAGCAAGGCTCGAAGATATCGTGGCTGTAACCGAGTATGAGCAAATTCTCTCAATACTACGGATCATAACTTAGCAGTTCTTAGCTAGGAGCTCTTATGAAAATAGAGGCTTCGACCTTTTTTCTCCAATGGGCTACTGGCGGGATGCTTTTCCTCTGGGTGACTACAAGGGAACGGTTGGTGGCACTCGGATATGGCTGGACAACCAGGGTTATCTACATTGCGATAGCCGCATCTAGTTTAATTCTTGGATTAAACCTAAATTCCTTATGGATACGGGAAGTTTCAACTATTTTATTCCTCATTTCAGCTCTAATTAGTATGGCTGTATCCATAAAGAGAAAAGATGTAGGTGTCATTGGTCAAAAAGTACTAGCGCAGAACAGATCTCGTCGCGTTGCTGCAATGCTCAAACAGCCTGAATCATCACCTGGCCACGAAAGTCTTTCAACCTCAAAAGAGTTCCCACCTTTTCTTGATCTACTTGCCCCAGCATGTGGAGTTGTTGGGCTGATAGCTGGGGCTATCGAAGCTGGTGGACCAACATGGCTTGCTATCTGTCGGATACTCACCGGCGCAGCCTTTCTCGGTGCAGTATCTAATTCAATGCTTCTTGGGCATTGGTATTTAGTTCAACCTGGACTTTCACGAAAACCAATACACGCTCTCATTAATTGGACAGGAATTCTCTGGCTTCCCGAAGTTGTTTTTCTGCTAATACCAACAGGGATGTTCTCAGTACTCAATGGGACGATAGATGACAATTACAATGGCCTTCTAGGCTGGTTTTGGATTGCGTGTGTAATCGCAACCATTATTTTAGTCTTCGTTACAAAGTTAGCTCTTCGCGAAAAACAATACTCAGCTGTGATGGCAGCTACTGGACTCATGTATCTAGCGATTCTAACTAGCTTTGGAATGGACCTCGTAGCTAGAATCCTTCTTGATACTTGACTAAGAAAAATCAAAATATGAATTCCGGAGAACTTTTATAAAAATAGGATATTAAGGCGAGATGGAAGAAGCGAACCCACCGAAAACACGAAGACCTGCCGCAAAATGGGCTGCCATCCTACTTCTAATAACTGGCGTCATCATCGTCCTAGTTTGGTACTTTGTTTTTCGCGATACATCTCCAGCAGATGTCAATAGTCAGGCAGCGAAGGAAGCCAGAGAGGAGGCTTTATCCGAAACAGAAGCGCCTGAAGTCCAGAACCTAGAAGGTGTATGGATAATCGATACAGATATCGGCGTATTCGATGACGCGTGTCTAACCGAAGTATGCGGTTCATCATTTGTTGGTTTCCGAATAGATGAAGAACTAGTCGGAATAGGTGGGAAAACTGTTGTAGGGCGAACCCCTGACGTTAGCGCTCAATTCACAATCAAAGGAACCGAGATAATTTCAGCCCTTGGAGAAGACCGCCCAACTGTCATCGTCGACATGACCACTCTCATAACTGATGATGCCGGAAGAAATAATGCGATTAAGAGACAAGCTATTGAGACGAACAAATATCCAGAGGCATCTTTAATAATTACCGAATCCATAGATTTCAGTTCCGAAATAGACTTTGAAGCTGGATTTACAACCACAATCGTTGGAGAACTGACCATTCACGGGGTTACAAAAGAGGAAGCAATAGATGTAACTGCATCATTCGATGGTAGCCGTATCCTAGTCTATGGAAATTTGGGACCCATTCAGCTTTCTGACTACGAGATCGAAAAACCCAAATCGGCAGTTGTGCTTTCTGTAGAAGATAATGCCCTAATGGAATTTCAATTATTTTTCAAAAAGCTTAACTGACGCCGTATCTTTAATGCCCATAACTGTCCTTATGAAATTAGATGATGCAAAGATACATCCGATATGGTCAAAGGTATGAAAATCTATACTCGCAATGGGGATGATGGAACAACAGGACTGTTCTACGGAGGCCGAGTCATGAAAGACTCAGACCACCCTTGCGCTTATGGGGACGTTGATGAAGCGCAAGCTGCCATAGGGTGGGCGAGATCTCAAGTCGAGCCGGGTAGCGACATCGACAGTATCCTAGTCCATGTCTTGAGAGATCTATGGGTCCTCATGGCCGAGCTCGCCACCCTTCCGGAGAACCGAGACAAACTCGAAATCGGTGTGAGTCTTGTTACGAATGCCATGGTTGAAGATTTAGAGAAGTACATTGACACAACTTCAGAAAAATTTTCTGCACCGAAAGAATTCGTTCTACCCGGCCAAAACCCAACTGCAGCAGCTCTAGATATAGCTAGAACAGTGGTTCGGAGAGCAGAACGATCAACATTGAAAATCCAAGTAGATAGTTCTTTCGTCGGACCTTATCTCAATCGTCTTTCAGATCTGATGTGGATGCTAGCCCGATGGCAGGACCAAGGTTCTCTTCCTGCGCGAGAAATTGAAACAGATACAGAGGTATAAGTATGTCGATAGAAATAAAACTCACAGCTAAGAAGCCTGCTCGTTCCGAATTGCATGTGATTCCAATTCATTCAGATCGATTTACTTCAGATGATTTAGAAATAGACAAAAAAACATTAAGAGCAAGTGGGTTCGAAGCAGATCCTGGTCAAATTTCGATTACTCAGAATCAGTCAGGTCCATGTGCCCTTCTTGGACTGGGAGAATCCTCGAAAGAAGACAACGAGACTTACCGAAAGGCCGGAACTGTTCTAGCGAAAGCGGCAAAAGGATTCAAGCAGGTTTCCGTTGAACTTCAGTCAGTGATTAGCATCGAGAATAATGAGGCGGAGAGAACCCAAGCCTTTACAGAAGGACTGCTCATGGGGGCCTATGAGTATATTGAGCTGAAATCTGACACAAAACCGAGAAAACTTTCCACAGTGTCAATTGTCGGAAGTGGCCGAAAAATGAGCAGCGGTATACAACGGGCGAAGAGTACTTCACGGGGAGTTAACCTTGCCCGAGATCTGGTCAATAGACCAGGAGGAGACCTAACCCCCGTTGCTTTCGCAAAGGTTGCTTCGAAAACAGCTAAAGAACACGGACTTTCAATTAAAATACTCGGACTCCCAGAGATTAAGAAAGCAAAAATGGGCGGACTCCTAGGTGTCAATCGAGGTTCTAGCCAACCACCCCGATTCGTCCAGTTGTCATACCGCCCTCCAAAACCTTCAAAAAAGCATTTAGCTTTAGTTGGTAAAGGGATCACATTTGACGCTGGCGGTTTATCTATAAAAACCTCGCAAGGGATGTCAACTATGAAATGTGATATGGGCGGAGCCGCAGCTGTTCTTGGAACTATGTCTGCACTAGCTGATTTATCTTTCCCTATTCGAGTTACCGGGTATATGCCTCTGACAGATAATATGCTCGGAGGAGATGCAACTCGTCCGGGTGATGTGCTCAAAATACGAAATGGGAAAACAGTTGAAGTCCTAAATACCGATGCAGAGGGTCGACTAGTACTTGCTGATGCGCTCTCTCTTGCTTCAGAAGCGAAACCTGACGCAATCATTGATCTTGCCACGTTAACCGGAGCATGCATGGTGGCGTTAGGGAATGAATACGCCGGGTTAATGGGCACTGACACTGATCTAGCAGATCAGCTGCTCCAAGCTAGTGAAGAAACTGGAGAAAATGTCTGGCAGCTTCCCCTTCCTACCTCGTATAGATCGCAACTTGAATCAGAAGTAGCTGACATAAAAAATATTGGTTCCGGTCCATATGGCGGAGCAATTACTGCGGGGCTATTCCTCAAAGAATTCGTTGCTGAAGGTATTCCTTGGGCTCACCTTGACATTGCAGGTCCTGCCTTTGCTGATGCTCCATGGGGTAACCACCCAAAGGGAGGGACCGGTTTTGGCGTAAGGCTGCTACTTCGATTTATCGAGGATTTCAAGTAACTTCCTTTTGCCCCGAACCCTAGGGGCGTACGCCAAAATTAGGTAGGACGCAAGAGCCCCTAGAAGAATAGCGATAATAAAAGGAATTCCCCTCGCCGGTTGTGCACCCAGAACATGGCTAAGTCCATCTACACCTACTGCTAGCAGGGCTACCACCATAAACAGTAGGTTAGCAAATACATGCAGAAGCGAAGGAGGAGATTCAGTGGCTCCAAAACATCCACACGATTCTACTTGG
>PVBE010093901.1_pt1 | contig 12366 bp, 8 predicted proteins | sample 1631181 | NCBI WGS metagenome assembly PVBE01 (sample SAMN08397723, study PRJNA350692) | Marine metagenome, whole genome shotgun sequencing project. | isolation source: water | place: Pacific Ocean | collected 2012-04 | reverse complement strand
GAGAGGCGGGGGGCGGGATCTCCTCTCTTTCAAAGTAGGGCGGCAGGATGGAGCCGCCGTTTTGCGCGATCATGTGGCTCAACAGGAGCATGCCGCCGAGAAAGAAAACGACGATGGCCGTCATGGCGCAAAACCTAATGACCCCTTGCGGCGCCCGGACGCGGTAGTCGCTGTCATACCTGTGGTATCTCAGGTCGAGGTCGTTCAGCATGCCTGACTTGTCGAGGGCGAAAATCCGTCTGGCATAGTGTCTCGCCCAATGGGGGACTTCGTTGTGGAACATGTAGCTCTTGAACAGGTTGTTCACGTTTTCGGAAGGGATGTCCCGGCCGAACCACGCGTTGTAGGCAAGCTGGAGGAGCTGGAATTCGCCGACCTGCAAGAGATTGGCCGCGCGGGCGATCTGGGCGCGTTCAAGATCGTCCTCGTGGTCGGGGTGAAGCAAGGTGTGAAAGAAGTTCATCATCGAAGCGGCCTTGGGCGAAGACTCCGGGCGGGGAGGGACGGCTCCGCTGAAATCGCCGCCGCCGGGGATCCCTTCCGCGCGGCGAGCATCCGCGTTACACGATTCCAGCGGAGATTCTTGTCGTCGCCGGACTCAATATAGGCCGTTTGCGGATGGTTTCACCGGGAGATGCGGATTCTCATCGTTTCCGAAGCATATTTCGGGGGAGGATCCATCAAGGTTTCAAGCGATCCGCCCGGCGGCAAAGAGATTGCGCGATCCGCAATAAGAAGTATGATATCTCGAGGAACGTTGGACGCGCGCATGGACGGCCGAGACGGGTTTTCGTTGCCCGGGGGGCTTGTCAGAACCTGAGAAGCGAGCGATACGGCCGCATTCGGTGTGCGGTGTCCTGTCAGTCAAACGTCGACCATCCTTTTCGGGGGGGTGTGGAAAAATGAGCCACGGGGCCGGCAATCTGCAGGAAACCCTGCTCGAGTTCAAGCGCCAAAACCTCTTCATCATTTTCTTTACGGAGATTCTCTTCTACATCTCCTTTGCCATGCTCCTGCCGACGCTTCCCCTCTACCTGTCGGATTTCAACATCGGAACGACGCAGATCGGCCTAGTGATGAGCATTTTCGCGATTGGCCTTCTCGGCTCCCGGCCCTACATCGGAAAATTCATCGATCAATACGGGGCGCGCTGCACCCTGCGCTATGGGGGGGCATCCTGACGATATGCACCCTCCTTTACGCGATCGCGCCGGCGTTGATCTGGGTGTACCCCATCCGGGTCATCCACGGCGTCAGCATGGCGTTTCACTCCACGGCCTCCAACGCCATCGTGGCTTCCTCCACGACCGCCGACAAGCGCGGGGGCGTGATGGGACTGTTCGGCATCTCGCGGGCGATCGCCTTCGGGATCGGTCCAATCTTGGGAAGCGTTGTCTTGGACATGGGGGGCCACACGGCCGTGTTCGTGGTCGCGTCGGTGATCGGATTCGCCGCGATGATCATGGCGAAATTCGGCGGGGAATGCTCGAAGGTCGAGATCGAGACCACCCGGGCGGCCCTGCGCGAGTTCATGCGGGACCGCACCCTGGTCTTCTGCACCATCGCCATGTTCCTGTTGACGATCGTCCACGGCGGCCTGACGACGTTCATCCCCATCCACGTCAAGGAGCGGATGGCCGGAAACCTGGGCACCTTCTATCTGGTCTATTCCATTTCCATCACCCTGGTCGAAATTTTCGCCGGCAAGGCTTCGGACCAGGAGTGCCGGATACCCATCGTCCTGACTTCGGTGGCCTTGCTGGGGATCGGGTTCATCGCCGTCGGGGCCGTTGGGGGGTCGCTCACGCTTATCCTGGCGGCCATCATCTACGGGGCCGGGTTCGGGGGCTTCCAGGTGGCCATCGGGGCCTTTGTGGGGGATCAGACCGATGACGAAAACCGGGGGGCCGTGTTCAGCATCTTCTACGCCTCTTATGACCTGGGGATCGCGCTCTCCGGCGTGGTGATGGGCGCGGTCGCCGCCGGCGTCGGTCTTGGGGCGATGTTCTACCTGTCGAGCATTGTCGTTCTCCCGTCGCTGGTCCTGATCATGCTCTCGCCCCCCGGGGGAATCCGGGCCGCTTTCACCTGCGGGTTGCTGGGAGACTTCCGTCCCCGCTTCCGCCACCTGGGCGGGAGCTTGTAGCGCCGACGGTCTCACGGGGCGGACGGCCCGGGGTTCTTCGCCGCTCCCCCACGCAAAGTTGGGCGCGGCCGGAGGACGGCGCCCGGGGATGGCGGCGCAAAGGCGCAATTCCAGCCGCGATGGCTATTCCGAAAAAGGCTCAACCGACTGTAGCGGGGATTTCAGCGCCCGGCGGGACCGGTGCGTGAAGCGCGTCCGGGGTTGGCCCTGCGCCAATCGGCCCGTAGGCGGGTGAGGCTGACCCTCAGCGCGTCTTCCAGGGCGGACAACCCAATTCCCGCCGGTGCGGGAATGACATGGCTGGTGTGCCAAACGGATATCCAGGCCAAAGATTGGGTTCCCAGGTCGATGGCCCGGACTTCCACCTGAAGATAAATCGAGGAGAAGCTCCCCTTGTGGCGCAGACGCGAAGCGACGATGCGGAGTTGCGGCGTCCGTCCCGGGTCCGGATGGGTCTGAACCTGAGGCATGAGGCCCCGGACCATCCGTTGGGCCGCTTTCATCAGGCGGGCTTTGGAAATACCGAGGGCCGACGCGCCTTCCCGAATCTCGACCCGAAGACCCAGCGTCTTTACACCCGAGAGGGGAGCGCATTCGTCCGCGGGGACGGGGGTGACGCATCGCGCCCCGGCGACGGCCGCGCAGAGCAACGCACCCGTGAAGAGGCTACAACCCAAGAAACGGCGCAAAATCCTTTTCATCCGGCGTCCAATCCGGTCCAGCGATTCACGTGTCATCCGGAATCAGTGTGGCCGGGATTCTACTCTAGTTCGGAAACGGCTGAAAGGGCGCATCAGCGGGATTCGGGCGGGTCGTCCCCGTTCTTCATCGCGCGAGCCGGTGAAGTTCACCGGCAAATCATGTGAGGTCCTCTTCCGTTGAAACGCAGTTCTTGCCCGATTTTTTGGAGAGATAGAGGATCTCATCGGCGCGGGTGAGGAGGGTCTGTTCCGTGTCGCCCTCCTGGAATCTCGCGATTCCAAAGATGAGGGTCAGGCGAGCTGAACGGTTTTGGATTCGTACTCGACCGGGATCACAAGCTGAGAGATGGAATCCGCCAGCCCCTGGATCTTCTTTTTCCCTTTTTTCAACGAATCGGTCTGGAGGAGGAGGACGAACTCGTCGCCTCCATAACGGGCCAGGAAATCACTGCTCCTGAGGTTGTCGCGGGTGCTCTTGGCCACCAGCTGCAGGGCTTTGTCCCCGATGGGGTGTCCGAGGCGGTCGTTGATGAGCTTGAAATCGTCAATGTCGAAAATGACCAGAAGGAAGGCGTTGGGCAGGATTCGGTTCCGATCCACAAGCCCCTTCAGCTCCTGATCGAATGCGCGGCGGTTATAAAGCCCCGTGAGCGGGTCCCGGAGGGACTCCTGGGAGGCGGTCTCCAACTCATCCTGCAAGACATCCACCCGCTTGATGAGCTGGGACATGCGGACGGTGCTGTTCTCTTTCTGTTCCCGAACGGTGTATTTGATGGTCCCCACCTCGTTGCTGATGGACTCGCGAATCGCCCGGAGGTCTTCCAGGATGCAGATGTCCGAAAGGCGGTTCGTGGTCTCGAGGATGGATTGCGCGAACTTGTTCTCATCGCTGCTCATCTCGGCAATCGCCTTGGACAGGAGGCGAATCACCGTTTTCAGCTCATTCTCCGTTTCGTTCAGGTATTGACGGGCGTCTTGGATGTATTCTTTTCCCCGCTTGACGAGCGGTTTGACGAATTTTTTCAGGTCCGCGGGCGTAGTGTCGGGATCCTCCGGATCGGGTGTCGCGGCGAGGACTTTCTCAAAGTTCTTCAGGCCGGGCGCGCTGACGACCGTGGCCAGCTCCAGAAGGAGACTGTTGAGGGCCGTGGCCGTCAACTCCCAGGCCCACGGTCCGCCGTTGCTCTTTTCGCCGGCGGGTGTTTCGGCGGCGGTGCTGCCGTTCGTGGGCGCGGACGGCGCCTTGGTCTTTGTGCGTTTCAGGATCGCCATGAATTCTCGCCTTGGTGAAGCCCTTCTGCCTTCACTACGAGGTTAAATCCCGAAGGGATCCGCTTGAGGTCATGTATGAGCAAGAAAGATGCCAGAAAAGAGACGACGCCCCCGGCCGGGATTTCCCTGAAAATCCAGGGGTTATGAGATACTGGAACATCGCGGGGCTTTGGCGGCGTCCAAAGAGGCAGAAATGACCTGCCAGGCGGCAATTATTGACCCCCGGGCGAACGTTTTCCCGCTCTCGTCCGTATCCATCAGGGCGCAATCCCCGAGATGAGCGGTATGAGCGGATTCCCCGCAGCGTTCGGCGTGACCGTTGGGCCGGGGAACGGGTAGGGGGCGTCATGACGGTCGAAGATCAATTCCGGATCGGCGTCGACACGGGGGGCACGTTTACGGACGTCATCGCTGTCCGCCAGTCGGACGGGGCGCTGTTTTCCTCCAAAGTCCCTTCCACCCCCTCGGACCCGTCGCAAGCCCTGCTTTCCGGCGTCCGGCGGATCCTCGGCGAGGCGGGGGGGGGGCGTCGGAATCCCGCGTCTCGGCCGTCATCCACGGGACGACTGTGGCCACCAACGTCCTCCTCGAGCGGGAAGACCACAACATGGGTCTCCTCGTCACCGAGGGGTTCCGCTTTATCCTCGAGATCGCCCGCCAGAGCGTTCCGGAAGGTTACGGGAACTCGTTCTTCTGGGTGAAGCCGCCCCGCCTGGTTCCGGCCGACCGGGTCCTGGAGGCGGGGGGGCGGATGGACTTCCGGGGCCGGGCGCTCGAGCCCCTGGACGAGTCCTCGGTGCGCGCGGCGGCCCGCCGGTTCCGCGACCTGGGCGTCGGGACCGTCGGGGTGTGTCTTCTCCACGCCTACGCCAATCCCGCCCACGAGCTCCGCGCTCGGGAGATTTTCGCCGAAGCGCACCCCGAGTGCTTCGTCTCCCTTTCCTGCGAGGTTCTGCCCGAGCACCAGGAATACGAGCGCACGCTGACCACGCTGATGGACGCCGCCTGCAAGCCCGTCATCCGGCGCTATATCGACCGGGCGGCGGATCGGGTGGGCGAAGCGGCGGGCGGCCGGACCCCGTTTTTGGTGATGAAGTCCAACGGCGGCGTGATGAGCGCCCGGGCCGCGGTGGATCGCCCCCTGGCGACCGCCCTCTCCGGACCCGCGGCGGGGGTGCTGGCCGGCGCGGCGCTGGCCGCCGCCGCGGGCGTGGAAAAGGTCATCACCTTCGACGCGGGGGGGACCTCGACGGATGTCTCCGTGATTGAAGGGGGCGCCCCCGTTTACACCACCCGGGCGACGCTCGGCCATTACACCGTGAAAATTCCCATGATCGATATCCTCACCGTAGGCACCGGCGGCGGATCGATCGCCTCGATCAGCGCCGAAGGCCGCCTCCGCGTGGGCCCGAGGAGCGCGGGGGCCGAGCCCGGCCCGATGTGCTACGGCAGGGGCGGCGAAGAGCCCGCCGTGACGGACGCCGAGCTCGTCCTCGGCCGGCTGCCCGACAAATTGGTGGGCGGCGAGCTGCCCCTCGATCGCGTCAGGTCGGAGGAGGGAATCGGCCGGATTGCCGCGGCCCAGGGGCTCCGCCCCGAGGAAGCGGCCCGGGGGATCCTCGAGGTGGCCGCCTGGAACCAGGCCCTCGCCATCCGGCAGATGACCGTGAACCGGGGAAAGGACCCGCGCGAATACGCCCTCGTCGCCTTCGGTGGGGCGGGCCCCCTCATGGCGGCGGACATCGCCGAGGTCCTCGGCGTGGGCGAGGTGATCGTGCCGCCTGATCCGGGGTGCGGGAGCGCCATGGGCCTGGTCGGGGTGGACATGCGCAACGATTACGTCCGCACGTGCATCGCCCGCCTGGATGAGATCCCGCCGGAAGACGTGGAGGGCCGCTTCCAGGAAATGGAGCGCCGGGCCGGCGCCGATCTCGACGCCGAAGACGCGCCCGAAGACGCGCGGGTTTACCGGCGGTCCGCGGATTTGCGGTACTACGGCGAGGGTCAGGAGATGACCGTCGAATTCCCCCCCTCCCCCCCCCACGCGGGCGGATCGATCACCGACGTCCTCGAGGACGCCGCCGGCCGGTTCCATGACGCCTACCTCGCACAGTTCGGTTTCAACTACCGCGGCCGGACCCCGGTCGAGGTGGTCAACCTCCGGGTGACGGCCGTGGGCAGGCTGGCGCGCGCGCCGGATCGGCCCGTTTCGGCCGGACGGGGGGCCGGGGCGGCGCGGACGGGGGAGCGGCCGGTCTACTTCGCCGCGCCGGGAACCGTCTCGACCCCGGTCTACGACCGGACCCGCCTGGGCGCCGGGGACGCGGTGGAAGGCCCCGCCATCGTCGAGGATTACGGCTCGACGACGGTGGTCCCGCCCGGGGGACGGTGCGAGGTGGACGCCCGGGGCAACCTGAGGATCCGCCTTCCGGTCCGCGAGGACGCGTCCGCCTCGGAAGCGAGCCCCGTTGTCCAGGAGATCGTCGAGGGGGCGCTTTACGCCGCCGAGCGGGAGATGGAAGACCTCGTCGAGCGCACCGCCCGCTCGCCTCTCATCCGCGACATGCACGATTACCGCGTCGGGCTGTTCGACCGGGACGGGAACAAGCTCACCGGCCGGTCCTATTCGGCCGTCGTCGCGCCCGTCCTGAAGAACTGGTCCCTAGACGAGATCCGGGAAGGGGACGTCTTCCTCTGGAACGACGTGTATGAGTCCGAGGGGGGGATCGGCCACCTGCCGGACCTGTGCTCCTGCGTCCCCATCTTTCACGGGGGAAAGCTGTCCGCCTTTGCCCTTGTGTTCGGCCACCACGATGACGTCGGCGGGATGGTCCCGGGGAGCCTGCCGACGAACGCCACCGAAGTCTTCCAGGAGGGCATCCTCGTCCCCCCCATCAAGCTCTACGACCGGGGGGTCCTGAACGAGGGCGCCTACCGGATCATCTTCCGCAACAGCCGCCTGGGCGAGCACCTGCGGGCGGACATCGACGCCGAGATCGCCGCCTGCCGCGCGGGCGGGGCCCGGCTTCTGGAGCTGTTCGGCCGGTTTGGCCGGAAGACGGTCCTGCGGTGCTTCGACGCGCTCCTCGACAAGTGCGAGCGGACGATCCGGGACGAGCTGCTCTCCAAGATCGAGGACGGGACCTACGCGTGGGAGGACTACATCGAGAGCGACGGCGTGGAGCCGGACAAGGTCCACGTCCTCAAACTGAAGATGACCAAGGCGGACGGCCGCCTCACGCTGGATTTCCGGGGGACCTCGCCCCAGGCGAAAGGGCCGATCAACTGGCCCGGCGACTACGCCGACGGGGCCTTCCTGAAAAAGTGGGTCGGTCCGATCCTCCGCAACCTGGCGGACAGCTACGAGCGCATGTTCGAGGTGGACATCAACGAGGGGATCTGCCGGCTCATCGACGTAAAGTTCCCCGAGCCGGGCAGCCTCATCACGCCGGTTTTCCCCGGCCCGACGAACATGCGGACGTTCACCATCCTCCGGCTGTTGAGCCTTTTCTGCGGCGTCCTCGGCCTCGCCACCGGCGGGAAGATGCCCGCCGATCAGGAGACCATCCGCTACTGGGGCCTTCACGGCCACGACCCCGAGGGCAAGTTCTTTCTCTTCCGGGAGATCCTGGGGGGCGGCTCGGGCGGGCGGCCCTGGGGGGACGGGGTGGACGTCATCCACGTCGTGCCCAACAGCCGGAACCTGCCGGCCGAGTTCAGCGAGAGCCGGTTCCCCGTCCGGGTCGAGCGGCTGGGGCTGGCGGTGGACTCGGGCGGGCCGGGCAAGCGGCGGGGCGGCCTGGGCTACCTCAAGGATTTCCGCGCGCTTTGCGGCTGCGAGGCCCTGAGCAACGCGGACCGCTCGGTCATCGCCCCCTGGGGGGTGAACGGCGGCCGGGCGGGGGGGCTTTACTCCGTGACGATCAATCCGGGCGGGGCGGGGGGCGGGGAGGAGCGGATCGTTCCCGCCCTGAGCAACCGGGTGCCGGTGAAGGCGGGGGACCTCATCCGGATTGTCACGACGGGCGGCGGCGGCTGGGGCGACCCCCTGGAGCGGGAGACGGCCCTCGTTCGGGAGGACGTGGCTTGGAGGAAGGTGAGCCCGGAGGGGGCGAGGCGGGACTACGGCGTGGCGTTCTCGGATGAAGCGGCCTTGACCGTGGACGAGAAGGCGACGGCGGAATTGCGGGAGCAAATGCGCTCAGAGCGGGGCGAAGTCCCCTTCTTCGACCACGGGCCGAATTTCAGGGCGCTTCGGGAAGCCGGGAGGGTTTGAGGGGGTGGCGAGGAATGTGCGCCCCGCGGAGAGCCCCCCGTGGGAATCCGAAAAGTGTGCCACCGGCAGCTTGTCTGCCAGCGCCTCCTTATCGATTCGGCAAGACATGAACGAGGCACGGGCGGGCAAGCCGCCCGTGGCGCACCGGCGCAACAGAAAACGCCGGAGGCGAATTCTCTCCGCCTCCGGCGTGTTGGTTCTCTGGGCCGTGATTCAACCGCTTCTTCCAACTTCCCGACGCAGTGCTCCACCCCGATCAATGGGGTGAATTCGCTTTACAACGTCCCCCGCTTCGGAAAAAGCTTCGGCAGGTACTTGAGCGTGTAGAGATCGTCGATCGGGACGGTGGTCTTGAGCCTCTTGTACTTCGACACCATGTCCCGCGTGACGCGCATCTTCTTTTTCGTGATGTATCCCACCCCCTTCTCGACGGCGGTCTTCGTCATGAGGTGGTCCATGGCGATCTTGAACTGCGCTTTGGCGATGACCTTGCTCGAGGCCGGGTTCGCTTTCAGGAAGATCGACAGGGCCTCTTTCGGGTGCTCGACCGCCCAGGAGATCCCCTTGTACGTGGCCCGCACAAATCGCTTCACCTTCCCGGAGTTGTTCCGAATCCGCGCCTCGGTGGCGAGCAGGTCGTTGGAGTACAGGTCGATGCCGTAATCGGCGAAGTAGAACGCCCCCAGCGTATTCCCCTGCTTGGCGGCCATGCCCCCGTAAATCGGGTCCAGGATGGAGAACGAGGCGACGGCGTCCACCTTCCGGGCCATCAGGCTCGAGCCCTGGGCGGGAGGCGGCATCTCGACCCACCGGACTTTCGCGGTGTCCACCCCGGCCTTCTGCGCCAGGGCCGGGAAGAGGACGCGGGAATCCTGCCAACTGGGCGAGCCGATGGAACGGCCTTCCAGGTCTTTGGGGACCTTGATGCCGGATTCCTTGAGGTAGTAGACGACCAGGAACCCTTTATCGTGCCAGACTCCCAGGGGCTTGATCTTCGTCCCTTTGGCGCGGGCGACCACGAGGACGTCGATCCCGCCCAACCCGTAATCCGTCTGCCCCGCGGCGATCTTCTTGATGGCGTCCATCCCCCCCCGGCCGGGGACGAACTTCACGGAGGAAAACCCCTCCTTTGCGTAGAACCCTTTTTCCCGCGCGCCGTAGAAGAAGGCGTGCTTTCCGTAAGGGATCCACGCGAACCCGAAGTTGATCTCTTCCGCCGAGGCCGCCGCCCCCCTCCCGCCAGGAGCGGCAGGACGGCTCAAAGACCCAGCCAGAACGCAAACGCTTTCTTCCTCATGGTTTTCCCCTCCATCGAAATCGGTTCCGCGTTGAGGATTCCTTTATTCGAAAACCGGAGCGAAGTTTCCCTCGGGCGCGTCCATGCCCTCTTGCCAGTAGGAATGCGGCGTCAGGTGCACGTTCCGGGCCGATCCCATGTTGCCGTCCTTGTCGATGCAGATCAAGAACATCAGGGGGTTGTCGAACCGCGCGTTGAGGCCTTTGACGGCCTCCTCGGCGGCGGCCTGCGCGGATTTGCCCGCCTTCATGTTCTGGACGACCTGGTACCCGAGACAGGTTTTGATGACGAGCTCTCCGGCCCCGGTGATCGTGACGGCGCCGGCGTCGTTCAGGGCGTACGTGGCGGCGCCGATGACGCCCACGTCCCCGACGCGGCCGGGCATTTTGAGCGGGAAGCCGCCGCTCGAGGTGCCGGCGGCGAAATTGCCGTCCCGGTCCGCGGCGCAGCACCCGACGGTGTCCGCCCACTTGCGGATCTTTTTCCAGTAGGAATAGAAGCCACCGAGCTCCTCGCCGCTCAGGATCTTGGCCCTCAGGTCTTTCCATTCCTCGCGGCGGTGGGGCAGCTCCGGGTCGAATTCCTCGAAGCCCATCTTCCGGGCGATCGCCTCGGCCTCCTCGCCGACGAGGAGGACATGGTCGGTCTCGTCCATCACGGCCTTGGCGACCCGGATGGGGTTCTTGACCCGCTGGATTCCTCCCACGGCCCCGGCCTCGAAGGTCGCTCCGTCCATGATTGTGGCGTCGAACTCGATCTGGCCTTTCAGGTTCAGCCGGGCGCCGACGCCCGCGTGATAGAGGGGGTCGTCCTCGGCCGAGGCGACGACGGCGATGGCCGCGTCCAGTGCGGAACCGCCGCCTTTGAGGATGTCCACGCCGACCTGGAGGTGCCGGATCGCCGTATCGCCGAATTCGCCGTCCGAGGGGTTGATGGCCCCTCCCTGAAACGCGATGGTGGGTTTCATGTTTTCCCTCAATCTCCCTGATAGGGACAGACGATCAGCTCGAAGGGCAGGGATTCGCTCAGGACCTCGCACCCCGTTTCCGTGACGAGGATGTTCTGCTCCATGTTGAATCCGGAAAAACCCTTCCAGTAAAAGGGGGACTCGACGGCGAAGACCATACCCGGCTCGAAGGGCCGCTTCTCCCCCGGCTCGATGAAGGGGTATTCCTCCACCTCGATGCCCACGCTGTGCCCCATCATCCCCCGCTTGTAGTGGGGATAGCCGTTTTCCTTCACGTACTCGACGCCGATGGGGAAAATGTCCTCCATGGGGACGCCGGGCTTGATGGCCGCGATCATCCGCAGGGTGGATTCCTTCAGGATTTCGTTGAGCTTGTGGATCTCATCCGAGGTCTCGCGGACGCACATCGTCCGGGCGAGGTCGGAGGTGTAGTGCTTGTAGACCCCGCCGATGTCCCAGCGGACGGGGTCGCCCGTCTTGCCCACGTAGTCGTCCATGCCGGCCACGTGATAGGGGTCCGCTCCGTTGATCCCGAGGCCCAGCGTGGTGTGCCACCACAGACAGTCGCGCTTCAGGAAGCCCTCTTTCAGCGCCCGCAGGACGGCCGACTCCGGCACGCCGTCGTCGATGGCCCGGCACATGTTCTTGATGGCCTCGCATGTTCTGAGATTGGCCTCGCGCACCCGCTCGATCTCGGCCGGGGTCTTGACCATCTTCATGTCGATGAGGGCCTCCCGCGCGTCCTCGAAGGCGGCGCCGGGGATCTCGCTCCGCAGGGCGTCGGCGTGCTGGGCCGGGAGGTCGTCCATTTCAAGGCCGATAGCGCCATTGGCCAGGCCGCCTTCCCGAATCGCCTTCAGAAGCCCTTTTATGGACCCGGTCTCGTACATCTCGGGGACGGGCTCGCCCTCGGGCAGCTCGAGGTGCATGCCGGTCGGGGTGAAGCCGACCCGCGCCTCCGTCCGGAGCTTTTCCAGGTACATGGACGTTCCGTAGCTGACAATGAGCCGCGGCTCGCCTTCGCGCGTTATCAGGACGAAGGCCGGACCGATCCGCCGCAGCATGAAGATGATGGTGTTGTGGGAGGTCGGCAGGCTGTCCAGGCCGCTTGTGTAGAAGATGTTCTCGGGCGAGGATGCGACGAGTGCGTCCAGCTTTCGCTCCCGGAGGATCGATTGAACGCGCGACAGGTCCATAAGCACGGTGGGTCTCCTCGTTTTTCTAATCGTGGAATTTCACAAGGGAGGGAAAGGACCGTCTGGCGCCGGCCCGATTCCGCCGATCAACCTCATCAGCAGGCTGGAAATATATCGTTTGTCCCGCAAGGGTGTCAAGGTTTCGCGTCCCGCGGCCCCCCGGCCGGAAGGGGTCTGGAAAACGATTTTGGGGATGTATAGGTTCAGATAGATGTGAGACATCTCCTTGGGTAGGGAGTAGGGTTCCAGGGGCCAACAGAGAGAGGAGGTCCCTGGATGCAAGTGTTTGGGTTGCCTCGTAGCCTCCTGCGCGCAGGAGGCTACGAGGCGGTGGAGTTGTCCGCTACGGGCCGGGGTCGTCTTCGTGCGCTGAGCCTTTGGCGGGAGAGCGGAGATGTCGGGTTGGTCATGAAGACCTTTGGGGTGAGCCAAGCCGTGTAACACTGGATATGCGGACTTTGGAAACAGCCCCAGCTTTTGTTGAGCCGGACTTATTCCGAACCGTTCAGAT
>PVBE012506894.1_pt1 | contig 12368 bp, 10 predicted proteins | sample 1631181 | NCBI WGS metagenome assembly PVBE01 (sample SAMN08397723, study PRJNA350692) | Marine metagenome, whole genome shotgun sequencing project. | isolation source: water | place: Pacific Ocean | collected 2012-04 | reverse complement strand
TCTCATTTGCATCATGTGTTCACGCATTTCTTGGGGAGGACCACCTTGCCCGCCTTGACCACGATCGCCTCTCATGTGTTCACGCATTTCTTGAGGAGGTCCACCTTGCCCGCCTTGACCACGATCGCCTCTCATGTGTTCACGCATTTCTTGGGGAGGTCCACCTTGGCCGCCATGACCACGATCGCCTCTCATTTGCATCATGTGTGACTCATGCATACCTTCTGGCGAACCTTGCACCCAAAACATTGGCTTTCCACCTTCTTCGTCGCTTGTAGCAACCACGGCAATGTTCACCTCGCCCCCAAGATCATCGAGATTAATATCACCTAATATTTTAGAAAGATCAATTGATTGTTCTTCACCATTGATCATCACAACAATTTCGCCGCCTTCAACTTCGACTTCCACTTCCATTTCTTGTGGATCAGCGTGTGTTACTGCCGCCGACGAAGAAACTTTTTTTGTTTTATTACATCCGCTAATAACAATGACGGATCCGATTGCAAGAGCTGTGATAATTGTTTTCATTTTGCTTTTCCTTTTTTGAGGGGACGGGGGGGGAGGGTCGGAACAATATAACGCAAAAAACAACAATATATTTCTGTTTTATTCTTCGTTCAAAGAATACTCGATAGAAAGTCGATTTATCTGAGTTGCAGAGGCCTCTAATGTTGTAAATCGCATTCCATGCGTTTCTAACACTTCACCTATTTCGGGCACATGACCAAGACGAGCAAGGACAAATCCAGCAAGCGTGTCATACTCTTCATCCTCTGGAAGTTCCCAAGAAAGTTCATCGTTCAAATCATCTAGGTTATACCGCCCATCAACCTCAACGATCTCATCATTTACTTTCACAAGTTTAGGTTCGTCTGCTTCGGCATCATCATGTTCGTCACGAATTTCACCAACAATTTCTTCGATAACATCTTCAATAGTCACAATTCCTGCAGTTCCCCCATATTCGTCAATGACAACTGCCATGTGCACTTCACTTCGTTGAAAATCACCCAATAATTCTTGAACTGGTTTTGTATCTGGAACAACAATTGGTTGCCGTAAAATGTTGCGAAGATTAAATCCATTTGCATCAGACCCAAAAAAAGCAACCAAATCCTTAACATATAAAATGCCCAAAATATGGTCGATGTTTTCTTCATACACAGGAATACGCGAACGACCAGACTCTAAAACAAACTTTCGTATTTCTTGTAAATCGTTTGTGTGCTCTACTCCTTCGACATCTGTTCTAGGTGTCATTATTTCACCCACATCGGTAGTGCGAAACTCTACTACGTTCTCTAACATTTCAGCTGCTTCTGCTGGGATGCCGCCTTCGCGTTGTGAGTGCTCGATTGATTTTAACAACTGCTCTTCAACTTCTGATGAACCGTTTTGTTGCGCCAAATTTGCGCCAGTTAGCCGCCTTACAATTTCCCCAATAACAGCAATCGGAACACGTGCTAGTCCGCCAAAAAGCATCGAGAGTCGCACCAGCCACCAACTTTTGCAAATTGTACCTGCAGGAACTGCGGCAGCAATTGCACCTCCTATTACAGAAGCGCTAATCCACAAAACTCCTCCAGAAATTGCCAGCGATCCAATTACAACCCAATAATCCACTGAGGCAAAACCACCAAGCAAACCAGTTACCGATGCGATCACGCCAAGAAAACAAAAACCTCGTGCAAACGCAATTGATTGTGTAACCGCTTCAAATTGAGCAGACAGCCACATTGCCCTGTTAGGCATTCCCCTTACTTCCATTTCATGGCGCAAGCCAACTTGTGAAGACATCAACAAGGCTCGTTCAATCGCTGCAAGCCACGAAGCAAACAACACAAACAGCACCAATATACTCCAGAGTGCCAACATCACGCACCTTGACCCCAAATTGCCCCTACGCCAATCGATACTAATACCCGATCCTCTTCTTCGTGCATTCGTTTGTGATCTTCTTCATCATGATCATCAAACCCTATGCAGTGCAAAAGTCCGTGCACAATATAAAGTAATAGTTCGTTTTGAACACAATGCCCGCGTTTTTTTGCCTCACGTGTTGCAACATCAAAACAAACTGCGATGTCGGCGCGAATAGAAGACGCATCGCTTTCATGATCAAATGTTAGCACATCGGTCGTGCCATCAACCCCAGAATGTTTGATATGCAACGCAGACATTTCCGCATCACCTATAACACGCACAGAAACTTCAGAACGGTCACGTTGTAAAAATGCCAACGCATTACACGTGTGTTCTTGAAGCCATTGGTAATCGATATCAACACCACCTTGTACGGTGATGTTTGTCGGTGGAGGTTGGTCTAATTGTTCTTTTGACTCTTCCATTTCAATACGCAATATACAAGCAATACACATAAAAACAAGTTTTCTCAGAAATTATGGGCTAATTGCCACCAAAGAGGGCTTACAGCGGTCTTCAAACTCACTTCTATATTTATTAACAATCGTTCGTACCGCCCAACTGTTACCGTCTGAAAGACCGCAAATTGTCGTTCCGGGCATAATTCCCATTGAGCCTGCAACTTCAAGAAGTTGATCAAGGTCCTTCATAGAACCATCGCCAACTTCAATGCGACATAACAATTTGTAAATCCAATCGGCGCCTTCACGACAGGGCGTGCATTGACCGCACGATTCGTTTTTATAAAACCTTGCAATGTTTCTTGCAACGGCAACCATATCTGTGCCTTCATCAAAAATTGTTGGGCAAGCAGTTCCCAAACCCATCACATTATATTTAGGACCAATATCAAAATCCATCTCGGCATCAAATTGGTCTGGACCAAGAACACCCATACTTACACCACCAGCAATTGCACCTTTAAACTGACGACCACCCTTCATGCCACCGGCATATTCGTCAACAAGTGTGCGGAGTGTAGTTCCTAATTCAATTTCAAAAACATCTGGGTTATTCACGTGCCCAGAAACACCCATGAGTTTTACACCATAACTCGCTGGTCCACCAACAGAAGATTTACAACCAAGTGATTGCCACCAATCTGCACCGCGCTCAACTATTTGCCCAACGGCTGCGAGTGTTTCAACATTGTTAATAATGGTCGGTCTGCCAAACAAACCCTTGACTGCAGGAAATGGTGGTTTAATTCTCGGCCAACCTCGTTTTCCTTCAACAGCTTCAAGCAGTGCGGTTTCTTCGCCGCAAATGTATGCGCCAGCACCACGGTGCAACGTGCACTCGACTGCAAAATCGCTTGAACCATGCATCAAACCTTGAGACCCAAAAATACCACCAGCATACGCTTCATCAATTGCCTTTTGCATAATTTTTGCTTGCGTGGCCCATTCGCCGCGCATAAAGAAATAAGCACAATCAAGTTGGCACGCATAACACGCAATCGCAATTCCTTCGATTATTGAATGTGGGTCAAAATCAACAAGTAAGCGATCTTTAAATGTTCCCGGTTCCGCTTCGTCACAGTTAATACAAAGGTAACGTGTTTTACCGTCAGGTTCTGGAAGGAAAGTCCACTTCAAACCACATGGAAAACCTGCACCGCCACGACCTCGTAATTCTGCCGTTTTTACAATGTCAACAACTTCCGAGGGTGACATGAGTAGTGCTTTTTTTAGCGTTCCATAGCCGCCTGTTGCAACATACTCGTCGAAAGAAAGTGTTTTACGATCTTCGCGTTTGGCGGGAATGTTTCTTGTTAGGAAACGTTCAGACATCTATTTCCTCCGATTGTATTTCTATTTCATCGATTGTTGTACGACGCAACGTAACGTTTCCATCTTTTCGTTCTTCGACGGAGCGGTTTACTTCACTAGTCGTTTTTGTAGGATTCGATTTCACAGATTTTACAATGTGACCAACAAACTCTCCCAAACATCGCATGAGTGGTTTGTCTGGTGTTGAAGCCATCATTCCTTACTCAACTTATTAATGATTTCATCAACCATCGAAACCGACAGGTTGTTGTATTGTTTTCCATTCACAAGTGCACATGGAGCGTTGTCACAAGACCCCAAGCATTCCATGGCTAATAGTGTGAACTTTCCATCAGCAGAAGTTTCGTGAACATCAACACCAAGTTTATCTTTCAAGTGGTCTATGATTGCCTGGTGTCCACACACTTCACACGCGATTGATTGGCAAATACCAACAATGTTTTTCCCCATTGGTTCACTGAAATAATCTTCATAAAAAGAAACAACGTCAGCAACTTCTGCAGCTGAGATTTCTAAAACTTTTGAGATTTCCAACATTGCCTGCCATGGGATGTAACCGTATTCATGTTGCACTTCGTGCAACGTGGTCATCAATGCGCCTTTGCCTGTTGCGTAACGAGGCATAATGTCTTTAATAATTTTATCCATCAATGCGGGTGTGAGATATGGTTCCTCTCGCATTTCGAGCATTGTGTTAGCAGATTGTTTCGTTTTCCAAACCATTTATCGATCGAGTTCCGCAGCAATAATGTTTAGTGAACCAAGAATTGCAACCAGGTCAGCGAGTTGATGACCCTCGAACATTTTTGCAAAAACTTGAAAATTAATAAATGAGCATGGGCGTGGAGCAACACGCCAAGGTTTGTCACTTCCCGCAGAAACTATGAAAAAACCCATCTCGCCGTTTGCGCCTTCAATTGCGCTGTAGCTTTCGCCAACAGGAGATTCAAAACCGCAGTTTGGCATAATCATTTCAAACTGTTGAATTGTTCCTTCAATTGTGTTGTAAACAGCATCTTTTTCTGGCATTTTAATGCCTGATCCAGCGGTGACATTCAAAGGTCCGCCGGGAATATCATCAATGAGTTGGCTAATAATATTGCAAGATTGTTTGATCTCTTCGAGCCGCACGTGGTATCTCGCTAAACAGTCACCCGTCGTTGCCATGGGTACTTTGAATTCAACTGCTTTTGCACCCTGATCATCCCAGTTGTCTTCGTAACAAAGATAGGGCTCATCTCTTCGAAGATCCCGAGTTACACCTGAAGCGCGTGCAAGTGGTCCAGTAAGTGACCAACCCGTCGCTTCTTCTTTTGTAATTGTTCCGATGCCCTCAACGCGATCAACAAAAATGCGATTTGTATTGAGAAGGGTTTCAATATCGCCAATGGATTTTGGCATTCGTTCATCAATAAAGTTATGCACCATTTTCCGGAACGTTTCTTCGCAAGGAAGATCGTTTTTTAAACCGCCAACACGCGTGTAATCTGGGTGAAACCGTTGACCAGAAACGAAATCAATAATGTCATAAACATGTTCACGTTCATTGAAACCATACAAGAATCCGGTGAATGCACCAAGGTCAAGTGCGGCGGCGCCAACACAGAGTAAGTGGTTTTGGATTCGACCAAGTTCACTAAGAATTGTTCTAATAACTTTGCACCTTGGTGTCAGGTTAATATCGAGCAGTTTTTCAACAGCATGATGCCAAGCAATGTCATTCATGATTGGGCTTACGTAATCCATACGACTTGCAGTGCAAACCCACTGGTTGTAATTTTGGTGTTCAGCAAGTTTCTCAAATCCACTATGCAAGTATCCAATATGAGGTGTTGCTCGAACGATTCTTTCCCCATCAAGTTCCAACACCAAACGAAGCGTCGTATGCGTTGCTGGATGTTGTGGACCGAAGTTCAAAATCCAGCGGTCGGGCACATCGGGTCGGCCCTTGAGCTCGTCAAGTGTTTCGATCTCAAGGTCATATGCTTTTTCTAATGGAGTGAGTGTATAAGGCATCGCGAGCCGAGCATTATAGGTTCCTATCATCAAGGTGTCCCTAAATGACACCCCAGTGCCAGGCACTAAATTAAACGCGGAAAATTGCGCCCATTTTCTTGCCCATCAAGACACTTGCGCCAATAAGGGTCACCGCCAAGAGTGCCATACCCCAGACCCCCATGGCGCTTGCAACGTATGGTCCGTCACCGAGCCGTTCAAAGAGGGTGTAAATTGCCTTTGTAATTGGGTAATGCGATTCACGTTGAGCCAAAATGAGAGAATCAGAGACCTCTAACATCGCAAAACTAAACGCCAAAAGTCCGCCCGCTATCAAATTTGCCATGATGAGGGGAATAATGATCGTTCGAACAGCCTTTACACGGCTCGCACCAAGGTTCATCGCGGCCTCTTCAAGTTCACCTGAAGTTTGCTCAAGACCAGCAACTGTTGAGCGAACGACATAAGGGAGGCGACGAACCCCGTAGGCAATCACGAGAAGCAGAATCGGATTTGGGTTTGCACCTAGCACGTCGATCCACCCTTCAAACGGATCACCCTCGCCAAATGGCCAGCGTAATGACATGGCGACATACCCAAAGGCCATCACCAAGCCGGGGACCGCTAGGGGCAGCATAGAAAGTGCATCGAGCAAACTTCGACCACGGATTTTTGTTCGTACAACAATGTAACCAATCAAAATGCCCACGAACAAATCAAGCACCACCGCGAGGCTCGAATAGAGAAGACTATTTCCGATTGAACCAACTGCAAGCGTATGACTTAATGCGCCTTCATAATGTTCTCCAGTCCAAGCAGTTGGCAATACAGATTTGTACCAAGATCCCTCAACTGCAAAACTAGTAAAAATTACAGAAATATGTGGCAAAACCGCCAAGCCAATGACAACTGAAAAGGCAAGTGTTGCAAGCAATCCTTTAAACCGACTTAATGTTTGCACGGTTGACTGTACCGATGCCTTGGAGTACATGGCGTATGCTTTTCCGCCAAACACAAGTTTGCCTAAAACATAAAACAAAATTGCTGCGATCAACATCACCGCTGTCAACGCGTAGGGTTGTTGCGATGTGTTCATTTCCTTAATGCCATTAAATATTTGCACAGGTGTTACAGTTTGGTAATCAAACATGAGCGGCGTGCCAAGTTCGGTAAACGACCAAATGAAGACAATGGTTGCACCAGCAAAAAGCCCAGGGCGAATTAACGGTAACACGATCTGTCTAAATCTTCTCCAAGGAGAAGCGCCTAAATTTTCGGCTGCTTCTTCGAGTGCAGGGTCAAGGTTCGCAAGTGCAGCCGTTGCATTCAAATATAAAATTGGGTACAGATGCAACGCTTCGATAAACACGATCGCCCAAAAACCACCGTTACCAATGAAGTCATACCCATCAGTAATCCAGCCCATGTCCATGAGCAATGTGTTGACCGCCCCGTATTTTCCCAAGAGGTGATGCAAACCAATTGCACCAACAAACGGCGGAAGAATGAGAGGTACAAGAACCAGGGCGGAAAATATCCCCTTACCTGGAAAGTTGCATCTTGCTGCAAGACTTGCAAGTGGTAACGAAATCACCAAGCAGGCCAGGGTGGTGCAAATGGCGATACCAACAGCATTAATAAAGCCAGACCGAAGCACAGGATCATCAAATACTGACCAAATGTGGTGAAGTGTGAACCCACCTTCGCGACCTTCAAAACCACCTTGTACAGTGAGCCAAATTGGATAGATCAAAAATGCGCCAAAAAACGCAAAAAGTCCAATCATGATCAGTTTTCCAACCTTATTTCCTCGCTGCATATTGAGCAGTGTACATTGGTGCTTGGCACCAAAGCTCCTACCAGTACGAAAGAAGTTGCAGCAAGTCGGTCACGTCGACAATGCCGTCTGCGTTGATGTCTTCATCACAACCACTACATGGGCCCCAAGCAGAAAGCATCATGAGCAGGTCTTCAACGTTGACTTGACCGTCTCCATTGACATCTCCGGGCACGGCGTCGGGTTCGGGCAATAGCCAGCCGACACTAAATACTCTACTGCTTCCAGGCGAACCAGAACGGTTCACTTCAAGAACATACTCGCCGCTTGCGAGGTTTTCTATATATAGATGTTCAACATTATCAACGGAACTTTCACTTACAACATTTCCATCAGAAAAAACACTAACACCGGCATCGCCAGTAATATCAAGAAGCGCGCTGCCATCAAATCCCCAGAGTTGTAAATCTAAATCAACTTCTGTGTAGCTTGTAAAATTGTTACTAACTGTCTGGTGCCAGGTTAATACCACAGAAACTTCATCGGCGGGAGATGTCACGTCAAACAAAATATATTTGCTTTGATTATCTGAAATAGTTGTTGTTTCCCAGCCAGCGTGTGGAGCAGGAATTAAACCACTTGTTGATGAGCTTGAGGCATGTTGTCCACCACTCATTACTTGCCAAGAACGATCAATGTTTGCCGTGCCAACCCCAAACATATCGTCAATGGGCTGGGTTGTTCTGCCTCGGTTTGGACCAGTTGTTTCTGAGTTATTAGTCCAAGGCGCAACATGATTTCCGCCTGTAAGCAAAACCGCCTTAATAGTTTCAGATATCGTTGCAAAAAAGTTTCCAGCAGTGTTTGGGTGTGTTTCTGCTGTTTCAATAATCATAGATGTAACGCCTGAAACAACTCCGGTTGCATTACTTGTCGTGCCCTGCAATGCAACAATCAGTGGGATCTGGCAGCCGGATGTGTCGTAGCCACTTGGAATAACACCGCCAATATGGTCACCGCTTGCAGTACCAACACTTACGCAATTAAAACCAAACGACATCAATGGAGAATGCTCGCCGCTATTTGCAACACCATTCAATATCATGACATTGCTTGAATCGATAGACCAATCTGCCCTGCGAACAGCTTCGCTATCAAGTGCGACATTTCCGAAGGAACCGATCCAACTATTATTAAAGAGTGCAACGTTTCCGGGCGGAGTTGCCGGATTACTCCCGGTTCCTACTTTTAGAAAAGTGGTTTGCACCCAACCCGAAGCCGTATAAACATAAATCGTATCTGTACCAGGAGCAATTCCAGAGTTTCCTGTCCCGTACATTCGCCGCGCAACATTCGTTGCGTGATTTGAAATACCCGACGTTCCATTCATGAGTGTAAATGATTTTCCAACAAACTCTGCGTGATCAGTATCCGGGGCATATTCATTTGATGCCCCTGCCTCGACCTGCGCAACTTCTACACCAGCGCCAGTGGGTTCATTTCCAGCACCAAGCCTATCGATTAAATCAGTCAATCCATGATTATCTTGCACGGGTCCAGCAAGCGCGATAGTACAGACAAGACTGCTAACGGCGGTTGCACATATTTTTACGTGTGTTTTGAGCATACTTCTCCAAGAAGAGAGTACCTATATTTACCAAAAAAGCAATGATAGTTTGTGTGGTTTTCAGAGAGTGCCTCGCACAACCGGACTATTGAGCCGATAACCGCGATTCTACGTCTGCCAAAAGTGCACGCTCGCGTGCAACGTCACGTGTCATTGGGACCCAAAAAGTAGAAGGTGTTTGTTCCCAGAGAGAATCCACTGGCAATTCCCTTGTTGTAGTCTCATCACCTAGTGTCCAACTGCCTCTTCGAATTCCACGTTTGTATAGCCGCTCAACGAACACCCACACTCTAAGTTCAAGTGGTCCGTCATAGGTTGTAAAATCAACCCCCGGGCCAGTAAGGAGGGCGGGACCGGAAAGTTCGCCAACATCGATGATTGGTAATTCTTCAATACCAACTTGACGAAACTCAAAGCGAGCAGTGCGGCGTTGCAGTGTCATTGTGTTTTCAAGTGCTTGCCTTGGTGATGATGCTTTTGGTTTCCAAGGCTCGACGATACTTCCAGCTGCTGCTGGGTCTGTGTGTATGTATCCACCGCGGCGATCAAGTACTGTCGGTTTCATTCCATCTGCTGCTGCAACACTTACTGCCGCATCAAATGCAGCGGCGTATTGTTCTTGTGAAACCAGAAGCACGCCCGGTCCTGTGCTTGTGGAGGCGCAGCCGGTGCACCAGGCAAAGGTGAAAGCTATAACAAGGAACACTAACTTCATGTGTGCATTCTACATAAAAAAACACCCCGGCTGAATAAGTCGGGGTGCCCTGTTTATAACTAATAACACGTCCTACTATTAAGGACAATCGCCAAACATATCGATCAAGATAAGTAGGTCACCAACATCAACAGTACCGCTCTGGTCAAGATCTGATTTACTTGCGGAAGTGCCCCAATCAGAAATCAGTGTAAGAATATCGTCAATTCCAACAGAGCCGTCGCCATCAATTGTAAAGGATGGATTTCCATAATCCTAATTGCCTATTTTTACTTTTGGTACAATCTGTACTCTATGGATTGGAATGGAAGAAATTTTTTAAGTTTAGACAATCTGAGCGGCGAGGATATGGTCGGGCTCATGCAACGCGCATCTCACTTCCTCGACGCCGGCGATCGGTATGAACCAGACGCTCCACTTGCTGGAAAAATTATCGCCAACCTCTTTATGGAAAACTCAACAAGGACTCGTTGCAGTTTTACCGTTGCAACGAAACGGCTCGGAGGTGATTACGTTGACTTACTCGGCGGAACGTCAAGTGCATCAAAAGGCGAAACTCTCGTTGACACAGCGCTCAACTTAGAAGCGATGGGCGTTGCGGGAATTGTTGTACGCTGTTCTGAAGAACGCGGTCCGTGGGAAATTGCGCAGCAAGTAGGAGTGCCCGTCATAAACGCTGGCTCTGGAACAACCGCGCACCCAACGCAAGCACTGCTCGATGCGGTGACGTTAAGCCGTTACTTTGGAAAAGATGATCTTTCGGGGGAACACATCGCAATCGTTGGTGATATTGCACACAGCAGAGTCGCCCGTTCAAACGTGATTGGTCTAACCAAACTAGGGGCAACCGTCACACTTGTTGGTCCCAAGGAATTGTTACCAACAGATTTGAGCTGCGAAACATCTTCAGATTTTGACAGTGTGTTATCCCAAGTTTCTGCTTGCATGATGCTACGCGTGCAATTTGAACGTAACGCACAAGTCGGAGAAGATTACCGCGAAAAATTTGGGCTTACAGAAACAAGATCCGCCAACTACCAAGGGGCAATTATGCACCCCGGACCAATGAACCGCGGATTAGAAATTGATGACAGTGTTGCGAACATTGAAAATTCGCCGCACAACTTGATTCTTTCACAAGTAACAGGCGGTGTTGCAACTCGCATGGCGATTCTTGAACACCTTATTGGATAAAAGAGAAAATATGGAATTCAAAACGATTATTGAACCTTTTCGTATTCGCCAGGTACAACCAATCCGATCAACAACACGTGAAGAACGCGCCGGCGCATTAGAAACCGCTGGAAACAATGTGTTCCTGTTGAGAGCCGAAGATGTATTGATTGATTTGCTTACCGATTCGGGAACTGGCGCAATGTCAAACGAGCAGTGGGCTGGCATGATGCGAAGTGACGAAAGTTACGCGGGTGCTGATTCTTACTACCGTTTTGAAAAAGCTGTCAAAGACATCACGGGTTTTAAACACATTATTCCTACGCACCAGGGTCGCGCCGCCGAACGGATTTTGTTTGGCGCAGCAGTTGAAGGGGGGCAAGTTATTCCAAACAACACGCACTTTGACACAACGCGTGCCAATATTGAATCTCGTGGAGCAACCGCTGTTGACATTCCCACCCCCGGAAGTAGTGATACACAAAGTATTGCGCCGTTCAAAGGGAATATGGACATTGACGAGTTGAAAATAGTACTAGATCAGTGGCCAGACAAAGTTCCGATGGTAATAATGACAATTACCAATAACTCAAATGGCGGGCAACCAGTAAGTTTAGAAAACATGCGCGCCGCAAGCAAACTTTGCAAAGATCGCGGCGTTCCATTCTTTATTGATGCGTGCCGATTTGCAGAGAACTCATGGTTTATTAAGTTGAGAGAAGAAGGCAACGAGGACAGGACTCCGATTGATATTGCACGCGAAATTTTTTCACTTGCAGACGGCGCAACAATGAGCGCAAAGAAAGATGGCATGGCGAACATGGGCGGTTTTCTTGCATTAAATGATGACGTACTTGCTGAGCAGTGCCGTTCAATGTTGATTTTGACAGAGGGGTTTCCAACGTATGGGGGGCTCGCCGGATACGACCTAGAGTCAGTTGCAATTGGTTTATACGAAGCATTGCGTGAAGATTACTTAGCGTATCGAATTCGCACAGTCGCATATGTAGGAGAACGGCTCACAGAAATGGGGATTCCCATTTTGCAACCGCCGGGCGGTCACGCTATTTATCTCGACGCAAAGGCATGGTTATCGCACATTCCTCAAGAAGAGTACCCTGGCTGGGCACTAGCAAATGTTTTGTATCGCGAGGGTGGAATCCGAGCAAGTGAAATTGGTAGCGTGATGTTTGGGCAACAGCCAGATGGCAGCGAAAAGTTTGCCGACAAAGAGTTGGTTCGGCTTGCGTTCCCAAGGCGAGTCTACACTCAAAGCCACGTTGATTATGTTGTTGAGGTTTTGGAACACATCAACACCATGAAAGATTCCATTAGTGGCGTTCGCATCACGAAACAGCCCGC
>PVBE012402566.1_pt1 | contig 12371 bp, 11 predicted proteins | sample 1631181 | NCBI WGS metagenome assembly PVBE01 (sample SAMN08397723, study PRJNA350692) | Marine metagenome, whole genome shotgun sequencing project. | isolation source: water | place: Pacific Ocean | collected 2012-04 | reverse complement strand
TGCTCGCAAGCGCATCGATGCCGGTCGCTTTGACATCAAACTCTTCAAGTATCTCGTCGGTGTATCGACCCACCCCTGGCCAGTTGATGAGTCCATGGTTGACAAAGCCCATGCGAAAAGCTGAGGTGAGAAAACTGTTCTGCACCAGGTTGAGATCCGAAACCGCCGCGTGGCCGACACGCTCTTCCGGGACAAAGACGGCGCCGAGTTGACGCCGGGCCATGGGGCCCATCCGACTGGCATCGTTCGCAAGAATCTCAATCATGCCCGCCTGTGGCCGACCGGTTTCCCCCGAAAGCGCGTTCATGAGTTCTGTCTGGCCGTTTCCGGCAATGCCGGCGATGCCCAGAACCTCACCGGCGTGCACCGAAAAACCCACATCAGTGATATCCGTGCCATGGGGCTCATCGGAGCGAACTGAAAGCCCCGTCACCTTGAGGCGCACCTCTGATGCTGCAGACGCGGTATGACCTTTGACGGATTCGACCCGCCGTCCGATCATTTTCTCGGCAAGCGACTGGGCAGTCTCCTCCGCAGGATTACAGTCATCCACCCGCTTGCCGCCACGCAGAATCGTGGCTCGATCACACAGCGAGCGTACCTCTTCAAGTTTATGGCTGATGTAGAGGATGGACCGGCCCTCACCCGCGAGTTTGCGCAGCGTCGCGAAGAGGATTTCGGTTTCCTGGGGTGTCAAGACTGAAGTCGGTTCATCCAGAATCAGCAGGCTTGGGTTTTGCAGCAGACAGCGGACGATCTCGATACGCTGGCGCTCCCCCATGGAGAGGTCATAGACATGCCGGTCAGGGTGTAGCGTCAGTCCATAGTCCTGCGCTGTTGTTTCGAGGCGTTCGCGCAGTTCATCGAGGTCCTGCGGCGGCAGTGCCAGCGCCACATTTTCCAGCGTGCTCATCGACTCAAAGAGTGAAAAATGCTGGAAGACCATGCCGATCCCGAGGGACCGGGCACTGGCTGGGTTGTCGATAGTCATCTCATCGCCCCGCCAGCAGAGAGTTCCCTGATCGGGACGTAACACACCGTAAATGATTTTGACGAGCGTACTCTTTCCCGCGCCGTTCTCTCCGAGCAGCGCATGAATCTCCCCAGGAGCAATCTCAAGATCAATATCGTCGTTCGCAATACAGCCAGGGAAAGCCTTGCCGATTCCCTTAAGCTGTAACAGCGGTTTGTCGTTCATGCTTGATGACCTGCGTTGCAAAGACGCATTCTTACCGTGAGTCCCCGTTCTTTAGTAGGGAATCTTATCCTGTTTTTTGAGCCAATCTTCCATTAACTGATCGGCGGCCGCCAGGTGATGCCTTACCAGCGGCAGCTGCCTGTCGGGTAGCTCTAGGGAGACTTCACGATAGAGGGCCGCATCGTCGCGGTCACTGGCAAAGTAGATGGTTTCAATGCGTGCCCACCAGATCGCGCCAAGGCACATCGGGCAGGGCTCGCAACTCGTGTAGATGACGGATCCATCAAGAGAGAAGTCGCCCACGTTTCGGCAGGCATCGCGTATGGCGCTGACCTCGGCGTGGGCGGTCGGGTCATGATCCGAGGTAACCCTGTTCCATCCGCGGCCGATGACCGTGTTGTTGCGGACGATCACTGCGCCAAAGGGGCCGCCTGCGCCTGCCTGCATATGCTCACGCGCAATTTCTACGGCTAGCTGCAGGAACGTTTCGTGGGTATCCTGGTTGTTATCCATGATGTGCTGGGTTAAGTGGTGTTGCGGTAGTGGCGGAAGATCTGAGCCGATCCTTGTCCGCTTTGCAAATTTCCAGGACCTCGCCAATTACGCCAAGCGCAATTACGCCAGGCTCCTTGCCGGCAGGGCCATTTTTGCCGATGGGGCTCGTGAGTCGGGCAAGTTCCAGATCGTGCAGCCCGTCTTTTTTTAAGGCTTTGCGAAACCGCCGGGATTTGCTCTCGCTCCCGATGAGTCCGGTATACACCAGATTCGGCTGTCTCAGCAGGATGCGGCAAAGTTCGTAATCCAGCGTGTGGCTGTGGGTCATCACCAGCGCCGCTTCATAGCTTTCAAGTTGACTCGCACCAAGGACGGGATCAAAGTTTTCATCGACACGAATATTGGCAGCTTCTGGGACTTGCGCACACTGGTCGGGACGCGTATCAAAGACGGTTACCCGAAGCGGCAACTGCGAGGCAACTGTGCACAAGGCCCGACCGACGTGACCTGCCCCAAAAAGCGCAAGCCGTGGACGATTCTCAGAAAATGAAATCACCGTTGTCTCGGGCCCGATAGGGTCTTCGAATGTTTCATCGGTGATAACTATGGGCGACGTCTCGGAGACGGTTTCGTCAATAGCGATCCGGACGTGATCTTTTGAAGCAAGTTCCTGTTTCGCCTGGGAAAGCCATTTCAGGGCATCAGCATCGATTGGCTCGAGGAGGACGTGCATCACGCCCCCGCAGCACTGGCGCATATCCGGACCCAGCACGCACTGCATCGGAGCCCGCGACCAGGTGCCGGCGCCGTCAAGCATCGCTCTTCCAGCTTCGATGACCGTACGCTCAAGCTCACCCCCACCGATGGTGCCGACATCGGCATCTTTGGTGAGCAGTATCCAACTGCCAGTATCTCTGGGTGTGGAACCACGTTCGCTGGTTACCAGTGCGAGCACTGCGCGTTCCTTTTGTCTCGCACACTCAAGTGCGGCATCGATCCAGTCGGCTGGGCCTGGCAGTGCTGTAATCATCAGGCAGATGACGCCGCACGTTTTCGTTCTTCAACGATCGCCTGCAGGAGTGCTTCCGGCGTTGCGGGGGTGTCCAACGCCGGAACAAAGCGGTAACCGCTGATGCTCGACACGGCATCAGAAAGTGCCTGGTGCACCGAGATGGCAAGCATCAGGGGAGGCTCGCCAACGGCCTTTGATCGATGAACGGTTGGCTCGTGGTTTTCGCTTCCTGACCATAGTGCAATATTCATCCTTGAGGGCCGGTCCGAACAAGTCGGAATCTTGTAGGTCGATGGCGCGTGGGTTCTGATCTTGCCGCACTCATCCCACCACAACTCTTCGGTGGTCAGCCAACCCATACCCTGAATGAACCCACCCTCGATCTGGCCCAGATCAACCGCAGGGTTCAAAGACCGCCCGGCGTCGTGGAGGATATCTACTGCCGTGACACGGTTCTCACCGGTAAGGGTGTCAATGGCGACTTCACTGACGGCAGCGCCATAGGCAAAGTAATAAAACGGTCGCCCTCTGGCTTTCTTGCGGTTGTAGTGAATCTTGGGTGTCCGATAAAAGCCTGTGGCCGAAAGCTGTACCCGTGCGAGGTAGGCAAGCTCAACGATTTCGGCAAAGGGCAGCTGATGATCGCCTGCAAACACGGTCGCGTCAGCGAAGCGGACACTTTCTGCATCGACGCCGAAATGATTGGCGGCAAAGGAGATCAGCCGGCGCTTGAGCGTGTTAGCTGCATTAAGAGCTGCCATGGCGTTGAGGTCTGCACCGGAAGAGGCCGCGGTGGCCGAGGTATTGGGCACCTTGTCGGTTCGTGTCGCCGAGACCCCGACCTGATCGATCGGCACTGCGAGGGCATGGCTGACCACCTGGGCGACCTTGACGAAGAGTCCCTGTCCCATTTCGGTGCCGCCGTGATTCAGATGGATACTGCCGTCCCGGTAGATGTGTATGAGTGCGCCCGCCTGGTTGAACCAGGTAGCGGTAAAGGAGATGCCGAACTTCACGGGTGTCAGGGCGAGGCCCCTCAGTATCAGGGGGTTCGCAGAATTTGCTTCGCGGATGGCATCGCGGCGCGCCCAGTAGTCGCTGGTTTTCTCAAGTTCGTCGACCAATTCGCTCAGAATAAAGTCATCGACTGGCATGAAATAGGGCGTGATGTTGCGCTTGGGGTCACAGTAGAAATTACGTTTTCGCACCGTTAGGGGATCAAGACCTGTGGCCCGGGCAACACCTTCAATGATGCGTTCGCCGGCCAGCATGCCTTGGGGGCCGCCGAAGCCGCGAAAGGCGGTGTTGGAGACCGTGTTCGTAAAGGTGCGCTGAGACCTGATGTGCACGGCAGGAAAGTAGTAAGCGTTGTCGAGATGAAACATGGCGCGGTCGTTGACCGGGTCGGAGAGATCGAGCGCGCATCCGCAGCGCGAGGCCAGGGTGCAATCGACAGAGAGAATCTGTCCCGCGTCATCATGACCGACCTGCCAGTCGAACCTAAAATCGTGCCGCTTGCCGGTAAGGCGCATGTCGTCATCGCGATCCAGCCGGCATTTGACGGCGCAACTATTGCGCCCGGCCGCAATCGCGGCGAGCGCCGCCCATTGGCAGGCCTGGCTTTCCTTGCCACCGAAGCCTCCGCCCATGCGGCGGACTTCGACGGTAACCGCGTGAGCGGGCTTGTTTAGCACCTTGGCGAGGTGCTGCTGGATCTCACTCGGATGCTGGGTTGAGCAGTACACCAGCATGTGGTCGTCTTCCTGGGGTATCGCGAGCGAGATCTGCCCCTCAAGGTAAAAGTGATCCTGTCCACCACAGTACATGGTACCCGCGGTCCTGCGCGGCGCTGACTGCATAGCCTCTTGCCAATCACCGCGAGTCATTATTTGTTCGTCGCTGATAAAGCGCTGCTGCTCAAGTGCCTCATCGACTGTCAGTACAGCATCGCCAGTATGGACACGAATCCGGCCGAGCGCCGCCGCAGCGCGGGCAGCGCGGTGACTGGTGGCGACTACGGCGAAGACCGGTTCACCGTCAAAGCGGATCTCGCTCGAAGCGAGGAGTGGTTCGTCTCCGCGCCCCGACGGGCTCACATCGTTCTCACCGGGGATGTCAGCCGCGCAGAAAACATCAATGACGCCGGGAGCGGTGCGCACCGCTTCAAGATCAATCTTGGTTATCGTGCCGACGGCGGTATCGGCACCGCCTACAGCGAGATGCAGCGTGCCAGCAGGCAGCGGCATGTCGTCAATATAGACCGCTTGGCCAGTGGTATGTTTGAGTGCGCTGTCATGGGCAAGTGCTGCGCCCGGTGCGGTGTTGATGGCTTTAGCCACGCGCAGGCACCTCCAACGCTTCGACGTCAGAAAAGAGTTGGGGTGTGGTCTCGCCATTGATGCTTCGCAGGCATCGCTCCAGTAATCCTTGTGCAGCACGCATCCGGTAGGACGCGCTCGCCCGCATGTCGGAGATCGGCGCAAAGTCTTTTGAAAGCGCTTCGCTGGCGGACCTCAATAGATCGCGATGAACAGACTGGCCGCTCAGTGCCTGCTCACATAGGGCGGCCCGCCGCGGTGTGGCGGCCATCCCACCAAAGGCAATACGTGCGGAAGTGATGGTGTTGTTCTCGATGGTGAGGCCAAAGGCTCCGCAGACCGCGCTAATGTCCTGATCAAACCGTTTGGAAATCTTCCAGCAATGAAAGTCGGTGTGAGCGCTCAACGGGATGCTGATGCTGGCGACAATCTCGCCGGGTGCGATATCTTGTTTGCCGTAATCGATAAAAAATGATTCCAGTGCTACGGTACGCTCGCCGTTGGCGCTCACAAGGTGCACAGAAGCCGCCAGGGCAATAAGCGCCGGCGCCAGGTCCCCAATGGGAGAGCCGTTAGCAATGTTGCCGCCCACGGTGGCCTGCGCGCGGACCTGTCGGGATCCAAAGCGATGCAACAGCGGCCCAAGGTCTGATGCCAGCGCTGAAAGCGGTGCAATACTTTCGGCGAGAGTAACGCCCGCCCCGATTTTGAGAGTGCGGGCATCCTTTTCGATATGCCGCAGTGCTTGCACTTTTCCAAGGTCAATAACGCCGTTAAAGCGCACATGGTTTTTGTTGACCCAAAGACCTACGTCGGTCGAGCCTGCGATGAGTTGCGCATCAGGCAGTTCGCGCTGGATGTGCCACAGGCTATCAAGGTCTACGGGCACCGCAAACCGGCCCTTTGGTCCTTGCATATCAAGATAACTGGCGTCGTCCTGCCAGTCATGGAGTGTCTTTTGGGCCCTCGTGCGCAGTGAGTTAAAGGCCGCGGGTACAGGTTGGGCACAGGCGCTCTTTGCGGCAGTGATGATAGGGCCGTAGCCTGTGCAGCGGCACAAGTTGCCGGCGAGGACATCGTTAATGGTGTCCTGATCGGCGACTTCCTGGCCTTGGGCGCAGGCATTTTGCAGACCTGCGAGGCTCATCACGATACCGGGTGTGCAGAAGCCGCACTGCGAGCCATGGTCGCGCGCCAAGGCTTGCTGTACCGGATGCGGTTCGGCATCAGCAAGGTGTTCGACGGTGAGAATCTGCGCACTGTCCACCGATCCGATTGGAACAATACAGGCATTTACCGGGTCGTACTGCAGTACACCGTTTCGCAGACGGCCGAGCAGTACTGTACAGGCGCCGCAGTCACCTTCAGCGCAGCCTTCCTTCGTGCCCGTCAGGCGTGCTTCAAGCCGCAAAAAATCGAGCAGCGTCTCGTGCGGATCGAAAGAAGATCGCCGGATGATCTCGCTGCCCAGGAGGCAGCGGAACTCAGTTCGCACGCCGGCCATATTTTTTTGAAGACAAAATTAACTTCCCCGGTAAGTGCTGTAGCCGTACGGCGAGACCAGGAGCGGTACGTGGTAATGCTCGCTCGCATCGTCGATTCCGAAACGGATGACAACGGTGTCCAGAAAAGCGGGGCAGGCAAGCTCCACGGCGTTCTGACGGAAGTAATCTCCCACTTCAAAGTGCAGTTCGTAAGTTCCCGACCCAAACTCCTCACCGGACAGAATCGGACCGTCGTTGCGACCATCATCGTTGGTAACGCCGCTGCAGAGCTTGTGATGCTCACCTTGCAGCCGGTAGAGCGTCCAGGCGATCCCGCCACCGGGCCGTCCAGCGGAAGTATCCAGTACGTGTGTGGTCAGTTGTCCCATCGTGCTCTCCTTGCAGGATCTCGTCGTGAAGACCCCGTTTAGTCCTCATCTGTGGTTTGACTGAGTGACATACTTCAGTCTCACATAGCCATTTGCTATCGTCAGCCTCGACACCCACCAAAACACTTTCAAATATAAATTGATAATACTGGGAAATCTTCATTAAAGTCTCGGCTAATATTCAGACCGAGTCCTAACTTAGATATCAGCCAGAGCAGATTCACCATGAGCGACGATACCGCTTATCCACGAGACCTAATCGGCTATGGCCCGGAGCCGCCGTCCGCGCAATGGCCGTCGGGCGCGCGCATCGCATTGCAGTTTGTGGTGAATTACGAAGAGGGCGGCGAGAACTGCGTTCTCCATGGCGACACGGCATCGGAGGCTTTTCTTTCTGAGATTGTGGGGGCTGCCCCATGGCCGGGACAACGCCATCCCAGCATGGAATCGATATATGAATACGGTTCTCGGGTGGGGGTGTGGCGCCTGTTTGATCTTTTTGCCCGCTACGAGATCCCGCTTACGGTCTTCGCTGTGGCGATGGCGCTCGAGCGCAACCCAGCAGTCGCGCAGGCAGCCATGGCAGCGGGTTACGAAATCTGTTCTCATGGTTACCGCTGGATCGATTATCGCGATGTACCCGAAGACATTGAGCGCGAGCACCTGGAACGCGCGATCGAAATCATTCGCAGCCTGACCGGTGAGCGCCCGCTCGGCTGGTATACCGGCCGCACCAGTGAACGAACCCGTGCACTCGTTGCCGCAGAAGGCGGCTTTCTCTACGACGCCGATGACTACAACGATGATCTGCCGTTCTGGACCGAGGTTGACGGTAAGTCACACCTCGTGGTGCCTTACACCCTGGACAATAACGATATGCGCTTTGCCTCGCCGCAGGGTTTCAACAGCGGTGATCAGTTTTACAGTTATCTTCGGGATGCATTTGATGTCCTTTATGCAGAGGGTGAGCACACCCCCAGGATGATGTCTGTAGGCCTGCATTGCCGGTTGGTAGGCAGACCCGGCCGGCTCGCAGCACTGGCACGCTTTATCGAGCACACCCGCCGGTTCGATCACGTCTGGTACTGTCGGCGCATCGACATTGCCCGGCACTGGCGGACAGTTCATCCTGTCGTAGCGTCGTGATGGGACCCGTCAGCGCGATGGATCGCGCCACATTTATCGAGCATTTTGGTGGTGTCTATGAGCACTCACCATGGATTGCGACGCAGGTTTTCGATACAGGACTTAGCCCGTTGGTGGATACTCCGACAGGCTTATCCAGTGCGATGACGGAGGTGGTCGAGCAGGGGGGACATGACCCCCAGTTGGCGCTGCTGCGGGCGCATCCCGATCTCGCCGGGCGACTTGCGGTATCGGGGGAACTGACCGAAGCCTCGTCGGCGGAACAGGCGGGTGCAGGTCTGGATCAGTGTACTCAAGAAGAATTCAGTGAATTCACCCGCCTTAACACCCGTTACGCAGAAAAATTTGGATTTCCTTTTATCGTGGCGGTCCGGGGCCTTGACCGGGAGGGTATTCTTGAACGGTTTCGACAACGTGTAGAGCATGATCCGGATACGGAGTTTAGTCAGGCGCTCAATCAGGTGCACCGTATTGCCCGCCTTCGTATTGATGAGGTGTTCGCTGGAATGAGGACTTAAACGAAGATGAATGAGCAGGACGACGCCCCGGCATTTGCCCGCCACCTTGTGAATCTTGCCGCCTCGCGGCTCGGCGCTAAAACGCTTATGTGCAGTGATGATTTCTTTGCCCCGATGGAACGGATGTTGCAGGACAGCGAGCCTGTTTTCGTCCCTGATAAGTTTGACGACCACGGCAAGTGGATGGATGGTTGGGAGAGCCGGCGCCGGCGCGGCGGCGGCCATGATCATGTGATCCTGAGGCTGGGGACCCGGGGAATTATCCGCGGGCTGGATATCGATACCCGGCATTTCACGGGCAACTACCCACCACAGGCTTCACTGGAGGCGGCAGATGGGCCAGTCAGCGCCGGCCCGGACGAGCTTAAGTGGCGGGAGGTTCTTGGCGTTACCGACCTTGAGCCTGATCGTCATCATTATCTTGAGATCTCAGATGGGACACCGGCAACACACCTTCGTCTCAACATCTTCCCCGACGGTGGTGTGGCTCGTCTTCGGGTTTATGGCGAGCCGTTGCCCGACTGGTCCAGGATGGATGAAGACACCTTGGCGGAACTTTCCGCGATTACCAACGGCGGGCGGATTGCCGGATTTAATGATGCCCATTACGGTAACCCTTGGGTGATCCTGACCGAAGGACGCGGCGTGAACATGGGAGATGGCTGGGAAACCCGCCGCCGGCGCGAGCCCGGTAACGATTGGATATTGGTACGCCTGGGCGCACCCGGGCTCATCGAAAAGATCGAGGTCGATACGGCGCACTTCAAGGGCAACTACCCTGACCGCTGTTCGGTGCAGGCGGCCTTGGTGGAAGGTCTGGATGATGCGGCCTTGAGCCAGCAGGCGGGCGACTGGCCGGAACTGTTATCGCCATCCAAGCTCGAGATGGACCGCCAACATTTTTTTGAAGGAGGGGCGCTCAACGATATCGGCGCCGTCAACTGTCTGCGGCTCAATATTTTTCCCGATGGCGGGGTCAGCCGCTTTCGGGTATTCGGCAAGCCCCAGCGCTGAGATGCAAGCTCTTTCATTAACGCCACAGCCTTTGACTGTAGAAGCCTTTGCGGCGTTTGGTGATGTCATAGAAGCGCGTTCGGACACTACCATCAATATCAACCAGGGCACCTCGCAGCGTTTTCATGATCTTGCCCGTGTTGATGTGTCTTCCGGTGATGGCCATCCGCTGGTCAACATCTTTCGGGCGTCGCCGTACCCTGAGCCGTTGGTTCTTTCCATGATGGAAAAACACCCCCTGGGCTCACAGCTCTTTATGCCACTTCAGGATCATGCCTATCTCGTCGCGGTCGCCCAAGCATCGGATAAGGCCAGCGCAGGGGACATCACCGTATTCAGCGCCAGAGGGAATCAGGGCGTGAACTTCCTTCCGGGGACCTGGCATCATCCATTACTTGTGCTTAAGCAGCAGGATTTTCTGGTCGTTGACCGGGGCGGCAGAGGAGACAATCTGGTTGAGCAGGATCTGGATCAGTCAGTCTCAATATCGCTTGCCTAGGTTGGCGCCTACGGTGCGCTCGCCGATAGACGATAATGAACCGGTTGTTGTGTTATCAAGGACATAACCGATGAAAAGCATATATCGAAGATTTGCAGCCCTCACATTGCTTGTGGCCTCGCTCCCGGTCTTTGCCCTGCTCGCAGGCGAGGCCGAAGACGGTGGACCGCTGCATGATCAGTTTTGCCTAGGTTGCCATGTCAACATGTTTGGGGGAGACGGCAGCGACATCTATCTTAGAAGCCAGCGCCGGGTCAACAGTATCGAGGGTCTGATGGGGCAGGTTGCTTTTTGCAATGAGCAGACCAAAGTCGGGCTTAACGAGCACGAGATAGACGATATCGTCGCCTACCTGAACGAGTCTTACTATCAGTTCGAGACTGACTAGCGTCTTCTTTACAGCTACCTTGCTGTGAAACCGCCGTCGACGAAAATCGTCTGGCCGGTAATGTAGCCCGATGCTGGTGATGCCAAAAAGACGCTGATGCCGGCAAGATCTTTAAGTTCACCGTTGCGGCCTATTGCGGTCTGATCCGCCGCCCACCTGCGACGTTTGCTGTCGTCGAAGACTGGTGCGGTCAACTCAGTAGGAAAGAATCCGGGCGCGATCGCGTTGCAGGTAATGCCGTCAGATGACCACGCCTCGGCCATCGCCCGCGTTAACTGGCAGACGCCGCCTTTGCTGGCCCCGTATGCAATTCCATCTGGAAAGGCCCGCACGGACTGCAGCGAGGCGATGTTGATGATGCGGCCGTAGCCGGCTGCTTTCATTTCCGGTACCAGGGCCTGGGCGAAAAAGAAAGGTGTCGACAGGTTCAGTTGGATGGTCTGGTTCCAGCTTTGTGGTGTAACGTCCTCAGCCGGCTGTCTCAGATTGACGCCGGCAGCGTTGACCAGAATATGCACAGCGCCGAAGGCTTCCTGGCAGCGCGCGGCGATGTCGGAGATGTTTTCAACCTCACCAAGGTCACCGGCGAGAGCTGTCGCCTCCCCGCCGCCCCGCCTGATCGAGTCAACCAACACTTCCAGACGATCCTGACGCCGGGCGACCAGAATGACGCGGGCTCCCGCCTGGACCAGAAAGCCAGCAATCGCCTGGCCGATCCCCGAACTGCTTCCGGTGACGACAGCAGTTCGGTCGTTGAGATCAAAGAGTGACGATACCGGTGTGGTCACGGTGCCTGCAGTTCAAATTGTTCATCAGGAAAATACTTGTGCAGACGATCATCTCCAGACAGGGCGTGACCCTCCATGCCTTCTGCCCGGGAGATTCTGGCACTCACCGCGCCTACGTCTCGGTTGGCTTCCCGGTTCATCCTCTGCCAGGTCACCGTCTTGATAAACTTGCCGACGCTCAAGCCTCCGCTGTAACGTGCGGCACCCTTGGTGGGGAGGATATGGTTAGGCCCGGATGCTTTGTCTCCGTAGGTGACAGTGGTTTCCTCACCCAGGAAGAGAGATCCATAGTTGGTAAGGTTGGAGAGCCACCAGTCAAGATCAACGGTGTGGACTTCCAGGTGCTCCGGAGCATAGTGGTCACTCTGCTGAACCGCTTCTTCGCGCGATTCGGCAACGACAACCTCGCCGTAATCCCGCCAGGCGTTTTCGGCCGCACTGCGGTTGGGTTCTCCGAGTCGTGCAATACAGCCGGGGACTCTTTTGATGACATCCTGAGCAAGGCGTTCGGAGGTGCTGATCAGCCATGCGGGAGAGTCTGGTCCGTGTTCAGCCTGCCCAGCAAGGTCGGAAGCCACGATGTCCGGGTCGGCGGTCTCGTCGGCAATCACGGCGATCTCGGTGGGGCCAGCGAACATGTCGATGCCGACTCGGCCGTACAGAATGCGCTTGGCTTCAGCGACAAAGCGGTTGCCTGGACCCACCAGTATGTCGGCCGGATGTCCTGAAAAAAGACCGAACGCCAGTGCCGCGACACCTTGAACTCCGCCGAGCGCCAGAATGGTATCTGCACCGGCAAGGTCGGCAGTGTAAAGAATCGATGGATGCACTCCCTCGTCGCCTCGTGTCGGAGAACAGGCGATGATATGCTGGACACCGGCAACCTTCGCTGTGGTGACACTCATCACGGCGGAGGCGATGTGCGCATACCGCCCGCCTGGGATATAGCACCCAGCCGTCTGTACCGGAATCAGGCGTTGCCCTGCAATAAGCCCGGGAGACAGTTCGGTCTCGAACTCGGCCATGCTCTGAAGCTGCGCTTTTGCAAACTTTTCGACTCGTTCATAGGCAAACTGGATATCGTCCCGAGCCCGCTGCGACAGACTCTCACCGGCGGCTTTG
>PVBE010205132.1_pt1 | contig 12371 bp, 9 predicted proteins | sample 1631181 | NCBI WGS metagenome assembly PVBE01 (sample SAMN08397723, study PRJNA350692) | Marine metagenome, whole genome shotgun sequencing project. | isolation source: water | place: Pacific Ocean | collected 2012-04 | reverse complement strand
TTTCAATGTTTGAAATCTTTTGTGAGTTTGTTGAATTGCTTTAAAGCTTCGGGGCTTTCCAAACGGGGATGCCGCCCTTTTTCATCTGCTCTGCGTACCGTACGTGGAAGGGACGGGTGGGGGACATCGGTACATCCTCGTTCACCATCAGCGGCCGGGCTTCTTTCCAGAATTCATTGTAAGCAGCTCGCATTTTCTCGGCCGTGTCGGGGTGCTGGTTGATGATATTCATCCGCTGGCCAGGATCTTTCAATATGTCGAAGAGCGTATCCTTGGGCGAGACCCCCTGCTGGCGTTGTCGTTCAGAAACACTGATTGCAGTACCGCCTCCAACAAAGCGATAGCGCTGGTTGCGTACAGCGTAGTTTTTCCATTGAAATTCGTTTGGATTAGTGCCGGTCTTCCAACGGCCCTTGTGAGTAAATAGATACCGATCATCGGGCAGCGTCTTTTTCTCGCCGGTAAGCAGCGGCAGGAAACTGCGGCCTTCGACTTGTTTTTTTGGCAACGTCCTAATACCAGCGATGGCAGCAAAAGTGGGTAGAACGTCGATGTGCGCACTGAGGGCGTCAAGGTCGCGTCCTGCCTTCCATTGGCCGTCCCATCGCACAAAAAAAGGCACGCGAACTCCGCCTTCATCGGCACTGCCCTTCATTCCCTTCATGCCGGCGTTGAAAAAGGGGTAGCCCTTCGCCACGGGTTGACCCGGCCGGCCGGAGCCGCCGCCGGTCATGCCGTTGTCGCTCATGAAAATTACGATCGTATCCTTATATAGATTCCACTCGGCCAATTTGCTCATCAGGCGCCCCATGTTTTCGTCGATATTTTCTATCATGCCGTAAAAGCCCGCCTGCTTGCTGGCGAAGCCGAGGTCGGTGAAGTGACTGGTGTTCTTGGGCGGCGCGATGAATGGCCCGTGCGGCGCATTAGTGGTGATGTACGCGAAGAATGGTGCATCGCCATTCTTCTTCTCCTTGATCCAACCCAGTGCAGCAGTGAAAAACAAGTCTGTGCAGAAGCCCTTAGTTTTTACGAATGAACCATTGTGTCGGATGACCGGGTCAAAATACATGTTCCCCGGCGCATCAGCGCAACTGCAGTTATAGGCTTGGCCAATCCCACCGGCGCCGTGGATGAAAGTCTCGTCAAACCCGCGCTTGTGCGGCTGGTACGGCTCCTCGTCTCCGAGGTGCCATTTACCAAAAATACCACTGGTATAACCAGCCTGCTTCAACACTTGCGGCAGAATTGTGGCATTCAGCGTCATGCGTTCACGTTCGAGGATGGTATGCGTCACGCCGTTTTTCATCGGGTGGCGGCCGGTCATCAGGGCACTGCGGGTCGGGGCGCACGTCGGACTGACCATGAACCGCGTGAATCGCGTGCTGGTGTCGTACAGTTTGTTTAAGTTGGGCGTGCGGATCCATGGATGTCCGTGTCGTCCGATTGGTCCGTAGCCTTGGTCGTCTGTGATGACGAGAATGATATTAGGAGTCTTGGGCTGCGTCTGCGCTTGGCTCAGGAATCCACCAAGCGAACAGAGAAGCACGGATACGGTTCGGAGTGCAGAATGCATGGGCTGTCAATAAACCAAGTGGCGTATCTTGCCAACAGGGGATTTGCCAAAGCCTTACTTTTCCGATTGCAAGTGCTTGGTTAGGGTATAGGTTTTTTTCATGTCCGATTTTTCAAATGATTGTTGTTTGTCGCCGGAGCGGTTTTGTTTCTGGTCGTTTTTGGTGTCGTTTGGGATTCTACTGCTTTGGTTTCTGTCGATCGTTTTCGCGTCGGATTTGGTAATCGATATTCATGCCAATTTTTTTGGCATCAAAAAGGCTAATCTTGAGCAATTTGCCTACGATTGGAAGATGATCCATTACATTTTGATGGGGTCATTTAAGTTAGCCGTGACCTTGCTGTTTTTTATCCCGTGGGTTGTGCTGCGGTTTCTGCGTTCTCCGAAGGCGAGTGCCTAGTCAAACTCGACGGCGGCGTACGAGGCGTGACAGCCAGTGGTTCAGTCGGCCGGCGAGCGAGCGCTGGCAGATGAATGCATCCATCAACTCGCGGCTGCCGGAGGAGAACTTCTGCTTGTACTCGTGGCCACCCTGCATGAAGTCGAATTCGGTGCAACCCTCGTTCGTCGCCCGCTCAATGTTGTGCAGCATGAGTTGCCTGCCGGGGGCGTACTTGTGGAAGTCCGGCAGGTAGGCGATGTGAAAAAAACCGTAGCTGCTTCCGCACCGGATGGCGATCTCGAACGCAATGGCCATTTGGTTGACGCGCAGCGAGGTGATCTCTGCTTGACCTAGTGCCATTAATTCGGGCAGCAGTTCGTTGAAGAAATCGCCAGACCCGGCTTTAGTGAGGTGCCCCAATTGTTCCCGGCCCTTCCAACTTATTTTCTCGATCGAGCGCATCTCAACATCGAACTGTAGCAAGTCGTCCGGCGTGCGGTAGGTGACGTGTTCAACAGGGCCAAGCTGCTCGAGCAAACGCAGCCGCCGTCGACAGTCCCGGTGCGTTTTGCTCCCAACCACGTTTATAAGATAGCCGTTGAATCCGGTTTGGGCAACGAGGTCAATGAAGTAGTTGGGCGCGCGGTGGTGGATGCCGGTCAGGTTGGGAAATCGTTGCAGTGCAGGCTCGAGATGTCTACGAACCAAGCGCTCGTTGAGCAGCGGAATCCAGATAAACCTGTATTCACCGAGCAGTTGGCCAAGGGCTTCGAAAACCGTCCGGAGTAGCGACTCGTCGGGTCGTATGACAAGGGGTTCGAGGCAGTCTGCAATGTCGGAAAGGCCGACCCAAAGGCCCCGCCCGCCGATCGCCGGGTATTCGAAAAAAGGCCAGCTGGCGACAAGACGGTTGTCATCGTCACGCACGATGAGTGTCACGGGGAACACCCGCCCACCACGGTGGTTGAGCCAGGTGAACACCCACTCGGCCGAGAAAAAGGGGTTTGGTGACTCGGCCTGATTGAACAGTTCACGCCACTCTCCCTCTAACTCCTCAAGAGGGTTGAAACCGTGCAGGACTTGTGCGGTGTACCGCATGGTCTGGTTGCTTGGTTAGGAACCAGATTATTTCGACTTGCTGAGGATGCGGTCGATCAGGCGGTTCGCGTAGTTTCGCATTCGTGAACTGGCCCTTGGATCGGTACGCGCCAGTTTGCCGAGGGCCTTCCGGTGTGGTGCGGTGTATTCACTGATGACGTCAAGCGCGTTGAGGGCGAGCATCGAGATAGAAATGCCATTTTTTGCCGGATCGGCGTACTGCATCAATACTTCGGCAGCTCGTTCGCCTTCGCCCTTGTTGCCGTAACGGCCAAGAGCTTCGGCGGCGATGATGCGAACGCTTGGTGACTCGTCACTGAGCGCGGAGTTCAGCGCCGCACGCCCCTTGCGGACGCCGCTTTTACCGCGAATGAGGTAGCCCATTGCAGCCCAGTAACGTACAGCGCTGTCGCCGCTTTCTGTGAGTTCGGCTAGTTTTTCAGTCGTCTTTTTGCCCTTGCGCGAGGCGGTGTTGGCGGCTTGGTACACTGCATCAAAATCGTAGCGGTTGTTGTCGTGACCCATCTCATACGGAGAACCTTTTCCAGCGCGAGAATGAATCTCAGCTTCCGGAAGGAACCCAATATCGCGCACATCTTTGGCCCAGTTGCGGTGCGCTTTGCGCAGATGCTTGATAGTAGCCAAGTGATCCTTTGACTTGGCGAGGTTGTGGGTTTCATCAGGATCAGTCTTGAGATCATACAATTCCTCCGGCGCTTTGGTTTGCCAAAAAATCGACTGTGAGGGGTTGAGTTTACCTGCGTGGTAGAGGTCGTGCCAAACACGCGTTGTGGGAGTTTGGAACATGTAGTCGAGGTATTGCCCGTACGGCTTGTGCGGCATGTAGTTGCGTATGTAAACGAACCGTCCGTCGAACACCGTGCGCACCATGTCATATCGCTCATCCATCCGGCCGCGAAAACCAAAACTGAATTTTTGAGCCGGAGCCGTATGCTTCCCCATGAACGCATGGCCTTGCATATGGGAGGGTGCTTTTGCACCTGCGATGCTGAGCAGGGTGGGGGCGAGGTCGATGAATCCAACGAGCCGATCCGTACTGCCGCCTGTTGTGTACTCTGGGGGAGCGAGGTACTTGAACTTCTCTGGCACGTGAATAATCAGTGGAACGTTCAGTCCAGAAAAGTAGGGCCATCGTTTGCTTCGTGGCATGCCAGAGCCGTGGTCGCCGTAGTAGAAAACAATAGTGTCATCGGCCAATCCGGCTTCTTCGAGTTGCTTGAGGTTATTGCCGACGAGCTTGTCCATCATCGTGATGCGGTCGTGGTACTGCGCCCAGTCCTTGCGCACCTCCGGTGTGTCCGGGTGATAGGATGGGATGCGAACCTTGGCCGGGTCGTGGATGCGATTTGCCGGATTGATCTTATTTCGAATCTGGCTCTCATGGCTGATCGTGTGGTTGAAGATGGCAAAAAACGGCTTGCCGTTGGGTCGGTTTTTCCAGTGCGCCTTTCGGCCGCTCTCGTCCCAGACTTGGCCAACTTTCTCGAGGTTGTAATCTTCTTTCGCATTATTGGTGCAGTAGTAGCCGAGTTCGCGCAGGTAAACGGGGTACATTTTGATGTCGGCAGGTAGGCGGGTCATGCTGCGCATGTGTTCGGCGCCGGTGGCGGGCGGGTAAATGCCGGAAATGATCGTGGTGCGAGCCGGGGCGCAGACCGGTGCGGTGGAACTGGCTAGGGTGTAGCGCAGGCTGCGCTTGGCCAAGCTGTCAAGGTGCGGTGTAAGCGCATATGAGTCACCGTAACAGCCAAGGTGCGGCCCGTTGTCTTCGCTCGTGATCCAGAGGATATTGGGCAGTACCTGATCCGCTCGCGCCTCATCAAGCCAGCACGAGACCAAGGCGACGAAGCAAAAGGAATACCGAGTGATTTTGAAGAAGACTGACATCGGCGGAATTAAACCACTAACGCCTATCTGAGGCAATCGCACAGTGTAGTCGGGCAAGCATTGTGCGTGTTGCAATGTTCTGAATAGCTCGCTAGCTTTGGCCGTACCATAGCGACGATGCAACATCACGGGCCAAGGTTGAGCGATCATTTTTTTACGCGGCGCGAGTTTCTCTCCCGTTGCGGTATAGGCATGGGGGGCTTGGCTCTTGGGTCGATGCTGCCCAATGCTGCCCGCTCGGCAGTGTCATCGACGCTTTCGGTGAAGCAGTCGCACTACATGCCTAAGGCCAAGCGGGTGATCCATATTTTTCTTAACGGTGGTCCTTCGCACGTCGATACGTTCGACCCAAAGCCGTCGCTGCAAAAATATGCAGGGATACTTCTCCCGATGAACAATTTGCGGACAGAGCGTAAAACAGGGGCAGCGTTTCCGAGTCCCTACAAATTCAGCCAGCACGGCCAATGCGGCACGGAAGTCAGCGAGATTTTCCCACACACGGCGGAGTGCATCGACGACATTGCAGTGATTCGCTCGATGCATGCTGACGTCCCCAACCACGAACCGTCGCTCATGTTGATGAATTGCGGCGAGGCAAGGCTCATCCGTCCAAGTGTGGGCTCATGGGTGACGTACGGGCTCGGCAGCGAAAATCAGAACCTGCCCGGTTTCGTCGTCATGTGTCCTGGAGGTTACCCAATTCAGGAGTCACAAAACTGGCAGTCCGGTTTTCTCCCCGGCATTTACCAGGGCACACACATCGACACGCGGCACACCTCTGTTGAGAAACTCATTGAGCACATCAAGAATCGCGGGCTTTCGCTCAGCGAGCAGCGGCGGCAGCTTGATTTCATACAGTCACTCAATCGCCGCCATGCCAACAAGCGTCAGAAGGACGCACAACTCGAGGCGAGGATTCAGTCGTTTGAACTCGCGTACCGGATGCAGATGCAGGCGAGCGACGCGTTTGATGTCAACCGCGAGCCGAAGCATATCCGCGAGTTGTACGGCAAGGGGACACAGGCGCGGCAGTTGCTTATCGCGCGGCGCTTGGTCGAGCGTGGCGTGCGGTTTGTGCAGGTGTGGCATGGTTCCGGCCAACCATGGGACAATCACGATGACATCGAGGTGAACCACCGGAACCTGGCCAAGCAGTGCGACCAAGGAATCGGTGCGCTGCTAAAAGATCTTAAGCAACGCGGGATGCTCGACGAGACGCTTGTGCTGTTTGGTGGTGAGTTCGGCCGGACGCCGACAGTCGAGTTGCCTACGCCCGGTTCCAACGCGGGCAAGATCAACGGTCGCGATCACAATCACCATGGTTTCACAATGTGGATGGCCGGAGGCGGGGCCAAGGGAGGGAGTGTGTACGGCGCAACGGATGAGTTTGGTTTTCGGGCAGAAGTGGACCGGATGCATGTGCACGACCTGCACGCCACGATGTTGGCGATGCTGGGCTTCAATCACGAGAAATTTACTTACCGCCAATCGGGCTTAGATTTTCGCCTGACCGGAGTCGCGGGCAAGGTCGTCCACGACTTGATTGCTTAACCCCACAGTTGGCGGTCCAGCGTCCGGTACTGGAGAGTCTCGGAGAGGTGCTCTGAGTTGATGTTGTTCGCATTGGCAAGATCGGCGATGGTCCGGCTGACTTTCAAAATCCGGTCGTACGCACGCGCGCTCAGGTTCAATTCATTCATGGCCATTCGCAGCAGGTTCTTGGGCTCGTCGGCGAGTTTGCAATATTGATTGATGTCGCGGGACTGCATGCGTGCGTTGCACGTGACGCTGGTGTCGCAAAAGCGCTGTCCCTGACGCTCGCGCGCAGCTGCCACTCGTTCGCGGATGCTGGCCGACGGTTCCCCATCGCGCTTGGCCGTGATTTCCTGAAACTTCAACTGTGGTACCTCGACGTGCAGGTCGATCCGGTCGAGCAACGGGCCGCTGATCCGGCCGAGGTAATTTTGAATCTCTCGCGGCGTACTGCTCGATTCGCCAGGCATTTTGCCGTCGGGTGTGGGGTTCATCGCCGCGATAAGCATGAACGCCGACGGGAACGTCATCGAACCGGCGGCTCGCGAGATGGTCACGCTGCCTTCCTCGAGCGGTTGGCGCATAGTTTCGAGCACGTTGCGCTTAAATTCCGGCAACTCGTCGAGAAACAATACGCCGTTGTGCGCTAACGAGATTTCGCCGGGAGTGGGGTTGATGTTGCCGCCGAGAAGGCCGGCATCGCTAACGGTGTGGTGCGGCGCTCGAAAGGGTCGCTGCGTGATGAGCGCCTGGCCGGGTTGCAACTGGCCAACGATGCTGTGGACGCGGGTGACCTCGAGCGCTTCCTCAAGAGTGAGTGGCGGGAGGATGCCAGGGAGCCGCTTGGCAAGCATTGATTTCCCAGTGCCGGGCGGCCCAATCATCAGGATGTTGTGGCCACCAGCAGCGGCTATCTCGAGGGCGCGCTTGGCCGATTCCTGTCCTTTCACATCGCCGAAGTCCGGCCCGTCAATGTCCTGCAAGGCAAACAGGTTGGGCAAGTCAACTGACTTGGGTTCGATTGTCTGACGGCCCTCGAGAAATGCGGCGGCTTCGCGCAGATTCGAGATGGGGAAAACGTTCAAACCGTCGACGACGGCTGCCTCAGCGGCGTTGTCTCTTGGCACCATGATGCCTTTCATACCGATCGCGCGTGCCTTGAGGGCGATCGGAAGTACGCCTTTAACTCGCCGCACGGCACCCGTCAGCGCGAGTTCGCCGACCATCATGATGTGCTCGAGTTGGTTCGACTCAAGTTGCTCGCTGGCAGCGAGCATGCCGATTCCAATGGAGAGGTCGAAGATTGGCCCTTCCTTGCGGATATCCGCTGGGGCGAGGTTGATGGTGATGCGGCCCAGCGGCATCTTGAAGCCGGAGTTGGTGAGGGAGGTGGTAACGCGGTCGCGTGACTCGCGTACGGCGGCGTCCGGAAGTCCGACGATGACGACAAGTGTTTCGCCGTAGCCGTCGTTGACCTCAACTTCGACTGCATGGGCGGTGATTCCCTGTACAGCGGCGCAATGAACCTTGGCTAACATGACTTGGGCCTACTCCGGTTTGGTTTTGCGGGCGACGCGCTTAGCGAATCGGGCCTTGTCGATCACATTCAACTTGTGGAGTCCACTGGCGATTTTTTCCTGTTCATCGAATGCCTCGATTTTGAACAGAAACTGAATACCCTCGGAGCGCAGCATCTGGGCGCGGCAGGTTACAGCTTGGCCAAGTGGCGTGGGCGCGAGGTGCTCGATATCGACTACGTTGCCGACGGTATTCTCTGTAGGTTCGAGGTGCGGGAGCATAGCGTCGCGGGCGGAGTGCTCCATGAACCAGATTAGCCAAGGAGTGGAGAGCACTGCCGGCATATCATCTCCGGCGAAGTCGATGGCGTGTTTGGCTTCGACGACAAACCGGAGTTCGGCGTCCTGACCGGGTCTTGGGCGGGATTTCATGGAGTTACTTGCGTGACCGGGCCTATCTAAACCAAAACTGCTTACTAGTCCAAGCGATTGGGATGCAAAATTCTTCTTTTCAAACCTTAGTCGGGTGGGTTGGATTGCCTCTGCTGGGTCGTTTTGGCTTGGGTAAATGGTCAATGGCCATGAAACTAGATGATTTGAAGTGAAAAGCCGCAGCCGGGTTTGCAATGGCTGCCATCAGCGGTTTCGTTAATGTGTAGTTTTATTAGTTGAACCCGGCGCCCAAATAAATGCCAATATACCACGATTGTATCCCGAACTGCGGCAAATTGCTTGTCACAGGCTATTTTTTGATTCAAGTCCGAGGCAATTTGTACCGATGAAATTTCTTCCTACAGCGATATTTACTATTAACAACAGCGGTTCTTCGGGTCGGCAAAACGTCCGACAGTTGCTGAAACTTGTCCTGATTGTCATTGTTTTCATCTTGAGTTCGAGTGTCGTGTTTCATTGGATTGCAGGGTATGAAAACATGGCAAAGGACAACTATGATAACAAAATCCAGTGGTACGACGGCTTTTATTGGACCATGGTCACTATGTCCACGCTTGGTTACGGCGACATTACTTTTAGTTCGGCACTGGGCAAGTTTTATTCTTTGGGAGTAATGCTCTTCGGCATGCTTTCTATGTTCATTATTCTCCCTTTTGCTTTCATTCGGTTTGCCTATGAGCCCTGGGTGGAGGCTCAGAACATCTCACGCACGCCACGTAAACTGCCGGAGGGGACCACAGATCATGTGATTCTGACAAACTACGATCAGGTGAGTCGGGCACTTATTGTTAAGCTTGAACAGTATGATATTTCCTATGTGCTGATCGTTCCTGACAAGGACGAAGCGTTGCGCCTGCATGACCAAGGGGTCTCAGTTGCCGTCGGAGATTTGGACGACCCGGAAGTCTACAACAATGTTCAGGTGGAGAATTGTGGAATGGTAGTTGCCACAGGCAAGGATGAGGCCAACGCTAACATCGCCTTCACCGTGCGCGAATTGGTGGATAACCGGGTACGGGTGGTGACCTTGGCTAAGTCGGAAGCGTCGGTCGATATTCTTGAGTTGTCCGGTAGCCGAAATGTCATTCGGTTAGGCGAGATGATGGGGCAGTTCCTGGCGCGCCGCATCATAGGTAGTGATGCACTGGCGCATGTCATCGGGCATTTCGGCGAGTTACTGATCGCTGAGGCTATGGTCGCCGGTACGCCCATCGTCGGTAAGACCTTGGCTGAGTGTAATTTCCGGGAGATGATCAACAGCAGCGTGATTGGCGTCTGGGATCGCGGTAAATATCTGACGGCAGGCCCCGACACCCAGATCACTGAAAGCACAGTGCTCGTGTTGGCTGGTTCCAAGGAAATGATCCAAAAATACAACGAAGTGTTCTGCATCTATCATACTGAGGACTCACACGTTGTGATTATCGGTGGTGGCAGGGTAGGGCGTGCAACGGCAAGGGCATTAGCCAAGCGCGGTCTCAAGTACAAAATTGTCGAGGAAATGTCGGAGAGGGTTCGTAATGACAAGTACTATGTCCACGGTAGCGCGGCGCGGATCGAGGTTCTAGAGGCCGCCAAAATCCGAGAGGCATCAACTGCGGTGATCACAACCAGCCTCGATGATATCAACGTCTACCTTACCATTTATTGCCGTCAACTTTGCCCTGACATTCAGATCATCAGCAGGGCCAATACGGATCGAAATGTGAGTACTCTGCATCGCGCTGGAGCCGACTTTGTCGGTTCCTACGCTTCCATGGGGGCCAATATTATATTCAACCTGCTTAAGCGCAGCGATATCCTGATGCTGGCTGAAGGATTGAACATTTTTCAAATTAAGTTACCGGTGGCACTTGCAGGTCAGTCGTTGTTAGAGTCTGAGATTCGCCAACGCACTGGCTGCAGCGTGATCGCTATCCAGCGCGAAGTTGGCCAACGCAGCAAGTACTTGACCCACCTGAATCCAACGGATGAGATGCAACCTGACGACGAGTTGGTGCTCATAGGCGACATCGAGTCCGAGGAATCTTTCATCAAAACTTTCGTCAGTTCCTAGATCACTTAATTTAAATAAATCAAGCACTTTGTGTCGTTATAATATACAAAGGATAAGTGTATTTTTTGTTGCTTGCAACAGGGAAACCGGTTTTAATTTGCTACTTCGATTTAGTCCCGTTCACCATTATGAATGATATTTTCATTAGCTACGCCCATTTGGATGACAAGCCATTGACAGAAGGCCAAAAAGGCTGGATCACCAAACTTCATCGTATTCTCGAGGTGCGTCTTGGTCAGTTGCTTGGTGAGGAACCGCAAATCTGGCGTGATCCTAAGCTTTCTGGTAACGACGTATTCGACCAGTCCATCGCTGGTGAATTCAAAAAGGCAAGGGTTATGGTTAGCGTCATGACGCCACGCTACGTTAAGTCGGATTGGTGTGTCCGTGAATTGAGCGGTTTTATCGATGCGGCAGAGGAAGGGGGAGCGTTGGAATTGGACGATAAGTCGCGGGTGTTCAAAGTCGTTAAGACACCGATCACAGCCGATGAGGTGCCAGATAAGCTTCGAGATTTCTTTGATGGATCGCTCGGTTTTAACTTCTATGACTACGACGCTGATACCGGCAGGGTAGTTGAGTTTGACGACGTTTTTGGAAAGGAAGCGGAGCAGAACTATTATGCCCGTATTTTCGATCTTGCGCATGAATTGAGTGATTTGCTCAAGCGCCTTCGTACTGGAGAAAGTAGCGAGGCTGCTTACCAAGTGGCGAGTGCCGGCAAGACAGTTTACCTAGCCACGACAACCAGCGATTCTGAGTCGGAACGTGACAAACTCAAGCGCGAGTTGGTTGAGCGTGGTTATGCTATCTTGCCCACTAGTTCATTACCGATCGATGTTGATGCTATTGAAGAACGTGCTCGCGACGAGATGGCTAAAAGCGATTTAGTGTTGCACATCGTAGGTCAAAGATACGGGTTGGTACCGGAGGGCTCAGAGGAATCGATCCCAGTCATCCAAGCGAGATTGTCTGCACAACTTGATAAGGAAAGAAGTGTGCCACGTGTGTTGTGGTTTCCGCACGGAACGAACACCGAGGACAAGCGCCAAGCCGAATACATCGAGTCGATCCGGCAAGACCGAGAACTCAATCAACGAGCGGAGATTATTGCCGATGAACTCGATGTTGTTCGTAACACTGTGCTCGAACTACTTACTGAAGAAAAAAAATCGACCGAACCGGAAAGTCTGGCACCAACCGGTGCCACCGACGCCTCGGCTAAGAATAGCGTTTATTTTATTTATGACGCCACTGACGAGGAACTTGTAGAGTCGCTGGAAGATCACCTGTTCGATCAGGGGTTGGAAGTCATGGTTCCTGAGTTTGAAGGGGGTGAGGAACACATTACGAAGGTGCATCGTGACAAGTTGACTCGTTGCGATGCTGCTCTGATCTTCTATGGCAACGGCACTCGCGCATGGGTGGAAACAAAGCTGATGGACATCATGCAGGCGCCCGGTTATGGCCGGGAAAAAGAGTGGCTTGCCAAGTCTGTCTATATTGGACCACCGGAAGATCGACGCAAAAAGCGTTTCAAAACCCACTTTGCCGAACTCGTCCAAGGTGAGAGTTCATTCGATCAGGCTTCTATTTTGCCATTCGTGAACGCCCTGAAAACTAAATAAACAATTTCGTTAAACCTTTAGCCATGTCACAAAAAATGAATCCATTCCCTGGGCTACGCCCGTTCGAGATGCAGGAGAAATACCTGTTCTTTGGCCGTGAAGATCAAACCGTCGAATTGCTGAAGCGACTTGGTCAAGCGAGGTTTTTAGCAGTGGTCGGCACTTCTGGTAGCGGTAAATCGTCACTTGTGCGGGCTGGTTTGTTGCCGGAATTACACGG
>PVBE011353464.1_pt1 | contig 12373 bp, 10 predicted proteins | sample 1631181 | NCBI WGS metagenome assembly PVBE01 (sample SAMN08397723, study PRJNA350692) | Marine metagenome, whole genome shotgun sequencing project. | isolation source: water | place: Pacific Ocean | collected 2012-04 | reverse complement strand
TGCTTCTTCCAGTTCCTTCATCGCCTGAGTGCCTTTGATGTCTTCGTTGTCCTTCGCATAGTCAAGAGCAGTCTTCCCCTCGTTGTCCTTCGCCTTGACATCGGCACCTGCCTTGAGCAGCACTGAGATCACTTCGGGGTTGCGGTTGTATTTCGCTGCTGACATCAGCGGAGTCCAGCCATTGACTGTCCAAGCATTGACCTCAGCACCTGCCTTGATCAGCACTGAGAGCACTTCGGGATGAGGGTCGTATTCCGCTAGCCACATCAGCGGAGTTCTTCCATCTTCATCCCTCGCATTGACATCAGCACCTGCCTTGAGCAGCACCGAGAGCACTTTGGGGTTGATGCTTTTTTCCGTCACACGAATCAGCGGATCCCCTTTTTTTGACGCGTAGTATCCGCCGCTGGCAAACATCAGCGGAGTCGTGCCATTTGCAGACCTCGCATTGACATCAGCCCCCGCCTTCAGCAGCACTGAGATCACTTCGGGGTTGGCGGGAGAGAGTAAATTCTCTGCTGCCCACATCAGCGGAGTTGTTCCATTTTCACTCTTTGCGTTGACCTCAGCACCTGCCCCGAGCAGCAACGAGATCACTTCGGGGTTGGAGTTGTTTTTCGCTGCCCATATCAGCGGAGTCCAGCCTCCCTTGTCCCTCGCATTGACATCGGCACCAAGATCCAGGCACTCCCGAACTTGAGAAACCGTTGCGTCGCTTGAGGCGCAGAGTTTTTGCAAACTGCCTGTGCTGTCCTCACAACCAACCAACGCAACCACGCTCATTGCCAAAGCAAGTAGAAGTTTGTAAGTCATATCGCGCCTCCCTGAGTTCTGAAACAGCACGCTTTTACACGATACCGCATCCCCCAATTCACGCCTCACTTAGTGAATGAACCGCAATCGCCCGAAGTCCGGGATGGGAATGCCGGTGCTACTTGTGAGCGGGGCCGGGAAGTAGACAACGAAGGCCTTGCCGATGAGAAGGTCGCGTGGAACAATGAATGGCATTGGGTCCACCTGCTCGGCAACGATCGGATCGGGGGCGCCCCAGAGCCGACCGTCCAAGCTCCGACCACTGTTGTCGCCAAGGACAAAGAATTGGTCGGGACCGAGCGTAACCAGTGAATCTGGATGCGTCCCGGCCGCTGGACTGCCAGGCCGGACCATCTCTTCGAACTCGGGCAGCGGCGCATGCTTTCGTGACATGCTCGTCAGGATCGCAGAGCGGTAATACAGGTCACGATCGACCTGCATGTTTGATACTTTCACAGGGCCACCCGAGAACTGCCATCGCATTGCCGGGCGAGCAGGCATTCGCCGCGCCAACTCGCCGTCACTCATCGACGCCGCGTTCTGCAGACCCGACGCAGCCTCGAGACGCTCACGGGGTGACCAGTCATACGCCAGTTCGAGTGCCTCATCACCATCAACCAATATCCGTGCCGTCTGGTCAATTTGCTCAGCAACAATCCGAACCGCTTGCCCCGGATGCATCGCTCCAATCTTCACGTCAACTCGCTGCACTTTGCCAGGATCAGAATCGGGCCACATCTCGATCGATGCGACGCCATCATCCAACCGATACTGAAACGTATGCATGCGAGACTTCAGCTCAAACATCACCTTCACACCCGAAGATTCGGGCGTCACCGTCGCAGACACTCGCAAATCGCTCACTGCGATATCGCCCGACACCGGCGTGAACATGTTGTATGAATTCCAGTCGTCGAGAGGGAACCTCACATCATCCCACACCAACGAGTCTGTTCCCTCGCCGGTTGATTCCAGAGATGCCCCCATGGGCTTCCATGCAGACTGGGGCGCACCACGCCATGGCCACCCCTTCCATGCACGCTTGAGCCGGCCGGGCGCCGTCGGAAGCTTGTTGCTGTCCCACACCTGCTGCCAAACTGCGCCGCGTACATCACGCGGCTTTCTCGCCACATGAAACCGCTCCGCCCCGAGATTGCGCACGAATATATCGCCATCGACAATCCAGATCGTCTCGCCCGGCAGACCAATGAGCCGCTTGATGTACGTGCCGCTGGAGCCCTCCGGATTGGCAGGATTGCGAAAGACGATCGCATCCCAACGGTCTGGCTCCATGAACGGATACAACCACTTTGCGACGAGAATCCGATCGCCCATCCGTGAACCGGACGCCTTGATGCTCGTCTTTTCAAACGGCTGCTGCCGACCAGCCAAATGATCGCGTAGCAGCGATGCATTGGGCTTGCGCCCCATCGTATCTAGACCGATCGGCGTAACCGAGCCCGTCTGCTGACTTTCAATCAACACGTGCTGGCCCATCAGCGTCGGAGCCATTGAGCCCGTTGGAATGACGAATCCCTCAACCACAAAGCCCCTGAAGATCATTGCGCAGGCGAAAGCCACCAACAGCGATTGGATCGTCTCGATCGTGGTTCCGGCATGGTCAACGTGAGAATCAGGCATGGTGGATCGCAGAGCATACTCCTGTTGACATGTGTATCGGCTTCACCGTCTCGTCCAAATTCAGCTACGACTGCGCAGCAGGTGGTCCCGATGAATCACCGCCGCCCTTGCCGCGACGACGACGTCGTCGCTTTTTCTTCCCCTGACCGCCCTCTGCCTGCGGCTGCCCACCAGCTGAACCAGCACCATCACGTACAACCTTCTTCCGCCGGCGGCGACGCTTCCGCTTGCCACCCCCGGAATCACCCCCGGAATCGCCCCCGGAATCGCCCCCAGTTGACTCGCCAGTTGACGAACTGCCAGCACTGCCACCCGAACGTCCCGTCCCGCCCGCGTCGCCACCCCTGCCACGCTTCCGACGACTACGTTTGCCCTTTCCGCCCTTGGCCTTGTCTTTCGCCGGCGGTATCCGGTCGTCTTCGTCTGCCGCCGGAAAGGCTGAAACGTCCACCTCGCCAATGGCGGGGCATGTGTCCGGATCCATCAATTCCTCAAGCGGAACAGCGATATCACGACCGTCGTCGAGCCTGACCCGAACCAGTTGCGTCAGAATCTGGCCGTCCACAACGATTCCAGGCCCCTGAATCGTGCCCACCCGCGTCTTACGGTGTGGCAACTTCGCCTTGAGTTCCTTGTAGGTCTGATCCTCGTACCGCAGGCAGCACATCAGCCGACCACATCGCCCTGAAATCTTGAGGGGATCCAATGTCGCCTTCTGCTGCTTTGCTGATCGCATCGACACCGGCTTGAGCACCTTAAGGAAGCTCTTGCAACAGCAGTGTTGACCGCAGCGTTCGTAATCGGCAACAAGACGCGCTTCGTCACGCGAGCCCACTTGCCTCATGTCGATGCGGCATCTGAATTCGGAACCCAACTCCTGGGCCAGATCTCGGAAATCCACCCGAGCTTCAGAATGGAAAAACACAATCCCCCGCTCGGCCTCAAGCGTCATCTCAGCATCCACAATCTTCATCTCGAGGTTGTAGAACTTAGAGAGTTCCCGGCACTTCGCCGCTAGTCGGCGAGCATCGCCTGTTCGCTCCTCGAAGGCCCGCATGTCCTCAGCCTCGGCAATGCGAAGTACTCGCCCTCGGTCGTAGAAAGGGTAATCCTTACCCCCTGATGCATCGATGTAACCGAGCATCTCTTTGCGGGAGACGGATGTTGGGCAACCGCTGTTGGGGCACGTCGTTGTCAACAGAGTCGCCAACTCGATGCCACGGTGGGTCCGAACAACCAACTTGGAACCGCAACCGGCTCGAATATCACGGTTGCACTCATACTCGCCGATCATCTTCGTACGGCCAAAGCGGACAACCAACGTGGAGGGTGGCTCGATCGCCTCCAACTGCTCCTCGATCGTCATCGCATCACGCCGCGCCGGATCAGCGTCGTCTTCAAACATTGGAAGTGGGAAAATAGACATGGGATTCGCGCAAGCACCCTCTCATAGGCACGGGCACTGCTCACACAATGCCGCACCACACATCAACAGACCTGATTGTCACCGGGCCTTAGGGGTATCAGCCTCTTCGGGAAGCGGTCCGGTGGACCCGAAGAGTGGAACGCGAATCAGGGAAACATTGTACCTGCGATGACGCGTCAATATTGCCGCGTCTTGACGTCCTGCAGGCTCTTGCGGCTTCGTTTCGAGAAGAGCAACCTGATAGGGACCTCGCTGAAGGGCATCTCCTCGCGGAGACGATTCATGAGGTATCGCTCATACCTGCCCTCGAAGAGCTTGGGGTCATTGACCACCAGAGCAATCGTCGGTGGATTGATGGCGATCTGCGAGACGTAGAAGAGCTTGGCCTGGGTCCCCAGCCGCGATGATGGTCCACGCTGCTTCAGAATCGACTCTATGACGGAATTGAGCTGCCCCGTCGTCTCTCGGTGCGAGGCCTGCTCGCTGAGATTGAAGGCCATTGACACAAGGTCCTCAATGCCCTCGGCCTCTTCAGAACTCACCATCACGATTGGTGCAAAGTCCAGACCGCGAAGTTCGCGGGTGAGGTACTCCGCGAACTCCTCAAGGTCGGTGTCCTCGGGAACAAGATCCCACTTATTGAGAACAAGCACCGTCGGTTTGAATTGCCGTTGCAGCTCTTGCGCGAGCTTGCGGTCAACCTGTGAAACCTTTCGAGTCGCATCAATCATGAAGAGCACCACGTCGCTCCGGCGAATCGCCTGAAGCATCCGGTGATATGCGTAGTACTCAACGTCTCCGGAAAAACTCTTTCGACGGCGAAGGCCCGCCGTGTCGATGGCAACGAAGGGGCGGCCATTCATCTCGAACCGAACATCTACTGCATCTCTCGTGGTTCCGGCGATTTCCGAAACAATGCATCGTTCTTCGCCTGCCAGCGCATTAATGAGCGTTGACTTGCCGGCATTTCGGCATCCGACAATCGCCACCTTCATTTCAGCATCGGCCGGAGTCTCGTTTGTCTCGACGCGGTCCCAGATTTTCTCCAGGAGCTTTCGGACTCCATATCCACTCGTTGCCGAAACACACTCCGGAACACCCATCCCCAAGCCCGCCGCCTCCATCGCATGGGCTTCCCAAGATTCATCATCTACCTTGTTCGCGACGATGATGACACGATCCTCCAACTGCCGCTTGCGAATCAGATCAACCACAGTCTGATCCAGCGGAACAAGTCCGTCTCGTGCATCAACCACAAACAAAATCACAGCGGCACGAAGCATGGCCTCGCCGATCTGACCCTCGATATCTTCGGTCAACGCAGCCAGATCGCATCCGGCGTCATCGATTCGCTCTTCGTCGGTCGTGTAGACGCCCCAACCACCGGTATCTGTGAACTCAACCCAGCGAGCCTCTTCGGCATCGTGATCTCGTGGTGCGTCGAGCTCCACGATCGCACTGACTCTGTCCCTCGTCACCCCCGGTACGGAGTCGACGATAGAGATCCTCCGACCGACAAAGCGGTTGAGAAGACTCGATTTCCCCACATTCGGACGACCCACGATAGCAATCTGCGGAAGCGACATAGACGCATTGTAGATACCCCCACGGTGAGCTGGTCTCACTACACTGCCATCATGCCAATGCAGGCAGAATCCGGTCTTCTTCTGGTCGTTTCTGGCCCCTCTGGAGTCGGAAAAACCACAATTGTCCACCGCGTCCGCGAGCGGCTCGGTGGTCGTTTTAGTGTCTCGGCCACGACACGCCCAAAGAGCACTCGCGAAGTCGATGGCAAGGATTATCTCTTTGTGACTCAAGAGCAATTCCAAGACATGGTGGATACAGGGGCCTTCCTTGAACATGCCGAGGTTTTCGGCCGCCATGCCTACGGAACACCACGGGGGCCGGTCAAAGAAGCCCTTGAACAGGGCGAGCTCATCATGCTTGATATCGATGTGCAGGGGGCCATGCAGGTTCGATCTCATATGCCCTCTGCCTACATGCTCTTCATCCTTCCACCAAGTGATGACGAGCTCCGCCGCCGACTTGAGTCGCGAGGTCGGGAAGACGAAGAGGCTATTGGCCGCCGCTTTTCTGAGGCTCGCCGTGAGATTGACTTGGCAACAGGGCACGACACATACAACGCTTTCATTGTCAATGACGATCTTGATCGCGCTGTCGACGAGGCGTGCAGGCTGGTTGAAGCACGACGTGGAACCGCCGCCGTCGAACAATGACACTTCCACTAGGCTTGATTCTTGCGACTAGCCTCTCCTCAGGAACGGCAATCCCAGCAGTCAACCTCACGATCGGACTGCGAGGGGGTGCCATTGTCATCCCCCTCGTGTCTTCGCCGTCCGAGACACTCGAAGTATCGCTGACATCTGAGGACTGGTTCGATACCTCTCTGGATTCCGAAGTGCTGTGGATGCACGCCGCGCGGCGGGTGCGGCCCAGTTGGCCAGATCCTCCCATGATCACCACGGTGCACACACAAGAGGTACCGGGTGCGGCCGCTTTCCTTGTGGCGGACGCTCCCGCAGATGCCAATGGGAATCTGGTCGTGAATGGACACACTGTTGTGATGCACTGGCACGATCTACCCAGTGCCATGCCGGATCTGCGACCCCGGAGCACGAATCGTTCTGCCTCACCGCGGCCCCCCCTTGGCACACCCCCACTGGACGATCCCACCCAGTCGTGGCGCTGTGAATTGGTTGCGATGATGCAGGGGAGATCGAAACCACAACTCAGCCGATTCGATTCCGAGCAAGAACGGCGCGTTGCAACTGCAACTTCCGGGAACTGGCGCTATGCCATGCACCGACTCAACAACCGCGATCACGGAGTTGCCACGCAAGTGGCGGCCCTGTTGACTTCAACATTTGAGACCCCGGAAGGGCAAACAGCTGGTTGGCTCACTGATCCGCGATCGATTGCATCGCTGCTCTCAATTCTTATCGGCCCTGACTCTCCTGCCGACCCAATAGAAGTGCGCACACTGAGATGGTGTGAGCGGCAAACATCCATGTTGGTGTGGGTTGAATCCGACCAAGGCGACGTGGTCAAACTTGCGGCAGCGAACCCATCACAACACACGCGAATTGCCGAGGTGTCTTGGGCTCGCCCGTTTGAATTACCTCTAGCACTTGCAGTACAACCCCATCAAATAGGCAAGGAGTCTCTTGATCCACTTCCCGAGCAGGAATTGCAACAGCTGTTGATACAAGTAAATGAAAGCCACTTGGTACTTCCAATCAACCGCACCATCCCCACCGTCGAACCCCCCGGTCTCATGATGGGGCCGTTTCATCCGACACGAACTTTGAGTGACGTACGGCATGGAGCGGATCCCCCGCCTCCCCACAACGATCGCCAGACCTTCGCCCAGTTACGACGTCTCGGAGGACAATGGGAACTCATGTTCGAATGCCGAAGGCCAACGGAGACGGACCAGCGTGAGGGGGACTCGGTCACTGTTTTCTTGGCTTGTGAACACAAAGAGGTCACCATCGTGGCCACACCAGACGGGACGGCGAGCCTTTCTGATCTCACGTTCGGAACCACTACCGCTCACACAGCGACACAGCCACATGCGTGGCTGTGCAGAATTGTTCTTCCAGGCGACTGGGCAATGTGTGAGAACCCATCAATTGCATTGATGCGATCTCATGCTGATTCTGACAGTGTGGAAACGTGGCCCACACCATGCACCCCATGGTCCATACATATGGACCCAACCCACGTTGACCTTGGTGGTTGGGATCAGGATGCCGAAGTGGTAACACCCTGAAGTGGAACAGTCTCAAGAATGTCGTTCAGAAGATCGTCACTCGTGACGCCATCTGCCTGCGCTTCGAAGTTCAATACGAGGCGGTGTCGCATGGCGGGAATAACGGCACTGCGAAGATCATCACCATTGACCTCCGACCGCCCCGCTCGTAGCGCAGATACTTTCGATGCCAAGGACAATGCCTGCCCCGCACGCGGGGAAGCGCCAAGTCGAACATATCGATCAATCCGCGCCGGCGCAAAGTCTCTGGATGGATGTGTGGCGAGAACCAAGCTTGCCATATCCGTTCGCAGAGAAGGTGGAATAGTGACGCTTCGAACCTCCTGCTGGTAGGCAAGAATCGTCTTTGCATCAAGCACTGGTTCGATTTTGGATTGGTTTGCGGCTGTTGTTCGTTCGAGAATCTCGCACAACTCATCGTGGGTCGAATATCCAACCACGAGTTTGAAGAAGAACCGATCAAGTTGTGCTTCAGGAAGAGGGTACGTCCCCTCTTGTTCGATCGGATTCTGCGTCGCCATCACCAAGAACGGTGGGCCAAGCTGACGCGTCTCGCCACCCACGGTAACCGAACGCTCTTGCATCGCTTCGAGCATTGATGATTGTGTTTTGGGGGTCGCCCTGTTGATCTCGTCAGCAAGAACTATCTGCGCAAAAACGGGGCCTGGTCGGAACACAAAACGGCGGCCCTGATCGTCCTCTTCAACAACAGTCGTACCCGTCACATCTGCTGGCATCAGATCGGGTGTGAACTGAATACGTGAGAAGTCAAGGGTCAACGCTTCTGAGAGGGATCGAACGAGCAAGGTCTTGCCCAAACCGGGTACACCTTCAAGCAACACATGGCCGCCCGCAAAGAGACTCGTCAACACGCCCTCGATGATGTCTTCGTGCCCAACGATAACCTTGGCCAGTTCGGCCTGGAGACGTTGCCAATCGTCGTGGAATGCATTCGCCATGGCCATAAGACTACCGTGCTATCGGTCCAGAGGTGGACGGTGGAGGATCTGGACTCGGAGGCTTGTCAAAACCGAATCGTCCCCTGAATACCAAGCACCGGAGCCGGGTCGTGATCGCTGGCCCACACACCATTGCCGGACGAATCGACAGTCTTGAGCCGGCCATAGGCATTGATACCGACAAAGGCTGTCACACGTGCGGTTGCGCAGAGATCGACCGATACGAAGAAGTTCACGGGCAAGGCCTCGGTGACACCAGCACCGCCGGATACAGGGGCATCGTCGGAGAGCCGGAACCGCTGGTAATCGAAGACTGCCGAAACACCGATGTCCACGGTGTCACTGGCGGCATACACAATCTCACCGCCGGTCTGATTTGCCCATCCTGTCGTAAGACTCGTCGAGAGCTTCAGTCGTTTGGAGATGTTCCACTCTGCCACGACGATTGGGTAGATCAGCAAATCATCTTCGATTTGCGTTTGAACACCAACACCACCGCCGAGTACCAAGTCGTGCGAAAGTGCATAGGCCGCCCCAAACGCGCCGCCCCCTTCGAACCCGTCACCGAGCGAACCACCTTGCTCTGCGGCCCACCTCGCCATACCACCAGCAAAGACTTTCCATCGCTCGGTGGCTTGCCATTGCAATGCCGCATCGAATTGAGTTGTGTTCACACTGCCCCATGGTGACACCATGTCACTGAAACCGAAGTTGTCTCGCTGCTGGCGAATGCCAAGTAGAAGTTCGAGATCCTCTTGCAGTGGGATGCGGCCGCGAAGCCGCGCGTGTCCACGATCGTGCGTGAATCGGCCGTCGCCGGCGTTGTCCAGATCGGCACGCAATTGCCATGCCCAGCCGCCCTCAATGGAGAACTTTGGCGAGTATTCGTCCGACTGCCCGAGTGGCGCCACCTCCTGCTCTGTTGGTGAGGCAACCAGTGGAGCATCTGGCGCCGCAAAGGTCAGCGGAGCACTCCAAAGAGCAGGGGGTTGGGTTGTAGCGCACACCAGTACCACAGTCGTCATCATCACCATCACGAGCCTCTCTATATAGGCTCGCAGCATAGGACATCTAAGGGCAATGACGCCACCTCTGCGTCAATGCTCCAAGGGGCATACCGGTCCGTCCATGACCAGTACGCCCCTTGTGAGGTGAAACTCCTTATTCGGGAGGTAGGTGGTTGGCAATCAGGATTTCCTGGCGGGTGGGCAGCATCCTTCCTTCACTGATGCGGCAGCCGCTGCCTTGTCTTTGCCACCACAACAGCCCTTCGCTTGACTCGCGTGAGTCGCAGATCTTGCGGTGTCTGGTTCGGCTGGAAATATTCTGTAAGCCAGGAACATCTCGCCGCTTTCATCAACCATCGGTCGAGCAATTCCAATGGCAATGCCCTTGTGGACAATGGCCACGTACTCTTGATTGACCGGGCGTAGAACACACGCTTTCCCCTCGCATTCGACAGGCATTCCATTGAGGGCTTCCAGGCCGCTGGTCTCGTGACACGAGGTAGCTGCGGATGGACCGCATCCGCCCACCGAGGTGGCCGCCGGTGGCGTAGGCGCTCCGCCACAGCCTATTGAGGTTGTGAGGGCGAGAGCAAGAATGGACTGAATCATGGTGTGTCTCCATTTTTGGCCCCCAATTGGGCCTCAGAAGTTTGCTACGCACCATCACAGCCAAGAGTTCGTCACCGTGCTGCCAAAAAACGGGGGCACCAGTGGCCCCCTACCGTTACGCAACAACGCCGTATGGTTCCGCTTGGTAGCGAGCCCGTCGTGAGACACGCACATAAAGTGACGATGGTCGGAGCGCCGTCGAGAGGTCAGTCGTCGGACTTCTCGACCTGCCAGTACTCAAGCTCCACGGGTGCCTGGCGACCGAAGATGGTTACCAACACGCGGACCATGCCCTTGTCAGGCATAACCTCATCGATCGTGCCCTCGTAATTCTCGAATGGGCCTTCGTTGATCGTGACGTGATCGCCTGGGCTGAACTCGAGTTTGACCTCTGGTTCGGCATCGGGCATCTTCGAGTCAAAGAGCATCTTCTCAACTTCGGCCGGTGACATTGGCGTCGGCTTTCCGGCGGTGCCGACAAAGTCACCGACACCGGTTGTTTCCTTAATGAGGAAGAAGACGTCTTGGGGGATGCGCCCCTTCTCCAGCATCATCTCCACGAAGATGTAGCCGGGGTACAGTTTGGTCTCGGTGATTCGCTGCTTGCCGCCCTTGAGTGTGCGGGTCTTTTCAGTCGGCACCATGATGCGGCCGATGCGATCGAGAAGGCCCTCGATCTCGACTTTGCGTTGCAGTGTGTCTCGAACCGAACCCTCCTTGTTGGAGGCGACGCGAAGCACAAACCAATCCATGCCCTGCCGATACATCGGCATATCAACGGCCGGATCAAAGGACATGTCATCGGCAGCATCACCAGTAGTTTCCGGAGCTGGAACCCCGACCGGCGCGCCAGCCTCTGTTGTTTCGGTCTTCTCAATCTGTTCGTGTTCAGTCGTCATCGCTGCCCTGCCATCCTTCTATCTGTGCTTGCGGCCATTTCAGTACGGTCAGCCGGTTCGCAGTACGCTCATCCACCGGAAAATGCTGGCGAAGCCGATGTCGAATGCCCAGCAATACAAAGCGATCAGAATCGTCAACCCGATCACCGCACGAGTCGAAAGCTCGATCTCGCGGCGGCTTGACCAGTTGACCTTACGCATCTCGCCCTCTGTAGCAATCAAGAACTCCACCGAGCGACGGCGGGTTCCAATCAGAAGCCAACCCAGCCATCCAAATACAATCGCGGCCACCAACATGACCCCGACACGGGCGTAGGTCGGCTCGAGTCCGAAGAGCGAAACTCCTTCGAACTCCTTCCACAACCACGCGAGGCCGAGCGCGATAAGGGCCCCGAGGCCATACGCTGACATCAACCGCACCCAGTAGCCCTGTCCAGCCTTGTAGATCGCGGACATCATTCATCTCCACTCGGGGAAACCCCGACTCACAGTACCCCGCAGGGCCTGAAACACGCCGGGAGTGACTCGAACACTCAACCTGCGGATTTGGAATCCGCTGCTCTGCCAATTGAGCTACCGGCGTTCGGTACCGGGATATCCCGGAGTCAACTCACTTCCGTTTGATCTTGTGCAGGGTGTGCTTCCGAAGGCGGGGGCTGAACTTCTTCATGCCGGCCTTCACCTTCTCATCAATACCACCCTTGACCCGAATGCTGGTGCGGTAATTGAGATCTCCACACTCCGTGCATTGGAGCCACACATATTCACGATCAGTAGCCTTCTTGGCCATAACTCTATTCCGCCTTTCCCCGCCACCCGTCCCCGCGTCGCAGCAGCGCCGCGGGGACAAGAGGGGGTGCGAGTCGCCCGGGGGCTACTCGAGGATCTTGGTCACGACGCCCGAGCCCACGGTTCGGCCACCTTCGCGAACTGCGAAGCGTAAACCTTCTTCCATAGCGATTGGACAAATGATTTCTACCTCGGCAGTAATGTTATCGCCAGGCATGCACATTTCAGCACCACCAAGAAGGTCCAACTTACCAGTTACGTCAGTTGTACGGAAGTAGAACTGCGGTTTGTAACCTGAGAAGAATGGAGTCGATCGACCGCCTTCCTCTTTAGTAAGAATATACACTTCGCCTTCGAACTTCGTGTGAGGAGTAATGGAGCCTGGCTTGCAAAGTACTTGGCCGCGTTCAATATCATTCTTGTCAACGCCACGAAGG
>PVBE011089669.1_pt1 | contig 12373 bp, 14 predicted proteins | sample 1631181 | NCBI WGS metagenome assembly PVBE01 (sample SAMN08397723, study PRJNA350692) | Marine metagenome, whole genome shotgun sequencing project. | isolation source: water | place: Pacific Ocean | collected 2012-04 | reverse complement strand
CTGAAATTTATTATTAGCTGGAAATCTTGCTTGCGACGCTTTGGTATTTGATAGGGGTTACGAATTTCGCCGCAGGTAAATTCAAACTCAGTATACGCCCAGTTTTCGCGGTTCGTACACTCCGACTTTAAGGCATTATTAAAGTTGAAAATTACAGTTCAATTGCTATGTTAGGCTACCTAGTGAATTACACGATTTGGTAAGCGATTGGCGTCCGAATTATTGACAGGGCAAGAAATTCGAATGAATTATTCAGGAAGTATCACCGATGTAACTGGTATCACCGTAGGTCATTACACCGACGTTGAAAACGGCACAGGCTGCACTGTGATTCTCTGCGCGGAACCGGCCAACGCCGGAATGGAAGTTCGAGGAGCGGCACCTGGAAGTCGGGAAACCGCGCTACTCGATCCGCTCGCGAGCGCTCAATGGGTGAACGGTATTGTGCTCACTGGCGGGAGCGCATTTGGTCTCGACTCGCCGGGTGGAGTTGTTAGGTATTTAGAAGAACGTGGCGTTGGCGTTAAGTTTGGACGTGCAAGTATTCCTCTGATACCGGCCGCGGTGGTGTTCGACCTTGGATTTATCAATCACGCAGTTCGACCTACTGGTGACAACGGATATACAGCCGCCGAGAACGCTTCCAGGGAATTTGCGACTGGGAATGTTGGCGCTGGAACAGGCTCAACAGTTGCCAAACTTTTGGGTGCGGCATCGTCGATAAAAGGTGGGGTTGGAACCGCATCTGTTCAGCTACCGAGCGGAGCAACCGTTGGCGCGCTGATTGTCGTCAACGCAATTGGAGGGGTCGTTGATCCCGATACAGGCGAGATAGTCGCGGGTCCGCAAACCGACGATGGCTTTGCCGATTCGATCGACCTCATGATCAACTCACCGCCAAAGGATCGTGGATTCTTCCGCAACACGACAATTGGAGTCGTTGCAACCGATGCCCCCCTCGACAAGATCGGAGCGGCCCGGCTCGCGATCGCCGGTCAGGACGGCATCGCTCTAACAGTTCGACCATCGCACACAGCGAACGATGGTGACACTATCTTCGGTCTTTCCACGGGTACACAGTCCGAACCTGTTCCCGGCGATGTACTGCATGCTGCCGCGCTGAAAGCAGTTACGGGAGCGATTCTGAACGCTATCGATTCAGCCGAGACTCTCGGTGGGGTGATATCGGCAGCAGACGCCGAATCCGCCCGATTCGCGGAAGGCCCGGCCGACTAAACCATGAGCCCACTTCCCGAGCTAAACAAGCAATCGCCTATAGCCGTAGTAGCGGCTGGTCGTCTCGGATCGAGCCTTGCAATTGCGATGGCCGAAGCTGGGTACAACGTGGCCGCGGTGTCGAGTAGACGTTCCGATCATCGAGATTGGCTGAACTCACGGATCGGGGACGCAATAGCCGTCGAAAGCGCCCAAACCGCCACCAACATGGCGAATATCGTCTTCATCACGGCTCCCGACGCCGCGATTGAAGAAATCTGCTCAATTATCGAATGGCGATCCCACCAGGCAGTAATCCATTGTGCAGGCGTACTGCCTCTTTCGGCGATCGACAGTACCCAGGGTAGCGCTGCTGAAACAGCCGGCTTTCATCCCCTGCAAACATTTCCATCACCGGAATCTTCGGATCGTCTGAGGGACGTTTCATTCGCAACCGAAGCGGAAAAACCCGAACTTCGTACTTGGCTCGATACACTGGCAACCGACCTTGGCGGTTCGTCGTTTCCAATCGTGTCGTCACAGCGTGCGGCCTATCACGCTTCGGCAGTAATGGCTTGCGGCCTCCTCGCAGGTTTAACCGGATTGTCAGCTGAAATGTGGGAGCCGCTAGGGATTGAGCGCTCGGAAGCACTGAGACGATTAATTCCGCTTCTTAGAGCGACTGTTGATGCTCTCGACGAAAAAGGACTACCTGAAGCAATAACCGGACCGTTCGTTCGTGGCGATATTAAAACGATTATGACGCACTTAGAAGCAACGACGAACAAATCGATAGTGACCGGAAACGCGTACGCAGCTCTAGCGCTGGCGTCATTGCACATAGCGAAAGAACAGGGTGGCTTACCCGATTCAGGGTTTGAGCGTATCAAATCGCTACTTTCTAGCGAAAAACAGATTTAAAGCGCTCTTAAAACCCTGAAAATGGGCAATAATGATTTGAAGCAAGTGAACTAAGGCCTGGCGGCTAGCAAATGGCAGTCGACCGGCGCGGAGGTACACGATGACAGTTCGCCGAGTCACAACACATAAGATTCAACAGATGAAGCGCCGTGGTACACCTATCCCAATGGTGACGGCATATGATTACACGGCAGCCCGCATTATCGATGCGGCCGGGTTACCGATGATCCTTGTTGGCGACAGTATGGGTCACGTTGTTCTTGGTTACGATTCAACAATTCCTGTAACCGTCGATGATGTCGTTAATGCGTCTGCAGCTGTCGTTCGAGGTGCAACCAAGCCTCTTGTCGTGGCTGATATGCCGTTTCTCAGCTATCAAATTGATGCTGAGACAGCTTTACGTAATGCGGCTCGCTTGATTCAAGAAGGTGGAGCACAAGCGGTAAAACTCGAAGGTGGCAAAACGGTGGCGCTGATAATTCGACGACTTGCTGAAGCTGGCCTCGCGGTAATGGGTCATATAGGCCTTACGCCACAGCATGTAAATCGCTTAGGTGGTTATCGAGTACAGGGCAAGACGGAAACTACTGCTAATGAGGTTCTTGAAGATGCTTTGGCGCTTCAGGAAGCTGGTGCGTTCGCTGTTGTTCTTGAGTTAATTCCCGCCGAGCTTGCGAAGAAGATCACTAAGGTACTCGATATTCCGACAATTGGAATCGGTGCTGGTGTTCACTGTGATGGACAGGTTCAGGTTTTCCACGACATGCTCGGGCTCGACCCTGATTTCAGGCCTCGTCACTCGGGGAAATACGCCGACCTAGCTCCGATCATCAAGGATGCGCTTGTTCGGTATGGAGATGATGTTCGCGAGGGCACGTTCCCGACCGATTCACAGTCTTTTTTCTCGGATGAGTCACGGGTTATGACGTCTATCCCGAATGCCTTTGAATCAGGCGATTAATTCATGCAGGTGATACGTACTGTTGAGGAGATGCGAGAAACTCGGCGGTGTATCTCAGGTTCAGTTGGATTAGTTGCCACGCTTGGTGGCATTCACAATGGGCACACAAGACATTTGGATATGTTGCGTCCAAAGTGTGATGTGCTCATAGGCTCGTTGTTTCTCAATCCCACCCAGTTTGCTGTGAATGAGGATCTTTCTGATTATCCGCTTGATGAAGCTGTTGATATTGACAACTTTGATGAGCATGGTGCGGATATTGTATTTATACCATCGGTCGAAGAGATATATCCAACACACGGTAAGGATGCGCCACCAATTGATCCTGGGCCAGTGGCAAAATTGCTGGAAGGTATCCATCGTCCCGGACATTTTGCAGGCGTAGCAACAGTTGTCACTAGATTGTTTTCCATCATTTCTCCAGATAAATCAACTTTTGGCGAAAAAGATGCGCAGCAGCTCAGGATCATCCAGCATATAAACAAATCGCTCAAACTTGGTGTCGAAATCATTCCCATACCGACAGTTCGTGAGTTCGACGGTTTGGCAGTAAGTAGTCGTAATGCGTATTTATCTCCAGTAGAACGGGAAGCTGCGCCTGTATTGTTTAGAGCTCTTACTGCTACCAAGTTAATGTGGCATTCTGGTGAGAGATCAGGTGACGTGCTTCGATTTAAACTCAACTCGGTATTATGTGGTGAACCGCTGGCTCGTCTAGAGTATGCGGCCATTGTGGATGTCGACACTTTTCAGGAACTTGATAATGTTGTTGGATCCGCTAGGGCTGTCCTTGCAGTTAATATTGGCCGGGCCAGGCTGATCGATAATTTGCTTCTCGGGTAAATGTGGTTGAATCTGAATAAACTCAAAATCTCGTTGCTAGGATCATGTGTTTGCGTTGGGCTAGCTCTACGATTTGTAACATGAATATTCTTGTTACTAACGACGATGGTTTTGATCACCCTGGGATATGGGCGCTTGTTGCCGCCGTCAGGTCCCTGGGTGAAGTGACAGTTGTTGCTCCCAGTGGTAATCAATCAGGCACAGGGTGTTCCATCTCCTTTCGTAAATCAGTGAATGTAAATCAGGTACCTAGTAGGGTTGATGGGGTGAACTGTTTCGCTGTCCGCGGGACACCAGCGGATTCTGTGATTTTGGGGTCAAAATACATTCTTAAAGAAGATGTAGATGTAGTGGTTTCCGGGATCAATCCTGGCTTTAATACGAGCAGAAATATGTTTATTTCGGGAACATTTGGAGCAGCAATAATTGCATCGGCGCTCGGTATGAGGGCGTGTGCTTTTTCCATGGATGCTGTGGATCCGGTCGATGATTTTACGGTTGCAAACGTTATAACGGCGATTACGAATGAGTTAATATCTTCCGCTACTCCTTCAGGTTCCCTCTTCAATGTGAATTTTCCTACAATTCCGGTTGGCGGTATAAAAGGTGTGGAAGGTTGTGCTCCAGCACGGTCTGATCTGAAAATGACTGTTGATTTACAGTCCGATGGAGGTTATGAATTTTTTTCTGGCTTGAAGGTGAATATAGACGGTATGGAATTAACACATGGGAGCGATATTGAAGTGCTTGATCGAGGTAAAGTGGCGCTAACGGCGGTAGATGGAACCAATCTTAATTATTTGAGGGGCGACCCGTCACTTCATCGAATGATTGATGCAGGGAACCAAGTAATAGGTTGACGGGTCATAAATAACTATCCAGAATTTCGTTAGACAAGCTGAAATTTAGGCTGTCAACAGGCTGGTGAAAGGGAAATGTCGTGCTTTATGAACTTCGCGTGTATGAATGTCTGCCCGGACGACTTCCGAATATCAATGCCCGATTTGCCAATCACACAATTAAGCTATTTGAAAAACATGGCATCAAAAACATAGGCTATTGGACTACAGACGTCGGAGAAAGCAACCATGAATTAACGTACATGGTGGCGTTTGAAGATGCCAATCAAAGAATGGCTGCATGGGATAGTTTCCGTAACGATCCAGAATGGGCCAAAGTGACCGCCGATTCTCACAAAGACGGATTAATTGTCAAGAATGTTCGGAACCAAATTCTCACACCGACGTCTTATTCACCGATGCAATAATTTAGGTTTCAAATAAAAGTCCTTACGCACTCCAGATTCGCTGTCAGCAATGCCCGAGTAATGAGAATATGCCAGATAAACGAAAACTTCAAAATCTCTCCGGAAAGGCTCACATCGTAGGCGTTGCTGAATCGAATAAACTTGGGAAGGTTCCAGAAAAATCTCCACTGGTTCATCATTCTGAAGCAGCGATAAACGCTCTTGATGATGCAGGGTTACGGCTTACGGATGTTGACGCACTATTTACTGCCGGGTGGTCCACATTGGATGTCGCTGAATATCTCGACATACAGCCCCGTTATACGGACAGTACATCCGTTGGTGGTTCGTCATTTGTAATTCATGTTGCGCATGCACTTGCCGCGATTGCAGCTGGGTATTGCGAAGTAGCGTTGATCACTCACGGTCAGTCGGGTCGATCCGATCGTGCACCGATTCCACGTAATCCCGGCACCCCAATGGCGCAATATGAGGCTCCGTATGGCATCATTGGCCCGCCTGTTTCTTATGCAATGGCAGCGCGCCGGTATATGCACGAGTACGGTGAGGATCGGACCCGACAGGCGATGGCGGAGATTGCCGTTTCGACTCGGAAGTGGGCCAATCTCAATCCAATGGCTTATTTTTATGATAAACCGGTTACGTTCGAGGATTATCACAACTCGAAATGGGTTGCGTGGCCGTTCCACCTACTCGATTGTTGCCTAGTAACAGATGCTGGCGCTGCGATTGTAATTACTACTCCCGAACGTGCACGGGATGCGAAAAATGGTAGCGTAACTATTTTGGGTGCCGGTGAAGGGCATGATCATTCAGGGATTTCCCAGATGCCTAATTTAACCCAAGCGTTTGGGATGCATACTGGACCACAAGCATTGGAGATGGCTGGAATAACCCACTCAGACCTTGATCTTGCGATGATTTACGATTCATTTACCTACACGGTATTGGTGAGTATAGAAAATCTTGGATTCTGCGCTTCGGGTGAAGGCCCTGACCTAGTAGCTTCTCAAAGAACCGCACCGGGTGGAGATTTTCCACTGAACACTAATGGAGGTGGTCTTTCTTATACACACCCCGGAATGTATGGGATCTTTACTATAGTTGAGGCAGTACGCCAGTTACGTGGGCAGGCAGGCGAACGTCAGTTAGGTAACTGTGATCTGGCGGTTGCACACGGCACTGGCGGCCTATTATCTTCTACTGGGACGGTTGTATTGGGGGTTCAATAACGATATGAAGAATACAACTCCAAAACCACAGCCAGTGCCCCAGCCCGAATCGGATCGCTATTGGGCAGGGCTCAAAAATGAAGAAATTTGGCTTCAGCGTTCGACTACAACCGGCGCATTTCAATTCTATCCGCGTAATTTTTCAATATCTGAGCCTCATAAAGGTAGCGAAGGAATCGAATGGGTGAAGGTATCAGGTGAGGCGGAACTTTTTACATTTGCTATTGTTCATACCGCTCCTCACATGGGGTTCGTTGGCGATGTGCCGTACATAACAGCTCTCGTGCGATTACAAGAAGGTGTGATTGTTCCAACAAACATTGTTGGTGTTGACCTTGAACCCGAGGCTTTACGGATCGGAATGTCATTAACAGCAGTGTTTGAGCATAGTGAAGACGGTCAAACTTTGTTGAAATTTACTCCAGCGTAGTTTTGTTTGTGATGCCGAGTTAGAATAAAAATCTACCAGGTGAATAGGTTGGTTTTAAAAAGGAAATCTTAATCTCAATTCTTGGCCAGAGAAACCTGACGCTAGAATTTGTACCAAAAATGTTCTCCGTCTTGGCGAAACCGATTTAAGGATGCGTAAGAATTTGACGGCTAGTGCATCTTTTTTCATTTCAAATATGAGCCGAGGTCACACTAATGTCTAATCACTTTCTTAAGTTTAGCGATATTGCTTCTCATGAAATTCAATCGATACTCGATCGAGCAACCGAACTGAAATCTGGGTTACCAAGTAACGCGCTTGCTGACAAATCAATTGCGATCCTCTTTGAAAAACCTTCGTTACGCACCAAGCTTTCATTTTGGGTAGGGACTCAAAAATTAGCCGGAAATCCTGTTTATTTCGGCCCTGAAGAGGTCGGACTCGGCAAGAGGGAGCCCGTAGCCGATGTTGCGCATGTTATGTCGCGCGTATCTGACATCATTGTAATTAGGACGTTTCTGCAATCTACGATCGAAGAATTTGCAGCAAACGCGTCAGTTCCGGTGATTAATGCTCTTACTGAATATGAACACCCGTGCCAGGCTCTTGCTGACATACTGACGATTACTGAGCAGCTAGGAAGTGTTGCAGGTGCCAAAGTGGCATTTATAGGAGATGGCAATAATGTTGCTTTGAGTCTTGGGTATGCAGTGGCAGGTTTGGGTGGGCACATGACAATTGCATCACCAGATGCATACAAACTTTCTGTTGATTCGGTTGATGGTGCAAATGGATATGGTGAACATGTAGGAGGTTGTGTGACTCAGGTAACCAGCCCGCGGGAAGCTGTGATTGATGCAGATATCGTTTATACCGATGTGTGGACAAGTATGGGTCAGGAGTCAGAAAACACCGAACGTTTAGCAGCGTTTGAAGGCTACCAGGTCAACCCTGCAATGCTAGATCGGGCATCTTCAAATGTGAAATTCATGCACGATCTTCCAGCGCATCCGGGAGAGGAAATCTCAGGCGGTCTTCTTTACGATCCAAGGTCAATAGCATTTGATCAGGCAGAAAATCGGCTTTGGGCACAAGCTGCTCTCATGGAAAATTTGATTTAATTTTTCACTGGGTTGAATTTACTCAATTCGCTTTAACTGTCCTTGAATATTTATTGGTTGTTCACCAACCGGCCCGTGAAGAAACTTTAGGATATTAAAATGGCTTTGCCAGTAGTAGCAATAATCGGAAGACCCAATGTGGGAAAGTCGACTTTGTTCAACCGTTTGGCAGGTCGACGAATTGCTATTGTTAGCGATATTCCTGGCACTACTCGTGACCGTGTTTCGATGGACGCTGAATGGGGACGACATCGGTATTTGATCGTGGATACCGCCGGAGTAGAGGATCGACCTCATGACGAGTTGCTTTGGGGTGATATTAAGAATCAGGTGAGGATAGCCTTAAATCAGGCTGACGCTATCATTGCCGTGGTGGATGTGAATGATGGCGTAATTGATGCCGATCAAGATGTGGCTGATATGCTGCGCCGAGTTGGGAAGCCAGTTGTTTTAGCAGCAAACAAGGTAGATACCCTTTCGCGAGAAGATATGATTTACGAGTTTTTTGAGCTCGGTCTTGGCGAACCACATCCGATTAGTGCCTATCACGATACTGGTATATCTGATCTCATGCAGTCTGTTTTTGAGCAGCTGCCTATATTTGAACATGAGCCGATCAGTCAGAGCACTATTAAAGTAGCGATCGCCGGACGACCTAACGCTGGCAAGTCCGCGTTGTTTAATGCTTTGACCGGACAAGAGCGCGCTATTGTGAGCCCGGTTGCTGGGACCACTCGTGACACTGTAGATTCTTTATTTGATTATGAGGGCGAACGAATCACGTTTTTAGATACCGCCGGACTGCGTCGTCGCGGGAAAACTGATCCTGGGATTGAAAAATATAGTGCTATTAGAACCATTGGTGCTATCGAACGTTGTTACGTCGCTGTTTTGGTATTGGATGCTACTGAATTTGTCACTTCGCAAGATACACACATTGGCGGGTATATCGACGATGCTTCACGGGCCACAGTTATAGTAGTGAACAAGTGGGATTTATCCAAAAAATTAAAGCTTGAGAAGACCCAAGTTCAAGCAGAAGTTCATAACCGATTTAAATTTATCCCTGAAGTGCCAATTGTGTTTACTTCAGCTCTTACAGGCCGTGGTGTGGAGATACTATTCCCAACGATTATGAGCGTGTACAGGGAGTTTTCCAAGCAGATTCCAAGATCCGAAGTGAGCCGAGCGATTTTTGATGCAATGGGAGAGAATCCTTTACCAGGTTTCGGCCGTCGACGTCCCAGAATTATCCGGTGCTTGCAAAGTAGGTCTTCTCCTCCAACGTTCGAATTCACCACTCGTCATCCAGAACTAATACACTTCAGCTACCGTAGATATCTTGAGAATCAATTGCGAGATAGGTTTGGGTTCGTGGGTTCTCCTATTAAGATGATTTTCCAAAGTCGGCAAGATGAATGATCTCAGCATTACAGTAGTTGTTCTGGTCAGCGCCTATTTTTTCGGAGCGATACCTTCGGGCGTCATAATTGGACGCCTATGGCGCGGGGTGGATATTCGTAGTTATGGAAGTGGTGGATCAGGGGCGACTAACGTAAATCGTACGTTGGGTCCTCGTGCGGGGGCAGTTGTTTTAGCCTCTGATATTACGAAAGGGCTATTAGTTACAGGCGTTGCACGTTATCTGGTTGAAGCAGATGCTTGGCTGATTGCCTCAGCTGGTGCAGTTACGGTCTTAGGGCACATGTTCCCAGTGTATATCCAATTTAGAGGTGGCAAGGGTGTTGCTGCTGGACTGGGAGCCCTGGCTATTATTTCCCCATTTTCAGCGGTTATAGCATTTAGTGGGGTGATTATCGCTGTGTTATCGAAGTACGTTTCACTTGGATCGGTAATCGGAACCAGTCTGAGTTTGGGTGCTTTGATAGTTTTTAGTGCTCTTGAGGTGACAATTTTTGGATGGAATCATGATCGTTGGGATTTGCTTTTTGCGATACCAGTTTCCATTCTTATCATTTGGAGTCACCAATCTAATATTGGACGGCTTGTAAAAGGTGATGAATCCAAGCTAGAAAACAAGCCTGCCCCGCGCAGGGCACAATGAACCGCGTAAACTGCTTATGTGAAACACATAGGAATTGTTGGTACCGGGGCCTGGGCGACCACCCTTGGAATACTGTTAGCACGCACTGGATATGAAACCGTTTTGTGGTCTCGTAGTGAAACACGGGCAGGAGAGCTTGAGAGATCGCGTGTCAATGAAAGATCAGTGCCGGGAGTCCAGTTCCCAGCGTCTATGAGTGTGTCCGCATCCCTCGATAGGTCTTTTTCAGAATCTGAACTCGTGATAGTGGCTGTACCTTCAGTAAGCGTTCGTGAAAATCTGAAACACATTTCGTATGCTCTGTCTGCCGTAACTAGCATTGTGTGCGCAACCAAAGGCATTGAGATTGAATCCGGAAAACGTATGTCCGAGGTGATTATTGAAGAGTTGCCTGGATTTTGTCTAGACAATATAGGTGTCCTTTCTGGCCCTAATCTTGCGCCAGAAATTGCAGCAGGTAAGATCTCATCGGCTACAGTCGCTTTTCCAAGTTCTAGTGTGAGTGAATCTGTCCAATCTATCCTTAGTTCCGATGTTTTTCGTGTTTACCGTAGTGAAGATGTCAAGGGTGTTGAGTTGGGTGGCGCCCTGAAAAATATTGTTGCCATTGGAGCTGGGTTTATCGATGGTGCAGGCCTCGGGGCAAATATCAAGGCAGCATACGTTACCCGGGGGCTGCACGAAATAACTCGGTTGGGGGTTGCCATGGGTGCGAAGGCTGACACTTTTGCGGGTTTGAGCGGCATGGGCGACCTGATCGTAACTTGTTATTCGACCTTGAGTCGTAACTATCGACTTGGATTCGGCCTTGCGTCGGGTCAAGATCTGCAATCAGTTCTTAAAGAGCTTGGACAAACGGTTGAAGGCGCGCCTACGAGCCAAGCGGCTGTTCGGCTGGCTCACCAACTTGATATCGATATGCCAATCACTACAGCGACACATACTGTATTGTTTGAAGGTGCTTCACCTCGAAAGGTTGTAAATGATTTAATGATTCGGACACTGCAGCCTGAGAATAAGCATTACGGTACCTAACCACCTAAATCACCCATTTCATACAAAATTGCCGACATTACGGTGATGGCCGCAGTTTCACTGCGGAGGACTCTGGGTCCCAAGGTGATCAACTGGGCACCTGACTTTTGAATCGCCAGTGCTTCTTTTTGGCTGAAACCGCCAGGTGGGCCGATCAGTGTAGTGAGGCCGACTGGATGTTTTTTAAAGGATCTTAAGGCGACTCTAAGAGATTTCGACTCATCAATATTTTCTTCCCACATGCACAGGACATTCTCGGTTATAAGGGCCTGGCTGACGGCGTCCATGAGAGATATGGGTTGTCCTACCGATGGAATGATTGTACGTCCGCTCAGTTCCGCTGATTCGACAGCAATACGTTTCCATCGCTCAAGTCGTTTCACTGAAGGAGTTCGTGAATTGGCACCTTGTACCCGCTCTGAAATTATCGGTATGAACTTCACTGCGCCCAGTTCACTGCATTTTTGAATAGCCAACTCAATGCGTTCTGGTCTAGCCAGTCCGAGGAGCATGGTGATCTTGATGGAAGGTTCTGGGATTGCTTCAACCATTGAAATTAATGTTGTTGATATCTCATCTTTGCCTATTCGGGAAATTTCTGCTTCCCATTCAGACCCCACCCCGTTGAAGAGCCGCACTCTCTTACCCACTTCTATTCGTAAAACATTTCTGATCTGTCGAGCGATCGAACCTCTAAGTGGTATTATCTGGCGTGTCGCATCAATGTCTGGTACGTAGAAGCGATGCATTATTTGGATCTTGTTATCAAAGTCGTAATCCAGTCTTCTATTTGCCTAGTGGATTGAACTTTTCCTCCAGCAGATTCAAAGGCTGACACGACGTCGTCAACTCGAGTTTTCAGCATCCCTGAAGCGATTATGACGCCATCTTTTGCAACGGTAGCGACAAGTGTGGCGGCGGTTCATGTATCGTTCATGATGGCGATCCTTGTTCAGCAGGGGACGGCGACAGCGACTGCAACGAGAGCTGTAATGAAACCAGTGATGATTGCTCGGCGCCCGACCCGGATGGCTCTACATGTTCCGATGGTGACTCCTGTTCGGTGGATGACTCATGCACAGCTGGAACCTGTGTGTCCGGGACGGCTTGGACCGGATGTTTTGATGGGAAAAGCTGTACGTACGATGTGTGTGTGGGAACCGGGCAGAACCCCTCTTGTGATTTTCCGGTAACGACGGGGTGTCTGATTGACGGGATATGCAAATCGGAAGGAGCCTCTCATCCGACCGAATCTTGTCAGGAATGCAATGGGGCGCTGGATG
>PVBE012789919.1_pt1 | contig 12374 bp, 8 predicted proteins | sample 1631181 | NCBI WGS metagenome assembly PVBE01 (sample SAMN08397723, study PRJNA350692) | Marine metagenome, whole genome shotgun sequencing project. | isolation source: water | place: Pacific Ocean | collected 2012-04 | reverse complement strand
TCGACTTCGCTTCGTTCAATCGTCACATCGCCAACAACCGAATCGTGCACCGTTAAAGGACCGCCGTCTGGAACTTTGAACCGAACAACGCGTGGTTTGCCTTCCGATAGATATTGTTCAATAGTTTCTGAAGACAACTCGAGGGATGCACGGTTGTATCGGTACGCTCTCTTTTCAGCGCGTGCCTTTTTTCGCTCCTCGTTTAATTCTTCTGGAGTTTCAAAAGCATAATATGCCATTCCTGCATCAAGAAGTATTTGAAGTTTGTCTTTGTATATTTCCAGTCGTTGTGATTGGCAATAGGGGCCTTCATCTCCACCACCAAAACACTTGTACTCAGGCCCTTCATCCCATCCAATATTCAACCACTCCAAGTCATGAAAGAAACCGTCAGTAGCCTCATCACTCGAACGTTTTTGATCCGTATCTTCAATGCGAAGAAGATACGCGCCATCATTCGCTCTTGCAAAAGCCCAGCAATAAATTGCTGTTCGTGCTCCTCCAACGTGTAAATGTCCAGTCGGGCTTGGCGCAAATCTCGTTTTAACCCTCATACTCATTCTTCTTCCAAAATTTTCCCGCGATGTTTAAGTACATAAACCGGTCCCGTCAAAGCGTATGCTATAAAACCGATCGCGACTGTTTCTTGGAACCACCACATACATGTAAAAATAACAATAACAAGAAACGCTATGAAACGAAATGATTGCGGTTTCCCTAAATACCTGTTTACAAAATGATCGTATGGGATATTAGAGACCATCGCAATTGCAGTAAATAACATCACAATTGGAACGCCAAACGCATACGCCCTTCCAATCCAGAGCGTATCTATACCTCCAGCAAGAACGTGTTGATGTAACAATATCAGAGCTGCTATTAATCCTGCTGCGCCAGGCGAGGGCATCCCATGAAATGCCATATGCTCGTTGGGTCCTTTCGCTGGCTCTGTCTCAACAGTAAATCGCGCAAGACGAAGTGCTGTACAACAAACATAAACAGCAGCAATTCCCCAAACAACTTTGCCCCAAGGCAAATCTGCATCAGGCCCAAGTAACGTCATCGCCCCATCATCGCCAAGATAACTTGCAACGAGTGCTAGCACCATAACTGCAGGAGCAACTCCACAGGTCACCAAATCCGAAAGTGAGTCAAGCGCAGCACCAAGTTCAGTGACACTGTTAGTTAACCTTGCAATAGATCCGTCAATGCTATCAAGCAACATACCTAGGAAGATAAGGGCTCCTGCCATAGTCAAACCACTCCAGCCCCAAGGTCCTTGCCAATCAGGTCCCTTATAGGCATAATGAATTGCCGCAAAACCAGAAACAAGATTGCCAAGTGTAAAGAGCAACGGCCATACCGTCTGAGGAGGTAAAACCCGCCGCCGCCTAGGCAATCGAACTTGTTCTTGGTTGTCCGGTTTCTGTGAACCCATAGGGTACATATTCTACCATTTCACTCCCTAGGCAGGATATTTGCCTCAAGAACAAGTAATACAACCTTGTCGTTCAATGAGGGACCACCGAACAATGCTTCACCGAGTCGTACCGACGGAGAACCTTCGTCCTGAGGCCCATCAGTGGATTCGGCTGGGCGCAATGATGCCGCAATAAGAATTGCTTCACCTTCCCGAAGTAAGGTTTCGAAGCCGAGTTTCTCAAACAATTTACTCTGAAGAGGTAACGTGCCTCGCCCAATAACAATTGCGTTACCACTTGGAATATGCCAAGAAGGTACTAGTTGCAGATAAATATACAAACCATCCTCTCGTTTCACCATCCAACTTCTCGCGAGAAGAGAAAGATATCCCTTGTCTATAAAGTTAAAAAAACCTTGTTCAGAAATCAACATTCCTTCTCGCGGTATCTTTCGTTGCTCCAGATCGCGCCAATGCAAAATCTGTCCATGCCAAACGTACGACCGATCTTCGACAATGCCGATTGTAGAAGTTATTGCATTAAGATCAAATGATTTCGCATACCGAACATAAAGCCCTTCGTTCTCTAATTGAGCATTAATCTCCTGATTTTCGATGGAATCCCCACAGGAATTCATTACATCAAGCAGAGTGTCTCCGTTAGGCTCAATTTCAAACCGAGTAATTAATATTCCATCTGATGTTGGCTCAATGCTCGACTCGACAGTAATGATTTTTGACCCTGATTTTTGCGTACTACAACCTACACACACCAGAAAGAAAATCAGTACTGAAAATAAATTCAAACAAAATCGCATGTATTTACCATATCGATAAGTTGCCGCAGTCGTCCAAAGCTCCTACGCTTGTGTGGAACTATCAAGCGCGGAAGTTCCAAGTGATCTTTTTCGACCGCATGTGATTCGCCTCCTCGTATCTGTTCACCTTTACGAAGAATGTCCCCAAAGGACGAATTCAATTTGCGTATCGATTCATCTGTTATTTGTTGGTTCAAGCGTATGACGTAATCTCCGTGCACATATCTACTCGAATGAAATACTCTATAAAACTGCATAATATGATTTACACCCTCTTGTGGAGAACTTGCAACGTGAAACAGCGATTCATCTTCCTCGCTGATCATTGCATGCCCAAACAAGTCATTGTGAACATGTTTTTCCCAATTGGTCCAGTAGTCGTTACCCTCACCGGCAATCATCACAATCGGAATGATGTTTGATTTTCCAGTTTGGACCAAGGTCAACGCTTCATACAATTCATCTTGTGTCCCAAAACCACCCGGGCACGCAACGACTGAATCGGAATGCGTCATAAACATCAATTTTCGAGTAAAAAAGTACCTGAAGTTAATGAGTTTTGCATCACCCTCAATAATTGCATTTGCCGTCGTTTCAAAAGGCAACCGGATTGCTAGGCCAAAACTCGCTTCACGCTGTGGGCCTTCGTGCCCTGCTTTCATGATGCCATCCCCAGCACCTGTTATTGCCATCCAATTTTCTTTCGCCATAAGACGACCGAATTCCGCGGCTGCAATGTAATCAGGGTGGTTCTCTGGTGTTCTTGCAGACCCATAAATCGAAACTTTACGAACACCTATATATCTATTAAATACTTGATAAGCATATCGCATTTCTTTTAAAGCGTGCGTAACAAGCTTGACCTGTCCATCATCGTGCCCTTCTTTTGCCATCTTGAGACATGTATCAACCATCTGAAAAATCATATCTCTCCGAGGATCTTTGGGTAAAAACCCCCCCGCGTTGTTAATCAACTCAATAATACTCGCATTCATATTTTCTTTTGAATTCATTCCGGTATTGTATCCATGAAATCAAGTGAACATACTACTTTTCTAGTGGCGATAAGAAAGGAAGTGGAACAACTGATACGGTTGGGTTAAACAACTGACCATTTACATCAATCGAATAGAACGACTCGTTGAGTGCGCCAGCAATATCACGAATAATAGGAACTCCAACCTTTGGGTGCAATCTCGCGTTCAACGTAAAGGAATCAAAATCGATCGTTCCTTCTCCTTCTACTACCAAATCTGAATCGACTGAATTGTTGCTAGTCAGAGAAATGCGCTCAAGCACAACTTGTTCAGCATTTATATATAAATCAATGTCCGCTCCGCTTATAGTCTTTGCAGTTGGCAGCGCAAGCTGAAGCAAATGCATTGTCGTGTTTGAGAATGGATCAATTTTAAGTTTTCCATTTCTTACTCGAAGCATACCAACACCCCGCTTGCTTTTTGGATTACCGCGGACGCCAGCTATCGAAAGCCAACCCGTAAGTTCACCTTCAAGAGATGCCATCGCATCTTCTTCATTCTCTGCTGCAATTTTAGCGCCTGCTACTAATATTTCGATCTCGAATTCCTTACTTTCATCAATCGCAATCCACCCATCAACACTTACACCTCCGGTCGTTGACTCGCCAGACATATCATCAAAATACAAACGCTGCTCATCTTGATTCAACAACAATTTCCCTGTGACAAAATTGACCGGCCTACCAATAGTTGTCATCTCTTCTATTTTTAACTCAAACTGTAGTTCCGACAACTGTTTCTCGTCATATTTTCCATCGACTTTAACTTCCCCGATTATTTCGGTAAGAGGTACGCCAACATTGATAGACACATCTTCCAAATGAATGTCCCCATCAAACCTAACCGTTAAATCATCCCAATTCTCTCCCGAAATAGTAACTAATCCATCAGGGAGAATGCTTCGGCCATCACTAATATCAATTGCTTCAAGGGTGTCTCCTACCGCTGAAGGAAGGACAGCAAACAGACTTTCATCTCTTGATGGCCCTTCCCAATCGAGCTGAAACGAGCCACGTACATTTGATTTTGTATTAATTTTTCCATTTAGATTTAAACGTCCGTCGCCAAGCTTTCCGCCAATATCATTAATAACAATCCCTTCATTATTGAATCGTATTCTATTTTCATAATCCTCTCCAAACTCCATAACTGCTAATCGGTCTGTAAAAGTTGCGATAAGTTTAGTGGGAATAATTTCGATGTTGTAAATAATGTCATCCAAGTTTCCTTTTGCTTCAAGTGATGCAGAACCCATACCGATTGGCTGTAAAGAATCATAATAATCCAACCCCCAATCGCCACCGACGATTCCCGTAATTGCTCGAGTGAGCGGAGAATCGATAGTAGCATTTTGCAATGTTGCGCTTAAGTCAATTTGGGATTTATCTTTTGAACCAAATACGAAACCAGCAATTTGCAACGCGCCATGGTGTTTCTCATTTTGCACCATAGAAAACTTTAAATCATTAAAGAACACGTCCGTATTCTCAACTATTACTTCGCCAGATGATAATTGCAACTCTAGGTCTTTGTTGTCACCAGAAACAACAAGAGTATTTGGAGTTATTTTCATGTACAACGAATCAATTTCTTCTGTATGATTGATTCGAATGGTTGCATCCATAAATCCACTTGGCTGAAGCATACTCCACGAATTCGCCAAGGCATTTGAAGCACTGTCCGGAAGAACATCTACAAGTCGACTGCTAATAGGCAACTCGTATCCATCAAGAGCTAACTCAAAAATTCCACCATCAATACTCATAGAGACATCCACTGATCCTGTCCCGCATTCGCACGTTGCACCATTCATCGTCACTTTGCCGTTTGCAATTTGAATCTCTGCATTCACTTTTTTAAAATCAAAATTCTCTGGCCAAAACGGCCCCGTCACGTGGATTGCCTCTGCTAAGTGTTTATTCGGTACAGCTAACCCATCTTCGATTTGAATACTGAATAGAGAATCTATTGTGCCATTTTTCGTGCCATCGATACGACCCTCTGCTTTTAACCTTGATTCAAGCCCAAGCCCAGACAAAACTCCCAAGGCAATATCATGAGACGTACCTGCTGATTGAGAGATTGCTTTAATGAGGGATGGTGTAATCCATTCATTCACTAATTTAAACTCTAGATGCGGGGACGCAAACCCATCAGGAGTAAATGAAATATATCCTTTCAGTTCGCCACTTCCTCCACCCGTCCCTGTAAACAAAATCGATTCGTCTTCTGGAATATAAAAGCCGGTGGAATCAATTTGAATCCTGCCTTTCTCCAGCGTAACAGGAAAGGGAAACTCTTCATAGAGAATACCCACATTTTCAAACGAGACTTCACCTTCAACCACGACGTCATTATCACGAGAACTGTCATGCAAAACATGAAGATCTAAATCAATAACGCCACCAAATGAATAAGACTGCCCAAATGAATCCGGTAATGAACTTGCAACTTTGTTAAATTCCTCCTGTGAAAATAATTTGCGCATTACATCTGAAATGTCATTGGGAAGTGCCTTTTGTAATGCGAGATCTAGAGGCGCCGAAGGTGAGTGAATATTTAAGTCAACGACTAAATTATCAGAAGTTGCAATCACCTTGCCGCTGATATGCACTTTTGCATCATTGCTACCAAGCGCTTTTAGGTAAACCACTTCAATTTCATCATTATTAATTTTAATTAAGGATGTGATATCTCTAAGTGGGTAAGGAAAACCTTCGTACATACCAGAAGCACCACTAAGAAGAAGTTCACCGCCAACCTGAACATCTCCGCCAACTTTCTCACGCTTTATGCCTATTTTCGAGGAAATATGCCATTGTTTTAATTGAAAAATTTTGAGGATCTGTGCTGCCCCCAATGGCAAGTCTCCTTCACCGCCTTCAGTAGGATGAAAATCGTCTATAAAAAACTTCGCTTCAAAAGGAGAACCAGACAACATCGCATCCATCCATTGCGAGCCGTCAAAACCGCCGATTGCTGGCAATTCGCTAATCTCCAAATCAACACGAAATTTCACGGGATCCTGCGCACTGCTTTGTGCTGGGACGATTTTTCCTTCAAAATCAATAAGTTCTAATGCGTTATCACCGTAGATAATTTTACCGCTTTTTACATCAACTGCTGCATCTCCTTGCATTGGAGAAATCTCACCCTTATCGTAATGTACCCATCGAATACCATGCTCTTCTGGGAATAACAGATGTATATCTTCGACGATTGCTTCGATTTGAATCCCATTATTATGATCCCATCGAACGTGGAACGAATTCATCTGTCCGTTGAAATTAGTTTCTTCACACCACACTCGAGCTGTTCTTGGTAAGAAGTTTATGACCGAGCCGGGTAAATCGATAGCATCAATTGAAACTTTCACCTCTTGCTTAGATAAAGATAAATCTACTTTCAAGTGATCTTTCACTTCATTCAATGTAAAAAAATGCGTCCCGTTATTTGTTACAAGTGGGCTCACTGAAAATGTTGATGCGTTTTCAAGAATCCACTGGTTATTGTCCATTGCACCTGTTTCAACTATTAATTGTTTGAAAACAAAGTCGAATTTATTTGTAGAATTTGTACTATCAGGATTACCTTCGGTGTTTGCAGTATCCTCACTGCCCAGTGGTTGAAAGTCTGTCAATACTGGCAGTAGATAGGAAAAATTATATTCACCCGCAACGTCCAACGACTCCGCTAGCCGTACTGTCGCTGAATCCATTCGAATCGATTTGATCTCGCTAGAAAATAATGGAATGGAGTGAACAAAGTGTATTTCTAGCTTTGGTATTGCAATGATTTCCGCCGCGGGACCTTGAATATCATTCGCTTCAAGCACCACATTGTATAAAGTCAACCCCCCAGACCAGTCCCACGAAGCAATTCCTACATGTATATTTCTCCCCGTAGTGCTGTGCAAAATATTTGCGACAATTGGTGCAAGAATAAATGAACGCGTTGCTAGAAAGCACACTATAAAAGGAGCTAAGACTAATGTAATGAGAAGCCATGTTCGTCTTCTTCGCCGAAGCGGCGTTCCGTTCATTGCCATATTGGTAGTTTACTCACTCACTGCCTACGAATGCGCATTGAGCCAATTCTATTGCTCTGCCAAGCCCTGCTGCCTTATTAATAGTCTCTTTCCACTCTAATTCGGGTTTTGAATCTAGAACAATGCCCGCACCCGCTTGGATATCTATTCTCCAACCCGATTCGTCCATACAAGCTGTTGGAATAACCATCGTCCTCAATGCTATCGCCATATCCATATCACCACCAAACCCAATCATCCCAATACCCCCAGCGTATGGACCTCGGCGAGTTGGTTCAAGCTCATCAATAATCTGCATTGCACGTATTTTAGGTGCGCCACTGACAGTTCCAACTGGCAACGTTGCGGCGAGTGCATCCCAACTGTCTTTGTCTTTTGCAAGTTTTCCTACAATAGTCGAACTTAAATGCATCACGTGGCTATATCGTTCAATATCCATCACTCGTTCAATTTCGACCGATCCCAACTCACAGACTGTTCCTAAATCGTTTCTACCTAAATCGACGAGCATGACGTGTTCTGCTTTTTCTTTATCGTCGCCGCGTAGATCTTTTTCTAACCTAAGATCTTCTTTTTCTGTTTTTCCTCTGCGTCTTGTACCAGCAAGCGGACGATTTACTACATGATTATTTCTACATCTGCAAAGAATCTCGGGGCTTGATGCTGCGAGAATGCAACCTTCTGCTTGCAAGTAAATCATGTATGGGCTTGGATTCACAACGCGAAGTGCTCGATATATTTCAAATGGATCTACCATGGAATGATGTTCAAAACGCTGCGATAGCACTATCTGGAACGCATCACCTGCAGCAATGTACTCCTTGCATTTCATCACCGATGATTCAAAAGTTTCACGAGACATATTCGATTGCGTTGGCTTAGGAGGAGGAGAACTCAAGTCCATCGAAATTGTACCAACTGGAATGTTCTCCACATCTCTCTGCAACAGATCAACGACTGTGTCAAGTTCTTCGTTTGCTTTTTCCCATGCTTTTGATTCTTCATCGCCAACTGTTGCGTTATGTATAACGTGTACAACTTTTGCAACATGATCAAATACCACAACCGTTTTGTACAACGCAAAATGCAAATCGGGCAATTTTCGATCGTCTTTTGGCGCACTTGAAAATGGAAGCGATTCAATTTCTAAAAAACGCGCCGTGTCATAACCAGCAAAACCGACCCACCCACCTGTAAAACTCGGTAATGGCAAATCGTCCGTTGCCAATACAGGCGAGACATTCCAATTCTTTGAAATACTTCGTGCTAAATGTAGAGGGTTGGATGCTGTTACTCTCTCAATAGATTCGTTTTCGTGATTCCTAACCGATACATCATTTTCATATCCAATAATCTCTAGAACTGGGTTTGCGCCGAGAAATGAAAATCTCCCAACCTCGTCACCGTTGTCAACTGACTCAAAAAGAAAACTTGGAGCAGTTCGATCATCGCTCGCAACAAGGCGTCGATACGCAAGCACAGGGCTCAAATGGTCCGACATAATTCGTCGAACAACCGGAATTACGTTATATTTTTCCTTAAGGTCGTCAAATGCTTCTTGTGACATACCCGAAGTGTAAAGCAGAGCGTACGATGTATCCATGCCAACAGATGATACAGTTGTAAAACTTCGCAAAATAGAGCGTGTTTATTACAAGCCAGATGGCTCAGTGCTTGTAGAGGCGCTCCGTGGAATTGATTTGGACGTACCAAGAGGTCAATCCATTGCAATAATGGGAGCCTCTGGTTCAGGCAAAAGTACACTTATGAATATACTTGGCTGTCTTGATCGCCCTACTTTTGGTGATTACACCCTAGACAATAACGCTGTTGCGAAACTCGACGACAGAGCACTCTCATCTATACGTGGAAATGAAATAGGATTTGTTTTTCAATCGTTTAACTTAATCCCCCAATTAACCATTGAAGAAAATATCGAAATACCTCTCTATTACCAGCAAGTACATCCATCACAAAGGCGAGAAAGGACTCTTGAGATGCTCGAACTAGTCGGTCTATCAAACCGAGTTGGGCACAAGCCGAGCGAACTTTCCGGAGGCCAGCAACAGCGTGCAGCTATTGCACGTGCACTCGTAACAAAACCCTCCATTTTGCTTGCTGATGAACCCACTGGCAACTTGGATTCACAAACTGGTAATGACGTTTTAGCCTTGTTTGATGAACTACACGATGATGGATTGACAACCATTGTGGTGACGCATGACGGAGAAATTGGGAATAGATGCCAGAGGGTGATTCACCTAAAAGATGGTTTAATCGATAAGGATTGCTTCAACGAATGAGAGTTCTTGGAATAGATCCAGGACTTCGCATTGCTGGATACGGCTGCGTTGATTTCCAGGATAATTCCGTTTCACCTAAGATTGTTGAAGCAGGAGCAATCAAGATGGAAGTAGACAATACTATTTCATTTCGAGTCAAACAATTGTACGAAGATATTTGTGAAATCATTGCAGAACTATCTCCAGAGGTTCTTGCAGTTGAGAAGATTTTTACACATGAAGACCACCTTTCAACGGCCACCATCATGGGACACGCCCGTGGTGTAATTTTGCTTGCTGGCGAACAAGCGAGCCTGCCATTGATCGAATTAACACCAGCAGAAATCAAAAAATCAACTACTGGAAATGGGCGAGCCACAAAAAAACAAATTCAACACGCCATAGCAAGCATTTTGAAACTCTCAGAGCCACCAAAACCTGCTGACGTTGCTGACGCATTAGCAATTGCGATTACTGCAGGCATTCGAGAAATGTAATCCTCCACAACAAATAACAATTCCTCGGGAAAGTTTCACCAGTCAAAAAAATAAAGGCCCGGCAGACGCAAGCGCCATACCGAGCCCTTTCGGGGGCAATATGAATGTGGGGTGAATTATAGCGAAAAAAACTTCTTTTGGGCTTTTTACCTTTCCTTTTTTAGCAATCTCTGGCAAGGCACACTTATTAGGGATATCTGACCCTAATCCGCCAACAAACGACTATTACAAGAAAAAAACACCTCAGAGTAATTTTTTGTTGGCAACGAAGAAGATTGGATGTTGACCTGATAAAAAGTGTAATAAAAATTAACTTATTATTGATAGACATACAGTTCTAATGGTATATAATGCATTTATCGCAAGTGCGATTCACTTTGCCCCCGGAAGGGCTCGGTGTGGTTCTTTGAATCCACCGGGCCTTTTTTATTTGTCCAACATTAATGTGGATACCAATCCCGAGTAATGCTATCCTGCCCAATTGCAACACTAATACAAGGATTTACTACCAATGTTCATAACTGTTATTTGTTCTTTACTTCTTTCCACGGCTTCTTTGGGTTTTCCTGATGCTGCCGAACAACTTCTCCAACGTTACCAAATGGCTCGTACATCAATCATGAACCAGCGCGGTTTAGCTCCTGGCGATGAAGCTACTGTCATTAAACTCCGTGAAGAACTCACGCAATGGAACGATGAAAACACGAGCTTTGAGCTTCTTGCAGCCGAACTACAAATGTGTGTATGGCTCGATGAACTCGATCGATGCAATACGCTGTTTGGACGACTTGCAGACATTCAACCTGACAATGGAAGAATTGGTCTTGCATGGGCAGATTTTCTTATTTCTCAAGAGGAATCGTCTGCAGAGAGTGTCTACACCGATCTTATATCTCGATATCCAAATTCCCCTGAAATAGCAACCGGTTGGGTCAAGTTCCTTGATAGTCGCAATCGATTTACTGAAGGTATCGGCGTGATTGAAAAAATGAACAAAGAGTCTGCCCCTTCACCTGAACTCACAGATCTCTATGCAGACCTTCTCTACGCAGACAACAGATTCGATGATGCCATTGCCGCGCTTAATTCTATCGACTCGGCGAGTCTCGCAACAAACCCAACCCTCTCAACGAAGATTGATGTTAAGAAAACTCGGTATCAAACTGCTGCCGATCTTTGGAATGAAGAAAATACTATTCGAAAAGCAGAAGAAATCAATAATGATTTACCAATGGCGAGAATACTCACCTCTAAAGGTCCAATCGAATTAGTACTTTTTGAGGATCAAGCACCAAACACCGTTGCAAACTTTATCTCGCTCGCAGAAACGGGGTATTACGATGGCACTCGATTCCACCGAGTACTCGCTAAATTTATGGCACAAGGTGGTGACCCATACAGTCGTGAAGGTGCCAGTGGACAAGCTGGCACGGGCGGTCCCGGATACACCATCAAAGACGAACACACTGGTGAAGACATTCGAAAACATTTTGCTGGTTCGCTTTCTATGGCAAAAACCTCAGCACCAGATACTGGCGGAAGCCAATTCTTCTTAACCCACCTTCCAACTCCCCACCTTAACGGCCGCCACACTGTGTTTGGACGAATAACAGATGGTCTAGACATAGCACGTCTCATCGAACAAAATGACGACATTGTTACTATTGTCATCACAAACAAACGAGACCACGAATACGTGCCTGAAAAAATCGGAGAGACTGAAAAGCCTGCTAATACAAAGAAAGAAAAAGAAACTGAGCAAAGGAAACCCACCATTAACTCAGATGGATAAGTAAACTACAAGCATGTCTCAATTACCCTCTGAAACATTACAGGGCTACTCCGTTCCTTCCGTAAGGCAATTTAGTGTCTTTTTAGAGAACAGGGTTGGACGATTGCTAGACCTACTTAGGCATTTCGATGACGCATCACACGTCCATGTTATAGGCTTAAACGTAATTGACTCGTCTGATCACGCAGTAATCAGAATGATTCCCGACAATGCTGATGCTGCAAGGCACTTGCTCAGAGACCTTGGAATTGCATTTTCAGAAACAGATGTCATTGTCTCTGTAATCGACGATTCTCATTCCCTCGCAGATATGTGCTTGTATCTTCTTGGAGCTGAACTCAATATCATGTTCATCTACTCCCTCATCCAACAATCTTCAATCGGCGACTCTGTCATAGCAGTAGCAATTGATGATCTTACCCTTGGCGGTCAACTCCTTCTACGCAAGGGCCAGCTCCAATCGTCACAAGCGCCGTCGAG
>PVBE011946548.1_pt1 | contig 12374 bp, 9 predicted proteins | sample 1631181 | NCBI WGS metagenome assembly PVBE01 (sample SAMN08397723, study PRJNA350692) | Marine metagenome, whole genome shotgun sequencing project. | isolation source: water | place: Pacific Ocean | collected 2012-04 | reverse complement strand
GCCGACGTCCGAAGACATCGACACCGCGGCCGTCTACGTGTCCCCACGAAATACGACCGCTTATCTCCCGCTGCTTGTCGAACACGGAACCATCGCTGGATCCGCATTCTTTTGGCGTCTCTTCTGTTCAGTTTTCAAAGAGCCGCGCGACGCTGTTCGCGTGCGCTTTCCGGCCTCGTCGCGAGTCCGCACCAGATGGGCGGCCCCGGACAAGGGACGCGGACGATAGATCCTGCGTGCCCGCCCTGTCAACGGAAAACTACGCGACTTCTTCAGTCCGTCTCCAGCCCCTCGGCGCCCTGGGCTTTTCTCCAATCAACATCGGACCTTAGCTGAGTCAGGAGCTGGCGCACGACGTGCGCTTCCGACCCCGACGCATCCGGCGGCGATCCCAACAGGCGCTCCCCGTGGTCCGAATGACCGTCCACGAGGACCGCGTACCGAGCCCGAAGCACCCGCAACACACTCTCCGGCGCGCCGCTCCCCTCGAGCCGACCGAGGATCTCCTCGAGAGCGTCGACGACCTCGCCCCGGGGTAGGCCCCCCGCGTCCAGCGCCTCGTCAGCCTTGCGCAGGAGCGCCAGGTAGAATCCCGCCCCCACCAGCATCGTGTCCGGCGCGTCCGACGTGTCGATCGCCTTCCACAGGTGGTCCTCGGCCTGCGCCAACTGCGAGGCCCCGAAGTTCGCGTCCACCAGCGCCAGCTGGGTGTTCACGTAGAGACCCACCCCGACGGGCGAGCCCGCCTCGTAGGCCGCCTCCGACCAGCGGGCGGCGCGCTCTGCCGTCGCGATCGACTCCGACCAGTGTCCCTGGCGTCGCTGCACCGCCGAGAGGCGCCCGGTCACGTCGACCACCTGGGGCAGAATCTGCGGAACGCCCGCGGTCATCAGCGCGGCCCCGACATCGACCGCCTCGGCGAGCAGGGCCTCCGCCTCGTTGATCGCGCCATCCTCCATCTCGATCGTCGCGGCGTTCTGCAGCGCGCCGAGGAGCAGGAGTCGCAGCGGATCCCCGGACTCGGCGTCCACGCCGGAGATCTCCCGGATCAGCCCGAGGGCTTCGTCGACCTTCTCCCTCGCCTCCCCGAAGAGGCGCTGCTTCGCCAGCAGACCGCAGAGGTTGATCAACACGGTGGCCAGCTGCAGCCGGTGGTGCGGGCGCCCGCTGTCCGTCGGGAGCTGCCGGGCGGCGTGCTCGGCGGCCGCATACGCCCGTCGGGCCTCGACCCCTCCGCCGAGACGTTGCAGAAGCAGCGCCTGCTCGGCCCACGCCGCGGTCCGGATATCGAGCACGGCGACATCGTCGTCATCGAGCCCGTCAGCACGTCGGCACGCGTCACCGATCTTCTCCAACGCCTCGCGCATCTCCTTGCGAGCGGAGTGCTGGCGGGAGTCCTTGATCAGGGCGTGGACCGCCTGGAGTTCTTCCTTCATCCGGTACGCCTGGTTCGGCGGGGCAACGGGACGGCCAGCGGCCTCAGCCCTTGCTCTCACCTCGATGGGGGCAGTCGTCGTCCTGACACCGTGCGTAGAGTTCGAGCGACTGCCGGGCGAGCTCGAAATCTCCCAGTTCACGGACGATCTGGGTGACCCTCGCACCCACGACGGCGTCGCGGAACTCGATCACACGCCGGCAGTCGATGCAGATCAGGTGGTCGTGCCGATCGTCTTCGCTGACCTTGGGGTCGAACCGGGTCTGGCCGTCGCCGAAGCGCCGGGGCTCGGCGAAGCCGTTCTCGACGAGCAGCTTGAGCGTCCGGTACACCGTCGCGTAGCCGATCCGCGGAGAGTCGGCGCGGGCGACCTCCATCAACTCCTCGACGGAGATGTGCTTGTCGAGTCGAAAGAAGGTCTCGACGATAACGTCACGCTGTCGCGTCGACTTCAGGCCCAGCTCGCCGAGCCGCTCATTGAAGCGCGTCAGGATCTTCTCGATTCGGTCGTCGTCCACGAGCCCTACCCACGGTTCACACGGGACAGTCTGTATCACCGACCTGCGACGAGGCCAACCGCCAGCACGGGGCGGTTCAGTCGTCGGCGACGCATCGGAAACCGACGGTGCTGCGGCGCTCACTGCGGCGCAGAGAGTCGTGCAGGGTGATCCGCATCGCCCGGAAGTTGGCGACGTAGCTGCCCCCACGGACGCCAGCGGAGCCTTCGTCGTCTCGTTCGCCGGGCAGGACCCACTCGGCGGCGTTGCCGAGCATGTTCCGGACCCCCTCGTCGGTCGCGCCGCCGGCGTACTCGTCGATCCGGGCGGTCAACTCCTCGCCGTCGACCCGGCCGGGGATCGGAAAGTCCTTGAGGATCCGCTCCCCCCAGTTCATCAGGCCCGGCAGGACGAACTCTCCCCAGGGCTGCAGCCGGTCGTCGCCACTTCGCGCGATGCGTTCCCACTCGTCGGCGGACGGGAGGCGCATCTGGCGCCAGGCGCAGTGGGCCGCAGCCTCGTCGAAGGTCACGCAGACCGCCGGAAGGTTGTCGGCCTGCATCGATCCGGGGACCGGCTCGCGCAGTTCGCGCCCGCGCGCGGGGGAGTAGAACGAACAACCTTCGAAGTCCCGGGGCGGGCACGCTCCGGCGGCGACGCACCGCTCGTAGCCGGCGTTGCTCACTTCGAATGCGTCGGCCTGCATCGCCGGGAAGGAGACGACACGGTGCGGGTACTCCCCGAGCCCGGTCAGGTACGAGCGGCGGCACTCGGACGACGGGTGATCGGAGAGTCGGTGGCAGAGCGTGAGCACGACCTCCTTGTTGTCGTCGGTCAGGCCGAGCGTGGCGTCGACGGCCGGCAGTGAGACGACGCGCGCGTCGACGACCGATGCTTCCTCGTCCGCCGCGTCGATCGACGGGGGGCGACGGGAGCTCTCGTACGCGGCTGCCGCGGCCAGGGCCGCGGTCGCGAACGCCGCCAGCGCGATCAACGGCACGGCACGGCGGCTACGGTGCGTCCGGCGACGACCGACCGCGGACATCGCGATCGTGGGGACGTCGCGCGACGCGATCGTCGAGCGGCGGACCTCGAACGACGGAGCCGGCGCCTCGGACTCCTGCGGCAACACCTCGTCGGTCACGCCTTGCAGAACGGTGGTCTTGGGGCCGGTGTTCGCCGGCAACGGGACCGTGCTCGCGGGGGGCTCGTCCTTGGCATCGTCCGGCGCGATGGGCCCATCGAGTCTCACCGTGCCCGCGGACCGCTCGACGGCCTGGAGGACGTGCGCCTCGCCCACGGTCTGCAGATCAGCGCGGTTCGGGCCGTCGCCGGATAACGTCGACCGCTCCGAGTCGTCGGCATCGGCGATGTGCGGCGCGGCGCACGCGGAGCAGGCGGTGGCTGCTGCGGGGTTGTCGCTTCCGCAGTGCTCGCAGCGCCAGGTGACGCCCGGGTCGGAGGGATTCATGGGTTGAGGAGCGGTCGTGGGGTTCGGTCCATTATCGGCCGTGCGCAGCGACCGTCAATCGATGTCGCGTCGGCGCTGGCGGGCAGAGCGGCGCACCGGCCGTGGCTCCGGACAGGCGGGTCGCCGGCCTCGTTGACAGGCTTTCGGCGGTGCTCCTATCATCCGTGGGCCGCGTCCCCGCGGGCGGCGAGAATCACGACGAACGGCGAGGAGATCTCGAATGCGCGTGTTCCGATTGAGTTCGATTGTTCTGCTGTTGGCGTTCTGTGGCTGCGACTCCGAGGCACCGATGCCCGAGGCGCCCGAAGCGCCCGCCGAAGAGGGTGAGGCACCCGAAGTGCCCGCCGAAGAGGCAGCGGAGGAGCCGGCCGCAGCAGAGGAAGCCGAGGTCGAAGCGGATACGTTCGACAACGGCACCTACCGCAGCCCGGCTTTCAATGTTCAGTTCACTCTGCCCGAAGGATGGCGTCGCGCGGACGAGGGTCAGACCGGCCCCGCAGGCCTCAGCACGAGCGAGGACTCGATCTCGTTCGTGTGGGCAGCACCCGCAGGCCAGGAGGACCCGAGTCTGCGGCTGGTCGTCGCGAACTCGGACTCGATCCAGCTCGTGGACCAGAGCTTCTCCAACCTGACCGAGACGATCGGGTTCGACAACGTGCGCATCGTCCCCGACGCGTCGCAGGCGCGAACGTTCAACGGGGTGCCGGGTTACCGCACCGAAGCCGACGCGCTGCTGCGCGGAGAGGCGGTGCCGGTGTATCTGATCGCGCAGGCGTTGGAGCTTCCCGGCAAGCCGACGATGTTCACGATCTTCGTCGACGGCGACCATTACTTCGAGCACTCCGACGACATGAAGGCGATCCTCGACTCGATCGAGGTGTTGAACCTGCGCGCGGAGTAGCTCGACGCGCCGCGTGAGGTGCGCCCGCCGGCTTCGGCCCCGCGGGCGCTTTTCGTTCCGGCGCCGCACGGCGAGGCGATGGCAGACAAGCGGGAAGAGCGAGCTCCGTTCGACGAAGAGGCCGAGCAATCGGTTCTCGGCGCGGTCTTCCTCGATCCCCATGTGATGCGGGACATCGGGACGACGCTGGTCGCGGAGGACTTCTACCTGGAGAGCCACCGCGCGGTCTTCCGGGCGATGCTCTCGCTCGACGAGCAACGGCAGCCGATCGATGTCGTGCTGGTGATGAAGCGGCTCCGCGAGTTGGAGCTGCTCGAGATCGCCGGCGGTCCGGCCTATCTCTCCGAACTCTCCGCGCGGGTGCCGACGGCCGCGAACTGCGCGCACTACGCCCATATCGTGAAGGAGAAGGCGACGTTGCGGAGCGTCCTCGCCTTCGCTCGCGAGACCGCCCATCGTTCCCAGGACGAGCTCGAAGACGTCCCGGCGTTCCTCGACGAGGTCGCCCAGAGCGCGCTCGCGCTGTCGACCGGCGGGATCGTCTCGTCGGTCGTCCCTCTGTACGACGCGCTCCGACCGGCGGTGGACCGGGCCGACAAGCTCTCCCGGCAGAAGCGGCGGCACGCGGTAACCGGCGTTCCCTCGGGGTTCCACGCGCTGGATCGGAAGACGGCAGGGTGGCAGCCGAGCGACCTGATCATCGTCGCCGCCCGGCCGGGCATGGGCAAGACCGCGTTCGCCCTGAACATGTTGATCAACGCGGCGAAGGACACCCGGGGCGCGACGCCCGGGGTGATCTTCAGCCTGGAGATGTCGAAGGAGCAGCTGGCGACCCGCCTCTGGTGCGCCGAGGCACAGGTGCCGATGAACCAGGTCCGGACCGGCGACCTGCAGGGGCCGGAGTGGGATCGGCTGTTCAAAGGCGTGGTCGCTCTGCGCGATCTGCCCATCTTCATCGACGACACACCCGCGGTCGCCGTGACCGAGGTTATGCGGAAATGTCGACAGCTCAAGCACGAGCACGACATCGGCTTCATCGTCGTCGACTACCTGCAGCTCATGTCATCGGGGCTGACCGGCAAGACGGTGAATCGCGAACAGCAGATCTCGGACATCTCCCGCTCTCTCAAAGCGCTGGCGAAGGAGCTGGGCGTCCCGGTCGTCGCCCTGTCGCAGCTCAACCGTGGGGTCGAGTCGCGGAGCGACAAGCGACCGCTCTTGTCTGACCTGCGTGAGTCGGGCGCGATCGAGCAGGACGCGGACATCATCGTCTTCCTGTACCGCGAGTCGTACTACGCGGAGATGAAGGGCGAGTCCGATGGGGACGACGCCGGGAGTTACGGTCGACCACGCGCGGCCTCGGACACCTCGCAGACCGAGGTGATCGTCGCCAAGCACCGCTCGGGATCGACGGGCAAGATCGAGCTGACCTTCCACGGTCCCTACACGCTGTTCACGAACATGGCCGGCGACCAACCACCGCCGCCCGACGACGACGACCGACTGCCGCACGACGACACCGGGATCGCCGACGAGTTTGACTACGCAGCGCCACCGCGCGCCGACTCACTCGACGGGGGCCCGTTGCCGCCGCCCGACGACGAACCGGACGACGAGCCGCTCTTCCAGGACGATCTCGACTGACGGCCGCGGTCGGTCCGAGATGTCAGCGTTTCGGCAACTTCGGAGCGATCGGACCGTCGCCGACCTTGAGGCGAGGTACCGAGCCCTGAACGCTGTCCTCGACGGTCGGCGAGCTGAACGGGCTCTGGGCGGGCAGTCGAGCGGTTCGTGCGGGCCGGAGCGCCGACAATGCGGTGAGCATCGCCCCGGCGTCTCGGTAGCGCTGCTCGGGGTCCTTCTGGGTCGCCTTGCGGTAGATGTCGGCGATGGGCAGTCCGTCGAGGAGGTCGGGCATCGACTCGAGCTCACCGAAACAATGCTGCGCGACGATCTGGGCCGGTGTGGCTGTCGCGTCGACGGGCGGGATACCGGCGATCATCTCGAAGAGAGTGATGCCGAGGCTGTAGACGTCGCTCTGGAAGCCGATGCGCGGCGCGCGCTGCGCGACCTCGGGTGCGGCGTAGATCGGTGTGCCGCGCGCCGGCACGAGGTGAGCCTTGGAGACGGGTCGGGCCGCCCCGAAGTCGAAGATCTTGACCGGGATTCTCTTCGCCTCCTCGGTATGTGGCTGGAGGATGAAGATGTTCTCCGGCTTGAGATCCTGGTGGACGTATCCCTGGCGGTGGAGGGAGTTGACGGCGAAGAGGATCAGGCGGGCGAGCTCGACGGCCTCGTTGGGAGCCATCGGCGCCACGCGCCGCTCCATCACCTCGCGGAGCGTCTCACCCTCGAGGTACTCCATGACCATGTAGCCGGCGTCGACGCCGCCTTCGCCGGGGGCGAGGCCGTACTTGATGACCCGGACGAGGAAGGGCGAGTCGATGCCGGTCGAGATCTCGGCTTCGCCGGCGATCTTGGCGCGGACGTGCTCGGCTTCGTGTCCGACCAGGGAGTCATAGACCTTGATCGCGACCTTCTCGCCGTTCTGCTCGTCGACGGCCAGATAGACTGTGCCGTCGGCGCCATAACCGAGTTGCGCCTGAAAGCGCCAACGGCCTTCGAGCACGAAATCCGACAGTCTCACCTCGTCGCTCACGCTTCCTCGCTATCGCGCGTCCCGCGCCAGTTGGCGAGACGTATCGCGATGTCGCGCTCGCGTCCCTGGTCACTCGGCTCGTAGTATACGTGATCTCGGATCCGATCGGGCAGATATCGTTCCGGCACGTAGTTCCCATCGTAGTTGTGCGGGTACTTGTATCCGCGCCCGTATCCGAGCCCCTTCATCGTCGCGTTCGGCGCCTTCACCAAGCGGCGCGGCACCGGCAGGTTGCCGTGGGCGAGCACGTCCTTGCGCGCTCTGCCGTAGGCCATCAGGACCGCGTTCGACTTCGGCGCGGTGGCCAGGTAGGTGGCGGCCTGGGTCATCGGGAGCACGCCCTCCGGAAGCCCGACGAAGTCGAAGGCGTCCCTGGCCGCGACGGCGACGCGCAGCGCTTCCGGGTCCGCGTTGCCGATGTCCTCGGACGCGAAGATGATCATCCTCCGGAGCACGAAGCGGGGATCCTCTCCGGCCTCGAGCATCCTCACCATGTAGAAGAGGGCACCGTCGGGGTCGCTGCCCCGCATCGATTTGATGAAGGCGCTGACGACGTGGTAGTGGGCGTCACCGGCCTTGTCGTAGAGGATCGTCTTCTTCTGCTGCGCCTCGTCGACCACCTCGCGGGTGACGAGGCCTCGCGTACCCTCGTCCGCGGCGGCGGCGGCCAGGTCGACGGCGACCTCCAGCGTGTTCAACGCGCTGCGGGCATCACCGGACGAGCCGGCGACGATGGCGTCCCAGGCGTCCTCAGCCAGGAGCGGGGCCGTCGGCCCGACGCCGTTCTGCTCGTCCTCGAGAGCACGCGCGAGGATCCGGCGGAGCTCGTCGTCGGCCAGCCCCTCGAGCTGGAGCAGCTTGCAGCGGGACAGGAGGGCCGAGTTCACCTCGAAGCTCGGATTCTCGGTCGTCGCGCCGATCAACGTGATCACGCCGCTCTCGACGTGCGGTAGCAGGGCATCCTGCTGGGCCTTGTTGAATCGATGGATCTCGTCGATGAAGACGATGGTCGGCTTGCCGTCGACCATGCCCTTCAGCCGAGCGCCCTCGACCGCTTCGCGCACGTCCTTCACGCCGGAGTGGACAGCGCTGAGGGGATGGAAGCCGGCGCCGACGGCCTCTGCGTAGAGTCGGGCGAGCGTGGTCTTGCCGGTTCCCGGCGGCCCCCAGTAGATCAAACTGCGCAGCACCCGCCTGTCGAGAAGCCCCCGCAGGAACCTGCCGGGGCCGAGCAGATGGGTCTGCCCTACGAACTCGTCGATCGTGCGCGGCCTCAGCCGTTCGGCCAGCGGACGCCACGAAGCGTCTCCCGACTCCGACCGCATGTTGCTATAGAGGTCCATCAGATCACTCGCCCATCTCGCTGGCGGGAGATCCCGTACGGAGGTGCCTGTTGGCGAAAATCATCGTGCTGTCGGACATCCACGGAAACCTCGCGGCGCTCGAAGCTGCGTGGCGGGACATCGGCGGGCGCCCGTTCGATGCGCTGTACTGCCTCGGCGACCTGGCGGCGTTCGGTCCCGAGCCCGACGAGACTATCACGTACCTGCGTGAGGAGATCCAGCCCACCGCGACGATCGCCGGCAACACCGACCGCTACCTCGTCGAGAAGAAGTGGAAGAAGAGCAAGGGAGAGGTCACCGATCTGCAGCGCGCGCTCGAGTGGTGTCACGGTCGGCTGTCGAAAGACAACCGCGAGTGGCTCGCCGAGCTTCCGGCCACCCATACCGAGGTGCGTGACGGCACGGAGATCGAGCTGCTCCACGGCGGGCCGGACGACGACGAGCTGCGCATCGGGACGATGGCCGGTGCGTCCGCGCTGGCCGAGGCCTTCGGAAAGCACGGCCCGGGCGTGTCGTTCTGCGGGCACACGCACATCCCGTTTCGGGAGCGCGTGGCCGATCGCGACGTGATCAACGTCGGCTCGGTCGGGTTCCCCTTCGACGGCGATACCCGCGCCGCCTACGTCTGTCTGAAGCTGGCCGACGGCGGCATCCGCGAGGTCGAGACCCGCCGGGTCGCGTACAGCCTCGACCGAACGGTCGCGAACCTGCGCGAAACGGGTGCTCCGATGGCCGAGATCCTGGTTCGGCGCCTGAGATTCGGAGAGCTGGAGAGCGCCTGAACCCAGCGCCTCGGGCGGGTCGAGCACCCAAGCTGCGCGCGTTGGCCGGATCGGTACACCTCGCGGCGGCGCCGACCGGGTCGCGCGGTCAGCGAGGCACGTAGACGTATAGGGTCACGCTCGCGAACGACGCCGCTTCGCCCGCCACGACATCGACGTGAATCGGGAAGAGGCGCTGCTCCACCTCGGGCCCGACGCAGCCGTTTTGTGCCGTGATCCCGAAGGTGAGCGGCGTGCCGGCGGTGACGTCGACGAAGCCATCGACGCGGCCGTCGTCTCCCGGGGGTGCCGGCGCCGGATCGAACCCGCAACCTCCGGGTACCGCGCCGGCCTCGATGGCCTCGACGCCCGTGACGAAGCACGTTGTGTCGACGCCGGACGAGGCGAAGGTGTCATCGTCGCGCCGCACCCGCAGGCGGACGTCGAACGGAGCGAAGAGAGACAAGACCTGCACGCCCGCGACCACGGAGTCGTCGAGGCCGGCCCCCGACCCACTGATGTCGAAGACCAGCGGGCAGAGTCCCTCGTCGTCGGGCGCGCGACCGCGACCGGCGTTCTGCGTGCAGCACTGCTCGGGGCTGCAGTCCGGTGGTCGGGCTTCGCCCCACGCGCAGGGGAGGACCCGGGTGTCGGTCTCCGTGGCGACCTCGACCAGGTGACTCCGCGCTTCGCCGCCCGAGGCGATCCCGATCACGCGGGCCCCGAGGTCGTCGAGGGCTTCATACGCCTCTTCCCGTGTGGCTCCGAGGGGATAGCTGCTCTCACCCCGCGCATGGCTCTGGGCGTCGGTGACGTGCAAGACGATCGGGAGCGAGCCGTCGCGGAACCCGACCCCGCCGAGCCCGGCGCTCGGATCGAGCGCCGGAATCTCGCCTCCGGACCCGCAATCGAAGGTGCGCCCGGCGCCGGTCGCCAGCTGGTAGAGGGCTTCGAATCCCGACTCAGGGAAGTCACCGCCACCAGCGGCGCTCATCGCGTTGATCGCGGCCTGGACCGCGGTGATGTCGGTGGTCACCGCCTGGCGCAGCTCGAAGGGGAGGTCGTCACCACCGCCGTACGATCCGCAGGGGAAGTCCGCGAACTCGGAGACCGAGAACGCCGTGTCCGGGAACACCGCGGCGACCAGGGGAACGATGTCGGAAGAGAACGACGTTCGCAGGGCTTCGATCTCACCGCCCATCGAACCCGTGGTGTCCATGCTCACCGCGATGTCGGCCGCCTGCGTGTCCGGCGTGAACGTCAGATCCACCGACTCGGCGAGCCCCTCGAAGGGAAGCACGAAACAGAGACCGTCGTCACAGTGTTCGTCACCACACGCGCACGCGCACTCGCCGCCGTCGCAGATCTCGAGATCGCCGCACGCGTTATCGCAGCCGCCGCAATTGTCTCGATCGGTGAGCGGGTCGATGCATCCGTCGGCACAGCCGAGCGTGTCCGCTTCGCACCCGCAGACACCACCACCGCAGGGCTCTTCGGGGGCGCAGGCCAGCCCGCAGCCGCCGCAGTGCGACGGATCGCTGCCCGTGTCTACACACACCCCATCGCAGCGCTCGCGACCGCCGGAGCAGACGCACTCGCCCTCGCTGCACACCTCGTCCTCTGCACACGTTCCGCCGCACGCGCCGCAGTTGGTCGAATCGATCAGGAAGTCGACACAGACCCGGTCGCAGAGGAGCTGATCGCGACGGCACCCGCACTCGCCCCCGTCGCAGACCTGTCCGACGTTGCATCGGAAACCGCATCCACCGCAGTTGTCGATGTCGATGGCGGCATCGACGCACTCGTCGAAACAAATCGCACCCATCTCGCCGGGACACACACACTCCCCTTCGCGACACTGGCGATCCTCGGGGCAGGCGTTCCCGCAGTCTCCGCAGTTCGCGTCGTCGCTGGCGGTGTCGGTGCAGAGTCCGTCGCAGATGGCGAAGTCCTCGGGGCAGATGCAGTCGGCGTCGATACAGTGCAGCCCGAGATCGCAGACGGTTCCGCATGCGCCACAGTTGAGTGGATCGGCGATGAGGTTCGTGCAGACACCCTCGCACTCGTCGCCTGGGCAGAAGCAAGCATCGTCGACACAGGTCTCGAACGGACCGCAGCCGAGCTCTTCGGCCGTGCCTTCGTCGATTTCCGCGTCGCAGTCGTCGTCGCGTCCGTTGCACACCTCAGGGCCGGCAGAGCACAGGCAGGCGCCCGCCGTGTCGTCGCACTCCCAGCCCGCCGGGCAGTCATCGGCACCGGCACAGGGGCCGCTGCACACGTTTCGCTCCTCGTCGACGGGAACGCAGAGCGCGGACTCGCACTCACTGTTGCTCACGCAGTCTTCTCCGAGCTCGCCGAGCTCGGGCAGATCAGGGGCCACGTCGTCCGGCCCGCCGTCCGGTGTCGCGTCTGGGGGGCCATCAGGAGCGACGTCCGGGGGAGTATCCGGATCGCCTGCATCCGGTCCGCTGTCTGGGGTCGGCGTGTCCGGCGCGTCGATGGGGGTGGTGTCGAGCGCGTCGGCTCCACCGCCTGATCCGTCGAGCCCAGCCGCGTCGATCGGAACACCGGGCAGCTCGGGATCCGAACCGCAACCGACGGCGATGGCGATGGCGCACACCGCGAGCGCGAGGACCCAGGGGAGTCGTTGGAACATGCGAGGTCTCTGGTCGGGAGATCGGAGGTGGGCGCAATGCTAGTGCTCCTACGCACCCGTGTCGATCACCCGTGCCCGGTCCCCAGGGCGGTCGCAAAGTCCGGGCCATCAGCCATCAAGGGCGAGATCCAATCTCGCCCCCGGCTCGCAGAGCCGGTCTACACCCTGAGGCGGCCAAGACCCTCGACTTTGCGATCCCCCTGGCCCGGTCCCCAGGAGCAGTGCCGACGGACGCCCCCTCACGAAACGAAGACGGCCGGGCGCGAGGCCCGGCCGTCTCGAATTCGGTCGGAACCGAAGATCAGGCGCCGTCGCCGGAGCCCTCGCCGGAGCCCTCGCCGGAGCCCTCGCCGGAGCCCTCGCCGGAGCCCTCGCCGTCGTCCGGCTCGAGGCCGGTACAGGCGTAGAAGGCATCGAGGCAGAACTCGGCTTGGCACACGGCGCACTCGTCCGAGGTCGGATCGCTGCTGCAGGGAACGAGGCAGTTGGCCACGCTGCAAGCGACAATCGCGCCGTAGCAGGCCGCACAGCCGGCGGAGATGCCGGTCACCTCGGTGATGCACAGAATCGCGCACGCACCCTGATCGTCTTCGCCGAGGCAGCCGAGACCACAGTCCTGGGCTTCGGCGGTCACGTCGACCTCGCCGCCGG
>PVBE010806317.1_pt1 | contig 12374 bp, 14 predicted proteins | sample 1631181 | NCBI WGS metagenome assembly PVBE01 (sample SAMN08397723, study PRJNA350692) | Marine metagenome, whole genome shotgun sequencing project. | isolation source: water | place: Pacific Ocean | collected 2012-04 | reverse complement strand
GTCAGTACATGCGAATTGCTGCCGATTTCGATAATTTCCGCAAACGTCAGAGTCGCGATCAGGATGACCTTCGCTTACAGCTCACCTGCACCACTTTGAGTGAAATCCTTCCGGTGGTGGATAACTTTGAGCGGGCTCGTCAGCAATTAGAGCCTCAGGGAGAGGAAGCTCAGATTCTTCATCGCAGTTATCAAGGTCTCTATAAACAACTCGTTGATGTGCTTAAACAACAGGGGGTTGCTTCGATGCGGGTTGTTGGTCAGGCGTTTGATCCCACCCTTCATGAGGCGGTATCAAGGGAGCCCAGTCAGGAATATGTGGAAGATATTGTTATTGAGGAACTTCAGCGTGGATACCACCTCAATGGCCGGGTGCTTCGTCATGCTCTGGTGAAAGTTTCCATGGGACCAGGGCCTCAAGGTGGTGAGTCTGCTTCGCCTCAATCAAATGATGAGTCAATAGATGCGTCTAAAGGTGATGAAGACCCTGCTTCGGCAGGAGTCTGATTGCAAGGTGTTGCCCTTTAGGGTGAAGGAGCGTTGATGATCTGATGGCTGATTATTACGACCTGCTAGGGGTTAGTAGGGATGCTGATAGCGACACCCTTAAGCGGGCTTATCGCCGTCTTGCTCGCCAGTATCACCCCGATATCAATAAGGATCCGGGAGCTGAGGATCGTTTCAAGGAAATTGGTCGTGCCTATGAGGTGCTGAGTGATCCTCAGACTCGTGGCCGTTATGACCAATTTGGCGAAGCTGGGCTTGGGGGTGCAGCGGGCATGCCCGACATGGGAGATATGGGTGGTTTCGCCGACCTCTTTGAGACCTTTTTTAGTGGTTTTGGTGGCAGTGGTGGCGGTCGTTCACGGCGGGGGGGACCGCAGCAGGGAGATGACCTTCGCTACGACTTAAAGATTGAATTTGAGCAAGCTGTTTTCGGACAGGAACGCGAAATCAAAGTTCCCCATCTAGAAACCTGTGATGTTTGTAGTGGCAGTGGGGCTAAAGCTGGTAGTGGTCCGACCACATGCACAACTTGTGGTGGTGTTGGCCAGGTTCGGCGAGCAACTAGGACACCTTTCGGCAGTTTTACCCAGGTAGCGGAATGCCCCAATTGTGATGGCAATGGACAAGTGATTGCAGATCCTTGCGGCTCATGTGGTGGAAAGGGTGTCCATCAGGTGCGTAAGAAATTACGAATCAATATTCCCGCTGGGGTTGATAGCGGAACCCGTCTGAGGGTCGCCGGTGAGGGAAATGCTGGTTTGCGAGGTGGACCCTCTGGAGACCTTTATGTGTTTTTGACCGTCAAAAACCATTCAAAATTGCGACGTGATGGACTCACGGTGCTTTCAGAGGTAAATGTGAGCTACCTCCAGGCAATTCTTGGCGACATCATTGAGGTTGATACGGTTGATGGCATTACCAGCCTTGAGATTCCTGCCGGCACTCAACCTAATGCTGTGCTCATTCTTGAGAACAAGGGTATCCCGAAGTTGGGTAATCCAGTAGCTAGAGGTAATCAATGCATTTCTGTCAATGTCAAGCTGCCAACCCGTATTTCTATGGAGGAGCGTGGTTTATTAGAGGATTTAGCTGGTCACCATTCTGCTAAAGGGAAGCAGCATCATCATCACAACAGTGGTTTGTTTGCCCGTTTATTTGGTAACAAGTGATGATGGCAGGTTCTCTTCCTGATCAGCAGATTGATCTGCGTGGGATTTCCTGCCCGAAGAATTTTATTCGCTGCCGCTTGGCTCTTGAGGCTCTTGAGGTTGATCAGCTTCTACAGGTGGATCTTGATTGTGGCGAACCTGAGGAAATGGTTGTTTCTGGCTTAAGAGAAGCTGGCCATCGTGTCGAGATTTATAGCAAGGAAGCCACTTGGTTGAGGTTGATGGTGACCTGTGGTGGTGGCTGAGACGCCGCGACTTGCTGGCATGGTGGTTGCATTGCAGGCCAATTTTCTTGAGGTGGAACTCGAGATTCCCAATCAAGTTTCATTGGTTGGACTGACTGGATTAACCGATGTTCGGCGATCTCGTTTGCTGTGTACTCGTCGAACAAGACTTGATCATCGAGGTGCTGCAATCCATGTTGGTGATCGTGTGTGGCTTGAAGCGATCGATTGGCAGCAGTGCCGAGCAGTGGTTGCTGATGTGGAACCCAGACAGAGTTGGCTCAACCGTCCTCCAGTTGCCAACGTAACCGCAGTAGTTGTTGCTTTGGCAGTCAAGCAGCCTTGTTTTGATTCGGATCAAGCGAGTCGTTTTCTGCTAAATGCTGAGCAAACTGGTCTGGCTGTTCATTTGATTCTCACCAAGCGAGATCTCATTACTTCGGATCAGCTAGAGCAGCAATTGGTTCGCTTGCGGGCTTGGGGATATCGGCCGATGGCGGTCTCTGTGCAGAGCGGAGAGGGGTTGGATTCTCTACAAGATCAACTCAGCAGCAATCGTCTTGCTGTGCTTTGTGGCCCTTCGGGTGTGGGCAAGACCAGTTTGCTAAATAAGCTCTTGCCTCAGGCATCCCTGCGGGTGGCTGCAGTTTCTGGGCGCTTGCAGCGAGGCAGGCATACCACTCGTCATGTTGAGCTTTATCGGCTTTGCGAAGGATCCCTTGTGGCAGATACACCTGGGTTTAATCGACCTGAACTTCCAGGGGATCCGCGTAATCTTGCCCTGTTGTTTCCTGAGCTTCGTCGCCAGCTTGAAACTCGTCCCTGCAGGTTTAGGGATTGTTTTCATCGGGATGAGCCAGGCTGTGAAGTTGATAAAAGCTGGGAGCGGTATCCGATCTATAAGCGTTGTTTGAAAGAAATGGAGAGGCTCAGTCGTTCATCCCGGGGAGGTTCAGGTTTAGACCGCCAGTAAGTTCTTCCATTCTTTCTTTCATGGTTGTAGTGGAGTGCTCATAGGCGGATTGAAGAGCGGCGAAGGTGGCCGTTTCGCTGGCTTCTTGGCCTTCGGCGAGAAGGGTGGGGTCAAGATGCACACGAAGCGGTTGTTGGTTGCCTGAGAGCCAGATACTCGCCCTGCCGTCTGGGCTGCTGCCCTCGATTTCCATGGCATCAAGCTCTTCTTGCAATTTTTGGGCGTCTTGTTGGATCTGTTGGGCCTTGCGGAAGGCTTCGGTTAATTGGCCGAAATTGGGAAGTCCGAATCCTGCCATTGTGTTGCTGGAGGAAAGGGCAGGTTAAGCGGTCGGTTCGAAACCAAGTCGTTTGACTTCTGGATGCAGCATTACGCCATGGGCTGTTTGTACTCGTTCTTGGATGAGGGTGATCATTTGATCAATCTCGGTGGCTGTTGCTCCTCCAATGTTGACTATGAAATTGGCGTGTACTGGCGAGATTTCTGCGCCGCCAATTCGGTGGCCTTTTAGACCTAGAGCTTCGATTAGGCGACCGGCTTTGAGGGGCTCGGGGTTTCTAAATACACTGCCGCAACTGGGTAAGTGATAGGGCTGAGTTGTGGTGCGATGAGTGAGGTTCTCATTTGTGATGCGAATCAGCTCCTCGTGATCATGACCGGGCTCTAGTTGGAATTTTGCTGAAAGAACTACGAGTGGCTTCTCTTGTAAGCGACTATGTCGGTAGTCATAGTCAAGCTCTTGGCGGCTGAGTTCAAAAGGTTCCTTGTCACTTAGGTCGACTACTTGCACAGATTTGAGCCAGTCGGCAGTGCAGCCACCCTGGGCCCCAGCATTCATTACGGCAGCACCCCCTACTGTCCCAGGGATCCCGACGGCCCATTCCAGGCCATGCAATCCAGCCTTTGCGGCTCGTCTTGAAAGGTTGGGGATGGGCTCCCCTGCCAAGGCTTCGATAATGCCAGTCTCCTCATCCAGCTCGCTTCCTTGGAGCTTGCGCATGCAAAGACTCAAGCCTGGCAAGCCAGCATCATTGATTAGTAGGTTTGATCCAGCTCCGATGACGCGGCAGGTCATCTTGCGTTCATCGGCCCAGGTGATCAGTTTCAGCACTTCATCCAAGCTGCTGGGGGATGCAAACCATTCCGCAGGCCCTCCAACGCGCCAGCTCGTGAAGTTGGCAAGGGCAACCATTTGCTGTGGCTCGATCCCTATCACTTTGTTCAGGCGGCTAGAGAGGATCGATATCTTGTTGTCTGGCTAAGAAGTTGCAGTTGACTCCACAGATTATTTACATCGCCTGCACCCATGACTAACACCAGGTCGCCCTCGAGGCTGTGTTTTTGCACTAATAGGGCTAGTTGATTTAGGTCTTGCCCCACTTTGACTGAAAGGTTGGGATGTTGGATTTTGATTGCTTTAGCCAGGCTTTCACTAGTGGCCCCTTGAATGGGGTTTTCGCCGGCGCCGTAAACAGGAGCGAGGAGTACGGCATCTGCGTCACCGAGTGCAGTTGCGAAGTCGTTGAGAAATTTATTAGTACGACTGTATCTATGGGGCTGGAATACAGCTAAAAGGCGTTTAGGTGGGCAAGGTAGCGGGCTTAGACCACTGTTCACCATTAAGCGGGCCATTGCGAGTGTGGCGCGCACTTCGCTGGGATGGTGAGCGTAATCATCAACGATTTGCCGATTTTCCCAAGAGCCTCTGAAGTCGAAGCGGCGACCTGGGGGCTGAAGGTCAGCCAGACCTTGTTTTAGTTGCTCGAAAGATAGGCCTGCTTCCAGTCGGCAGGCTGCTATGGCCGCCATAGCATTGCTGAGGTTGTGAAGTCCGGGCATCGGCAGTGTGATTTGACCGATCAGCTCGCCTTGTTCGTAGATATCCGCAATAGTTTGATTGCCATAGAGGTGGATTGGTATAGCGGCGAAATCAACATCCACTGCTGTTTTGATAGACCACCAGGCTGTGGCATCAAAATGTTCCTTGAGGATTGGGCAGTCGTAGTTGGCGAGCAGTCGTTGGCAGCCTTGGCCAAACTTCTTCATGGTGTTGATTAGCTCGTCAAGATTGACGTAGTGGTCGGTGTGGTCAAGCTCCAAGTTGGTGATCACGCCAAGTGATGCAGAAAACTTCACCAGAGAGCCATCAGATTCATCAGCTTCTGCTATTAGTAATCGTCCTTTGCCTGCATGGCCGTTGCTGCCGTAGTAAGGCACCTCACCACCAATCACGGCAGTTGGGTCTTGATTAGTGGTAGCTAGCAGTGTGGTGAGCAAGGTGCTGGTTGTGGTTTTGCCATGGCTGCCTGCCACTGCGATGGAGGGCTGGGCCTGAATTAAGGCGGCAAGAAGGTCTGAGCGATGCAGAATTTTTAGGTCGGTTTGTTTAGTTGCCTCTAGCTCAGGATTGTTTTTAGGAATTGCTGTGCTTATCACCACCACAGGGGGGATATCAACATTGCTGCAAATGGTTTTGATGTTGGCGGAGCTCTGCTCTCGGAATACTTGAATCCCTTGGGCGCGAAGGCGTTCAACGGCAGCGTTGTTGCGTGGATCGGAGCCGGATACGGAATGACCTCGATTCGCCAGAATCAGCGCTAGGGCAGACATGCCGATGCCGCCAATGCCGATGAAGTGGATGGGTTGTTGGCGATTAAGCAGACTGGTCAATGGGCAAAACCATAGGCACGAAAGATAAGCCAGTATTCGGCTGAAAGCCCGTGATCCTTATGTTTTGGAGGGGTCTGGGCAAAGTTGGTCAGCATCCTGGTGGGGCCGCCTCTTCATCCGGAACAGCGGAAAGTGTTGCCTATTTCTGTATGATCAGCGGCCACTTAATGTTGCGGTTTCCCCGTTTTTGCCATGACTCTGCGTGTTGCGATCAATGGATTCGGCCGAATTGGTCGCAACTTCATGCGTTGCTGGTTGAGCCGTGGTGCGAACACTGGCATCGAAGTGGTTGGTATCAATGTCACTTCCGATCCCAAGACCAACGCTCACTTGCTCAAGTACGATTCCATTCTTGGACAAATTAAGGATGCTGAGATTGGATATACAGACGACACGATCATTGTTAACGGCAAGGTCATCAAGTGTTTTTCAGATCGCAATCCCTTGAATCTTCCTTGGAAGGAGTGGGGTATCGATATTGTGATCGAGTCCACAGGTGTTTTTAATACTGATGTAGGGGCTAGTAAACATATAGAAGCTGGTGCGAAGAAAGTGATTCTTACTGCACCAGGTAAAGGTGATGGTGTTGGCACATATGTCGTTGGTGTCAATGCTGATCAGTATCGTCATGATGCTTTCAATGTTCTCAGTAACGCAAGTTGTACTACTAATTGTCTGGCGCCAATTGTGAAGGTGCTTGATCAGACTTTTGGGATTAATAAGGGCTTGATGACAACTATTCATAGCTACACCGGTGATCAGCGGATTCTTGACAACAGCCATCGCGATCTTCGTCGTGCTCGTGCGGCAGCCATGAATCTTGTTCCGACTTCCACTGGTGCGGCCTCTGCAGTTGCTTTGGTTTATCCACAGATGAAGGGCAAGCTCACTGGTATTGCTATGCGTGTTCCAACACCTAATGTTTCAGCAGTTGATTTGGTGTTTGAGTCGGGTCGTTCCACGACCGCTGAAGAAGTAAATGCTGCGCTGAAGTCTGCTTCTGAGGGTGCTATGAAGGGAATCATTAAATATGGAGATCTTCCTTTGGTATCAAGCGACTACGCGGGTACCAATGAATCCACCATTGTCGATGCGGCGCTCACGATGACTATTGGCGACAACATGGTGAAAGTAGTTGCTTGGTATGACAACGAGTGGGGTTATAGCCAGCGGGTTGTTGATCTTGCAGAGATAGTTGCTAAGAATTGGAAGTAATTTTTAAGTGAAGGTGCCCATTTCTCTTGGGTTCTAAGTTGCCTTTGATTTAAAAACCCCTCCCTATTAGGGAGGGGTTTTTAAAGAGATTTTCAAGCTGTTATTGCTGGAAATGTTGGAAGTCTGGGCTGCTATTTACTTCTTCTCTGTTATCTGTCCATAGCACTTGAGCTGGGCCCATTTCCATGACGCCAATTGCTTGACTTGATGGGTAAGCATTAAGCCAGGCCGTAGCCCATTTAGGTGGCAGACTTAAAACAAGTTCAAAGTCTTCACCGCCGTTAAGACACCAGTTGTCCCAGGGTGATCCCAAGGGCCATTCAGATGCTCTAGGAAGGCTTGTGGGATCAATTATCGCTCGGCAGTTGCTGCTTTTACAAAGGTTTTTTACTGCTTCGAGCAGGCCGTCACTACTATCGGTGCCACCTGCTCGCCATGCAAGTTCCTTAGGCTTGCATGCTTCTAGAGAGCGCAGAGCTTTTAGGTTGGGTTGAGGGTGTTGGTGAGCATCTATAGCTGCTTGTTTAAGTTTTTCTGGCAGTTGCACTGCTTGTACTTGAGGCTCGCAGAGCAAAAGGGCTAAACCAAGGCGGCTGAGGCCATGGGGGCCGCTTACGACAAGAGAATCTCCAGGCAAAGCGTGGGAACGATGCAAGCGTGCTGGTCCAACAGTCCCTAGTGCTGTGATCGCTAGTAGTCGTTGTTCTCCTTGGGAACAGTCTCCGCCTAGTAATTCTCCACCGAACTGTTTCAATGCCTCTTCTATACCCGTATAAACCTCCTCTACCCAGTCCCAGGGAGTATCTGAAGGGGCTATTAGTCCCACAGTGATACCTAAAATCTTATCTACACCACTTGCTGCTAGATCAGAGATGTTGGCGGCTACGCAACGCCAACCAATGTCTTTCGCAGTTGTGGTGTCTTTGCAGAAATGGATGCCTTCTACCAATACATCGGTATTGATAAGAAGATCTTTTCCGCCTGTATAGATACGGGCTGTGTCATCGTCAAATTGGCCAGTAGGAGCGAAGCGGGCCAGTCGATGTAGTAATTCGCTTTCACCGATTTGGTAAAGGGTTTCACCCATGCCTAAGTCCTCAGGCGTGGGGTTTCAGTAGATCAGCTCCATCGACAACTTCGATGGATAAAATTCGATCATCAACTCCGAGTTCTTTAAGTAACTCAGTGTTTTCAACGACATAGCCGAATGCTGCATTACGGCCATCAATCAAGTTGAGGCCCGCGGGAGTTAGTTCTGCCTCATAGAGAAATAGAAAGAACTGGGATGAACCATCGTCGATGGCCTGGTGGGAATGGGCCCATCCAAGTGTTCCTAGTGCAGCGAATGGGAGTACTGGTGTGGCCTTATAGAGACCAAGATCTTCAAAGGTTTGGTTATAAAAAGGTGTTGGTTCTTCTGGAACACGGATTTCCAAAGGAACTTGACGCTCTTGGCTTGTGGTGGGGTCTATGTATCCGCTTTCAGGCCCTTTTGGGTCACCGCTTTGAAGCACGTAATTGTCTTCAGCGCGTGTAAACGGCAATCCGTCATAAAACCCTTTGAGCGCAAGGTCCACAAAGGCACCAGCTGTTAAAGGAGCGTTGTAGCCATCAATAACGGCACTCATGCTTCCTTTTGTGGTTTTAATCGATACCGTCGCTCGGCCAAGAAGTCGCGGTAGGGAGTCGTATTCCTCAGGGATGTTGTAAGGGAAATCATTCACCAACAGAGCTTCTAGATCACCGATTTGCTTGAGGCTCTTGCGGCGTAGGGCGATGAAGCCATCTATGTTTTGCTTACTTGCTTCCTCCCCAAGGGCCTGCACGCTTTCTTCTAGGGATTCAAGAAGCGCATCACCCTCTGCTCGACGTGCTTCTGGGATGGCTTCGAGGATGCTCTTTTTGCGGGTGATTACTAGGAACTGGCTAGCAGCAGCAGCTTCGTTTAGGGCAACCCAGCGATTGCCCTTTGAAGACCCAACGACTTTGCTAGTGGCCTCAAGGGTGTATTGCATTTGGCGGAGATCTTTTTGTTCGATTGGTAGTGCATTTCGCAGGATTGCGGCACCATCCGTCACTGCACTTCCAGCTGGCAGAGCAGCCAGAACAGGATCACCCCAATTCAGTAAAAGTATTGCGAGCACTGTGATCAGGCTGGTCAGTAGAGGTGTATTTGGCATGTGGAACTCTTCTTGTGCTTGGACTTTGGCACAGCCGTATGATCCCTCTGATCCGTTCAGCGGGAATGATCTCAAGTAACGACTTCCGCACTGGCACCTCGATTGAATTAGACGGTTCTGTTTGGCGTGTAGTCGAGTTTTTGCATGTGAAACCGGGTAAGGGTTCAGCTTTTGTGCGTACCAAGTTGAAGGCGGTGCAGAGCGGCAGCGTGGTGGAAAAAACCTTTAGGGCTGGGGAGATGCTTCCGCAGGCCTTGCTTGAGAAGTCGACCCTTCAACACACTTATATGGAGTCCGGGGACTATGTCTTTATGGACATGTCTAGTTATGAGGAAACCAGGCTTACAGCGCAGCAGATCGGTGACAGTCGTAAATACCTCAAGGAAGGGATGGAGGTGAATGTGGTCTCATGGAACGGAAATCCTCTTGAGGTGGAGCTCCCCAATTCTGTGGTGCTTGAAATCACTGAAACTGATCCTGGTGTCAAGGGTGATACCGCTACCGGTGGTACTAAGCCTGCCATCCTTGAGACTGGTGCTCAGGTAATGGTTCCTTTGTTTCTTTCTGTGGGCGAGAAAATTAAAGTCGACACACGTAACGACAGCTACCTAGGTCGCGAGAACTAATGGCCATGCAGCTCGATCATGATCAACTGCACCAGTTGCTGGCAGCCTTGGCGGACAGCGACATTCAGGAATTTCGCCTTGAGGGCGATGATTTTCGTCTTGAGGTCAGGCGGAACATCCCTGCAGCAGCAGTGGTTGCCCCTGTGATGCCGTTGTCTTCGACCGTTGAGATACCATCACCGGCTCCAGAACCGAGAGTTGAGATGGTCGGACCTGGTACTCCGCCTCCAGCGGTACCAGGTTCCAGAACTGATTTCCTGGAGGTAACGGCACCGATGGTCGGCACGTTTTACCGGGCTCCTGGCCCTGGGGAATCTTCTTTTGTAGAAGTCGGCAGTCGCATCGGTGTTGGTCAGATCGTGTGTATTTTGGAGGCCATGAAGTTGATGAATGAGTTGGAATCTGAAGTCAGTGGCGAGGTGGTTGAAATCCTTGTAGATAACGGCACACCAGTTGAGTTCGGTCAGGTTTTGATGCGTGTTAAGCCTGGCTGATCAGCGTGATTCCGTGAGCTCCCAGGCTGCTTTGAGGGCGGCCAACATGCTGTCGGGTCTGGCACATCCCTTTCCGGCAATGTCAAAGGCGGTGCCGTGATCAGGTGAGGTGCGTAGAAATGGAAGCCCAAGGGTGGTGTTGACGGCAGAGTCGAAAGCCAGCAGCTTCATTGGAATTAGACCCTGATCGTGGTACAAGGCCAGGATGCCGTCTGGGGTGTTGGCGCATGGGTTGCCATTCCAAGCCTTTGCAGCTGAAAGCCAACATGTGTCGGGAGGTAAAGGACCGTCCAGTTGAATCTCAGGGTGCTCGGTTTTCCATCTGTTCAGCATTGGGATCAACCATTTCAGCTCTTCATGGCCCAGTTGGCCTTGCTCGCCAGCGTGGGGATTGAGGCCTGCGACTGCAATGGATGGATCGGTTTTGAATCTTTGGCAGAATGCCTTGAGTACGTTGAGCTTTGCTCTAACCAACTCAGGGGTAAGCACTTTTGGGACTGCTGCTAGCGGGATATGGGTTGTTGCTAGCAGAGTGTTTAACCGCCAGCCGTTTTGAGGTGAGATCGCGGTGAAGAGCATGGAGGCTTGATCAGCGCCCACCAGTTCTTTAAGTCGTTCGGTTTGACCGGGATAGTGATGGCCTGCTGCATGCCAGGCATGCTTGGCAATGGGAGCGGTAACAAGGGCGCGGGCTCGACCCTTCAAGAGGAGTTCTGTTGCCTTTGTCAACCATAGAAAGCTTGCGGCTCCACTCTGTGCTGTGGGGTATCCAGGCTGAAGTGTGCTCTTCAGGGGTAGATCTTTGATATCGAGGTTCTTTGGATTGGCTAGGGGAGAGATTCCTTGAGCTTGTAATTGGGCATAGGTCAGTTCCAGGCTTTTTCGACAGCCAACCAGCTGGGGATGCAGCTTTGATGGCAAGCTTGGTGAAGCGAGGGCCTTTAGGGTGACCTCCATCCCTATGCCAGCGGGATCGCCGATGGCGATAACGATAAGTTGATTAACGTCAAAGCCTTCAGAAGGCATAGCCATGATGCGCTGGTTGCTGCTTGGTTTGATGTTGTTTGGTCTTGGTACCGGGTTGCGGAATGGCTGGTTGGTGGTGCATTGGAGTCAGTTTTTGCGCGATGCCGGGTTGACATTTATCGATCCAGAGAAGCCCTTCAATTGGAACGAGTTCATTCTTGGTGGTTCGGATCGGGAACGTTCAACAACTAAGGAGAATTCGTCTGTGAGACCTTGAAACCTTCTGCCAGATAACAGTCTCTAAGGCCGGAGTGATAGTTGGGATGCATCAGGGAATAGCCAAGGTCGCGGCATAGGAGCTGATTGCTTACCCTGCGATTCTCTTGCCAGAAGGAGAGTGCCATAGGATTCATTTGTGTAGCGGCAACTGCAAATGGCTCAATTTCGGGCAGGGACTGTCCAAGTAGTTGGGCTGCGAACCCGAGTACGTCTGTATACGCTGTTGGCATGTCATCGGTGACGTTGATCACGATGGGTCGCTGTCCATCAGCAGCGCATTGGATGAGGTGCAGGATGGCCCCTGCGATGTCATCGACATGAATTCTTGAAAACACCTGGTTGGGCTTGTGGATCATTCTGCTTTGACCTGTGTTGACGCTTTGAAGTACTGAGCGGCCTGGTCCGTAGATGCCAGGCAGCCGCAGAATTTGCAGGGGTAATCCCGAAGCTTGCCAGGCCTCTTCACAGGCCAATCTTCTTTTGCTCCGTGCTTGCTGAGGCTGAGGATGATCGATTTCTGTGACCCATCGTCCTTGGCGATCTCCGTAAACCCCTGTGGTGGAGAGATAGCCAACCCATTGCAATGGCAACGCTTTGAGCTGGTCGCCCAAGCATGTCAGTACTGGATCTTTCCCATCGGCTGCTGGCGGTATGCAGCTGAGTAAATGGGTGACTCCTTCTAGAACTTTTGTGGCTGGCAACAGCTTGGTGGCACTATCAAATGCTATGTCTGCGCCTGGGCTGTTGATGTCTCGGCGGCTGCAGATGGCAGTGCTGCCAAGTGCTCTCGCCAGAGCCACTACATGCTGGCCACTGAATCCTCCACCGAGAACCAGCAGCTTTGAGCCGCTGGGGAGGGGCGCACTCTGCTTGACAAGCTCTGTAAGCATGAGTACAAATGTATTATATTCCAGGTTTGGTCATGGCTGGCTCCTATTTACGCGCTTCCGCGACTTCAGTGTCCATGCTGCCGCGTCGGGCATGTCCAGGGATCGTTCAAGGTCAGCAGAGAGGTTGGGCTTTTCATTTTGTCTTGCCTGCGGCTTTGTTGACAGGTGCGATGCTTCTCGCT
>PVBE012542772.1_pt1 | contig 12375 bp, 12 predicted proteins | sample 1631181 | NCBI WGS metagenome assembly PVBE01 (sample SAMN08397723, study PRJNA350692) | Marine metagenome, whole genome shotgun sequencing project. | isolation source: water | place: Pacific Ocean | collected 2012-04 | reverse complement strand
CTCCGGCTCGGGCTCCGGTTCGGGCTCGGGCTCGGGCTCGGGCTCGGGCTCGGGTTCAGGCACGGGTTCGGGCTCGGGCTCGGGCTCCGGCTCGGGCTCGGGCTCCGGCGCCGGCGCCGGCGCGGCGGGAGGCGCGGGGGTCACTCCCAGCAACGCGTCCACGATTCGTCCCACGTCGCTCGCGAGCCGGCCGATCGCGTTCGCGATCTCTCCGACCTGCGCCTCGTCGTAGTCCTTCGCATTGTCTACGCCTGCGTCATCGAGCGCTTCTGACACCATCGTCCTGGCGGACTGGTAGTCGAACCGCAGCTCGAAGATGGAGACGATCTCTTTGTGCTTTCGGCCAGCGGCCATGGGCTTCCTCGGCACCGAAGTGAGGGCGGATGCTACGACGCTGCGCGCGAACGCGTCAACGCGTCAACGCGTCCGACGTAGCCCATCCGCCCGAGATCGCAGGTCTTCCGGCAGCGGCGCGACCACCTCGACGAGCCCGTCCCGCCACGGATGGGGAAGGCTGATGGACTCGGCGTGCAATGCATGCCGCCGCATCCCCAAGCGCTCCCACATCGTCTCGTCTTCCCGGCCCTCGTGCCACTGGATGAACAGGGCTTCGTCCGGCCCGTAGATCTTGTCCCCGACGATGGGGTGCCCCACATGCGACAGGTGCACCCTGATTTGGTGCTGCCTGCCTGTCCGAGGCGCGGCCTCGACGATCGCGTGCCCCTGCAGCCGCTCGCGGACGCGCAGCTCGGTGCGGCTGGCCGCGCCGTCCTCCGTCACGGCCATGCGCATCCGGACGCTCGACGCCGCGTCGTCTCCGATCGGCCCGTCGACCACCAGCTCGTCCCACTGGGGCTGTCCTACGACGAGCGCTACGTAGCGCTTGCCCACACGCTGTTCCGCGAAGGCCTGGTGCATCCGCCGGTTGGAGTCCTCGTCCCGGGTCGCCACGACGATCCCCGAGGTCTCCCGATCCAGCCGGTGCGCCAGCTGGACCCGCCGGCACGTCCCCTCGTAGCGGTGGCGCAGCCACTGCACGAGGGTGCCGTTGGGCCAGCGCGGGCTCGGGTGCACCGCGAGGCCCGCCGGCTTGTCCACGATCACGAGCTGGGCGTCCTCGTACAGCAGGCGAGGCGAGGCGATGGTCAACCGGGGCGGGTCAGCACGAGGTCGTTGCGGTGCACGCAGGCGTCACCCAGGTGGTAGCCCAGGATCCCCGAGATCTCGTCGGTCCGATGGCCGGCGATGAGGGCCAGCTCTGCGGACGAGTACTGCGCCAGCCCCCTCGCCACCTCCTCGCCGTCCGGCCCGACGACGGCGACCGGGGCGCCGACGTCGAACTCGCCCTGGATCTCGCGCAGGCCCGCGGGAAGCAGCGACCGCCCACGCTCGACGACGGCGCCGATTGCGCCCTCATCGACCACCAGGGTCCCGGCCGGATTCAGACCGGCGATCCAGGCCTTGCGGCTGCCGATGGCGCGCGCCAACGGCTCGAACCGCGTCCCGACGTCATCGCCCGCCAGCACCTCCTGGATGACCCCCACCCGGTGGCCGTCGACCAGCACCGTCGGCACGCCGAATGCGGCAGCCCGGCGCGCCGCCTCCACCTTCGTGGCCATGCCGCCGACCGACAGACAGCTGCCCTGCCCGCCCAGCACGCCCGCATCCAGCTCCTCGTCCGCCTGCACCAGCGGGATCCGCTCGGCGTCGGGGTTGTGCCGGGGATCGGCGGTGTGCAGCCCGTCCTGATCGGTGAGGATCACCAGCAGGTCTGCGCCCACGAGGTTGGCGACGTGGGCCGCCAAGGTGTCGTTGTCACCGAGCTTGAGCTCGTCGACGGCGACGGTGTCGTTCTCGTTGATGATGGGCAGGGCGCCCAGCCCGATGAGCCTCTCCAGCGCATGCCGGGCGTTCAGGAAGCGCCGGCGATCGGCGAGGTCCGCGTGGGTTACCAGCACCTGCGCCGCGGTCAGCCCCAGCTCGGACAGGGCTCGCTGGTACAGGGCGATCAGGTCGCCTTGGCCGATGGCCGCGGCGGCCTGGATCGTCGGGATGTCCGTGGGCCGGTCCTCGATGCCCAGCCGCTCACAGCCCAGCGCCACCGCGCCCGAGGACACCAGCACCACCTCGAGCCCCATCGCGCGCAGGTCGGAGAGCTGGCCGACCACCTCGAGCGCGACGCCCCGGTCGAGGTGGGTCCCCCAGCCGGCGAGCAGCCCGCTGCCGACCTTGAGCACGATCCGCTTCATGGCTTGTCCGCTGGCTGTGTGGACCAGGTCAGCTCCGCGCGCCAGCCATCCCCGCCCCCCGCCAGCTGGGCGGCGACCACGACCCCACGGGAGTCCCGCTCGAGGGTCTTCACCTCGGGCGAGGCGCCGATTCGGGCCAGCAGCCCCTCCCAGTCCGTCGCCGGGCGGGCCATGAGCTGGCGCCAACGCGAGTCATCGGGCCACTGCACGTACTCCGGGCCCAAGGTCCGAGTCCGCAGCTTGCCCGCCTCAAGCACGGCCTCTTCCCGCTCGCGCCGCAGCTTCAGCCTTGGCCCGCGCCAAGTCATCTCGTGGGTGATGCAGCCGTCCAGCGCGCCCTGGATGGCGAACTGCCAGCGATCGTCTCGCTGTTTGCCGGCCGTCACGGTGAGCCGGGTGGTCAGCGTGCCGGTCGCGGGCGCCAGCCGCTCGAGGCCCCAGTCGTGCTTGGAGGCGGCCTGCTCGGGCCACTCGAACGGGAGCGGCTCGCTGCGCCGGTCGCAGCCTGCGGCCAGCGGCATCGTGAGCGCCGCCAGCGTCAGGGCAGCCGGTAGCCAAACGCGATGGACACGTCGATGGCGGCGCCGCTGCGCGTGTCGCCGGCGCCGGACACGACGCCGGTCGTGTAGGCCACCTCGGGCGCCACGGAGAACTCGCGGTCGAACCAGTACTGCAGCCCGGCGCCCAACTTCAGCCCGACGCCCAGGTCGGCCCCTGCCGACACGTTGTCGCCAAACATGTCGACCGCCAGCGCGGCGCGGCCATAGGGCAGAAACGCCAGGCCCTCGAAGGGCATCAGGTACTTCACTCCCGGCGCGACGTGTCCGCCGATGCCCTCGCCGGCAAACGCGACGAGACCGGTCAGCGAGAGCAGCAGCGATCCGTTGATGGAGTAGTCGTAGTCCGCGCCCACCTTGTAGGTGTGCGGGTGCATCGTCATGCCAAGACCGGAGTCCAGCACGGCGGCGACCGCACCTTCCGATTCCTGGGGCAGCTCCGTCCAGGTGCCGACGTGATTCGGCTCGGCGAATGCAGTCAGCGGGGCGGCGAGGGCCAGGGCGATGAAGCCGCTGGCGACCCGGGCCGCGACCCGCGACCTACGCATTCGCCATGATCACCTGGTTGACGTGCGCAGCCAGGCGGCCTCCGAGGTACTTGATGACCTCGAGTTCGCCGGCGGTGAACTCGTCCGATACGGTCTTGTTGAGCACCTCGATGGCCCCGTACGAGCGACCCTCGTGCTCGACCGGCGCGCAGGCGATGGAGCGTGCGGGGTAGCCGATCGACTCGGCGATCTGCTTGAAAAAAAGCGGCGAGCGGTTGGCGTTGGACAGCGCCAGCGCCTGCCCTTCCTTGGCGCAGAAGCCCACGATCCCCTTGCCCATCGGCACGCGGTAGCCCATCACCTCGTCGGCCTTGGGGCCGCGGGCCGCGGCGAAGTACAGCTCGTGCTCGTTGATGTTCGCGAAGAGGATTGAGCCGGCCTCGCAGTCGACCTTGGCCATGACCAGGTCCATCACGAACTCGACCGCGCCCTGCACGTCCTCATCGAAATCGAAGATGTTGGCCGACTCCTCGAACACGTCCGCGAGGATCTCGTCCGGGTCCTGCACCGCCACGCGGTGCCGGGCGATCGACTCTGCCGTCGCCTTCGTCTCGGTGACCTCGAGCACCTGGGCGCCGGGATCGGGCGCAGCCGCCCGATGCTCGTTGGTGTCGATCGGCGCGGAGGCGAACTCCTTCCAGCTCGCACCCTTGTCCACCGACGGCAGCGCCATGGTGGCGGCGTCGTCGCCGGTCGCGGTGCGGTTCTCGAGCACGGTAGCGGCCTCGCCCTCGCCGACCTCGCGGATCTTGAAGACGCGTCCCGACTTCGGATCGGTGACGTGGATGTCGCCGCTCTCCTGGATGTCGCACATGACGTTCTTCACGATGTCGCCCTGCTCGCCGATCTTGGCGAGACCGGAGCGAAGCGCCGCGATCCAGTTCTCTGCGTCGATCTTCTGGGTGACGTTCGTTTTCCCGGCCTCGATAGCGGGGATGAAGACTTCGTAGAGCATGGGTCGATCCTAACTGGGGTCGAGGTTGACTAGGCGCGGGGAACTTCGCACCCGCACTGTCCGTCGTCAAGACCGGGGGGCGTCCGAAGGCTCATCTGACGAAGGGTACTTGCGGTGGGCCCCGGGTCCGCGCAGATTGGGCGGCGATGTCTGACGTGTACGGATCCCTGACGGGCCTCAAGGCCGCCCAGATCGAGTCGCTGAGGCGTCTCCGGCGGCGAAAGGTGCGCCCGACGCAGATCGTGTCGCCCGAGCTCGCCACCACGCTCTGCCAGGTCTCCGCCGACACCCGGCGCCAGGTCGGGGTGTTCCTCGACCGCAAGGGCCGGGTCGATCAGGTGATGATCGGCGACGGCGACAAGATCGATCTGCCCGACGTCGGCCGCCACCGCGCCGGTCGCGTGCGCCTCCGTGGCCTGCGGCTCGTTCACACGCACCTGCGCGGCGAATCGCTCACCAGGGACGACCTGACCGACCTGTCGCGGCTGCGCCTGGACATGGTCGTGGCGCTCTGCGTCGGCGATGACGGCCGCCCCGCCGCCACCCACAGCGCCCACCTCATGCCGGACAACCCGGCCGAGGAGCTGTGGGACATCTCGGATCCGCAGCAGATCCACGACCTGGCTCGCATCGAGTTTCTGGAGGTCGTGCAGGCCCTCGAGGCCGAGTTCGCGAGGGTCGCCGGGCTCCGGGACTCCGACGACGGCGAGCGGGCCGTGCTGGTGCAGGTGCGGACGGGCTCCTTGCAGGCCGCCGAGTCGAGCATGGCGGAGCTGGTCGAGCTCTGCCGCACCGCCGGCGTGTCCGTGGCCGACACCGTCGTACAGCGCAGGCCGCGACCCGATCCCCGCTACCTCACCGGTCGGGGCAAGGTGCAGGACATCATCTTTCGTGCCATGCAGATGGACGCCCACTGCCTGATCTTCGACCACGACCTGACCCCCGGTCAGGCCCGGGCACTGGGCGACCTGACGGAGTTCAAGGTCGTGGACCGCACCCAGCTGATCCTCGACATCTTCGCCCAGCACGCCCACACCAAGGGCGGCAAACTGCAAGTGGAGCTTGCCCAGCTGCGGTACCTGCTGCCCCGCCTGGCCGGGCAGTACACGCGCCTGTCGCGGCAGGGCGGCGGGCTGGCCGCACGTGGGCCGGGTGAAAAGCAGCTCGAGATGGATCGTCGGCGCATGCGCGACCGGATCACCCGCCTGCAGAAGGAGCTGCGCAAGCTCGGCCGGCAGCGCGAGCAGCGACGCTCCCGCAGGCGGTCGAGCGGCGTGCCCGTCGTGGCCATCGTCGGCTACACCAACGCAGGCAAGTCCACGCTCCTCAACGCCCTGACCCGGTCCGAGGTGGTCGCCGAGGACAAGCTGTTCGCGACCCTGGATCCCACGACGCGGCGGCTGCGGTTCCCGATGGATCGGGAGCTCGTGCTGGCCGACACGGTGGGCTTCATCCGCGACCTGCCCAAGGAGCTGCTCGAGGCGTTCAAGGCGACGCTCGAGGAGCTCGGCGACGCCGATCTGCTCCTGCACGTGGTGGACGCGTCCGATCCCGCCATGCAGCAGCGCATCGACGCGGTCGACGGCATCCTCGAGGACCTCGACATCGGCGGTGCGCCCAGGCTCCTGGCGCTCAACAAGGTCGATCTGCTTCCGGACGGCGAGGGCGAGTTCATCGCGCGTCGGCTGGGTGGCGTGGCGCTCAGCGCGCAGGATCGGGCGACGTGCCGGCCCCTGCTCACGCGACTCGAGGAGCAGCTATGGGCCGAGGGGATCGATGTGCTGCCCGCGGGCGGCGCGGTGGACTCCGGCCGGTCAGTCCCCGGTGAGCTCGTCTAGATCGAGGCCGTCCAGGGACAGACCCTGGGCCTGACGCTCCATGATTCGCTCGACCAGCCGCTTGTCGGCGGCCTGTGAGTTGGGCGTGTGGGAGCGGGGAGGCGGGGTCTTGGTCTGGGCGACCTCCTGAACCATCGCCGCCTGGAGCTGGGCGTCGAGCTCGGCCGCCGACAGATCGTCTGAGACCTCGACCACCGGCTGGCGGGCCTCCTGCTCGCTGGCTTGCTCCGCAGCCTGGACGGGCGCCCCGGCGTCCGAAGCACGCATCGCCCGGCCTCGTCTGCGCACGCGCTCCAGATCGCGGCGGTAGGTGCCCTCCTCCATCTGGCGCACCGTGCGCTTCCACATGTTGAGGTAGCCGTTCCACTTCTGGATGAGGTTGCGCAGCTTGAAGCGGGCGCCGGTGTTCCGGACCTGTCCCGGCTTCGCCTGGAGCACAAGCCGGTAGATGCTCTTCCGGAGGGTGAGCGGCTCCTGCTTGAGCGTGCCCATGAAGTACTGCTGGTACATCACGCGCAGACGCTCGATCTGCCGCTCCAGGTCCTCGATCTCCTCGCGGGTCTGAAGCGGTGGGCCGTCGCTCACAGCGTCAGGTTATCAGACGCGTTGACTTGGTCTGGGCCCCCAAGTAGAAGTGGCGCCTTCTACGCGAGGCACCATGGACCCGCTTTCCACATTCCTCGCCCTGGCCTTGACGGTGGCGGTTGTCGTCGTCGTCATGTCGCTGAGGGCCATCGGCACGCGCGATCAGCAGCTCTCCGGGCTCCGGGAGGAGCACGAGACCGTCCGCAAAGAGCGAGACGAGTCCCGGACCCAGTCCCGGGAGAGCCGCAAGGAGGCCGAGGGCCTGTCCGGCGACCTGAAGAAGGTCCGGCAGGACCTCAAGGACGCCAAGAAGAAGGCGTTCAAGGCCTCTGAGCAGGTCAAGAAGGTCGAGGGCAAAGTCGCCAACACGGCGGGCTGGTCGTCGTCCCAGGAGCAGCGGCTCAAGAAGACGGTGAAGGCCTACGAGAAGGCTCAGACCACCATCGCGGGCCTCCAGGCCGAGATCGCGGACCTGAGCCGCCCAACGGCCACCGACGACGACGCCGAGGCGGCGCGGGTGCGGGCGCCGGCGTCCACGAGCGTCGCGGACGGCGCCCGGATCCGGGAGCTCGCCGACAAGGTCGACCGCCTTCAGGATCGCCTGGAGCGGGCCGACGAGCTGCTCTACGACGAGCGCGCGTCCGCACGCAACCGCGACCGCGACCTGATGACCGCCCGCAAGCTCGCCGTGCAGCATGAGCGCAGCTTCCAGGTCGTTCGCGGCCAGCTCGACATCGCCAGGGAGCGCCTCACCGAGGCGGGCATCTCGCTGCGGGCCGAGCCGGATCCGCTGCCAGAGCCTGAGCCGGCGCCCGAAGCGACCACCGAGCCGGAGACCCCCGAAGAGGTCGAGGCGCCGGTGCAGGCCGAGGTCGCCGAAGAGGCCGCCGCCGGGGCGTCCGCCTAGCTCCTAGCAAGCGGTCTAGATCGGCTCGAGCCCGCCATCGACCACGCGCAGGGGTGTACCCGTCGGCAGATCCGTCGGGATCTTGTGGACGATCGCGTCGGGAGACCGCACCACCACGTAGCCGTTGGGGATCTCCCGGCCGTGGGCGATCCAGATGCCGGAGCCCAGCACGGCCTCGTGGCCGATGGCCGCACCGAGGAAGCGCTGTCCGCTCGAGACCACCTCGCCGTCATCGACGACGGACACGTGGCCGCCCCCCATCTTCATGTCGGTGATGAGGCCCATGCTGGTCGTGATGGTCTTGCTCCCGAGCACCGACATCTGAAGCATCGGCTGCGCGGCGGAGGCGCCGTCGTGCATCAGCGAGAAGGCCACGCCGCTGTTGGTCGACACCGAGCAGTTGGCCCCGAGCGTCGAGAACGACACATTCGCGCCGTCCATGACGAAGCAGTCGGCGCCCACACGGGAGAACCTCACCACGGCGTGGGCGCCCACGCGCACCCCCGCGCCCAGCGTCGAGGCCTCGATGACCGCCGTGGGGTGGATCTGGCAGCCCTTGCCAATGGACGACAGGTTCCTCAGCACCCGTGCAGGCGTGGGGACGACCGATCGGACCAGCGCCCAGGCGATGCGCAGGCCCCGCTTCCAGGCAGGCTCGCGCAGCCAACGCTCGGACGCTGCCACCCGGTTGGCGAAGAGCAGGTGCATCCAGTGGCGGATCCGCAGGGCGGGGCGGCCGGTCAGCGGGATCTCGAGCACGTCCATGCCGAACCAGTGTGAGGGCACGGGGATCCGCGTCACCCGCTCCTGCACGGACAGGCGCACGGGCTCGTAGGCGGGGTCGTCCATGGCGGTGGGAGGCGCGCCGCCCTCGGCGGACCACCACAGCGGCAGGAGCGGCCCGCCGCCGTCGCCTGTCGGCACGCGCTGCAGGGGCGCGTACTCGCGGGTGAAGACCGAGGGTTCCAGCTCGAGGACGGCGCGGCCGGAGGGCGCCGCCCGGGCCCGCTCGACGAAGTCCTCCAGGAGCCTGCGGCCGATGAGCAGATCGTCGTTGAGGTACAGGGTGGGCCCGTCGCCCGGCTCGTCGGTGGGTGACGGGAGACCGCACGCCTGCAGCGCGTCGAGCTGAAACTGGGCCAGCGTGCTGTCCTGCAAGGGGGCGTCGCCGGCGGGGTACCCGAACGGCGAGATGACGGAGCCCGAGCGGACCAGGACGACGCGGGTCATGGGGTCAGCAGGGCTGCGGCGAGCTCTGGGCCCACGTGGTCCCAGTGGTGTCTGCGACCGGCGTCGGCAGCGGCCCGGGCCATGCGGCGCCGGAGCGTCGGCCGGTCGCCCAGCTGCCGAAGGTGGTTGGCCAAGGAGGCGACATCGCCGGCTGGCACGACGTAGCCCGTCTCGCCGTGGGAGAGCACGTCCGGCACGCCGCCCACGTCCGAAGCGACCACCGGCAGCCCTTGGGAGAGGGCCTCGAGCAGCACCACGGGCGTGCCCTCGGTCCTGCCGGAGGGGAGCACGACCGATGGCAGCGCCAGGACGTCACAGGCGGCGAAGAAGCCGGTGCGGGCCGGACCCTCGACGGGTCCGAGCGCTCGCAGATCGACGCCGGCCTTGGCCGCAGCCCGACGCGCCGCCTCCAGCTCCGGCCCGGCCCCGGCCACCGCGACGACGGCGTCGGGCACCCGCGAGGCCGCCTGCACCAGGAGCCGCAGGCCCTTGACCGGGACGCATCGGCCGAGAAACCCGACGACGAACCGACCGGCCACGTCCAGGCGGCGCCTGGCGGATCGGCGCGACACGGCCGGACCCAAGGCGGCGGGGTCGATGCCCATCGCCAGCACCGTGGACTTGGCGATCGTGGCCTCGCGGAGCGCCGGTCTTAGCAGCGCGAGGAACCGGCCGCGCAGCCGCTCGTTCGTGAAGATGAGCCGTCGGGCCCGGCGCGCCACGAGGCGAGCGGCCTGCGCCCCCAGCGGCAGCCGCTCGGCCATCGACACCCCCCCGCTGTGCAGGACCGCCGTGGCCGGGATTCGGGCGGTGGCCCCGGCGATGACGGCCGCCAGGGCGCCCGGTGCGAGCCAATGGCCGACCACCCGATCCGCCCCCCAAGCCCGCCGGGTTGTCGCTGCGATGAGCGCGGCGGACAAGCCCGGCGCGCCGAGCCACGCGCGGGGGTCCCGCTCGAGCTGGTCGGGGATGCCTCCGGAGTACGCCAGCCGGGCCCCCGGGATGGCGCGAGGCAGGCGGACCCTGGTCACCTGGGCATCGTGGATGGCGTCCTCCGCCGGCGGCGCGATCACGCTCACGACCGCGCCTGCGGCCTCAAGGGCTCGCACGGACCCGCGCACGAACTCACCAGCGTGGTCGCCGGGCCAGCGGGGGTACGAGGTGGTTACGACGACGACGCGGGGGCTGGAGCGCGGGACAGAGCCGTGGCTCTGCCCGTCAGGGGTCATCCGGTCTCCGTGGTCGCGGGCAGCAGGCGGCGTCCTCGTCGCAGGCGGAAGGCGCGGCCGTAGCGCGTCCAGATTCGGCGGATCGCCGAGCGGGTGATCATGGCGATCATCGGCATCGCCAGCCCGAGGGGGCGCAGCGCGGAGCGTTCGGGGGGATGGAGCGACCGCACGGGCACCTGGACCATGGAGTGGCCAAGCGCGTTGAGTCGGGCCAGGAGATCGTTGGAGTAGCCGTAGCGCGGGCAAAGCCGGGCGAGGTCCAAGGTCTGCAAGGCATCGCGTCGGATGGCGGTGTAGCCGCATTGGGCGTCATGCAGGTCCCAGTACCCCGAGCTGACGCGGGTGAGCGCGGTGAGCACCAGGTGCCCGAACAGCCTCGGGACCGTCATGGCGCCCAGCACGCCGGGGTACGCCATGCGATCGCCCTTGGCGTAGTGGCTGTCCGACGCCAGCAGCGCGTCGAGCATGGGCGCCATGTCGGCAGGATCCATCTGGGCGTCCGCGCCGACGACCACCACGAGGTCCGCCCGAAGCTGCAGCGCCCGCCGGTAGCCCGACGCAATCGCCGCGCCCACGCCGCGGTTCTTGGGGTGGATCATCAGGGAGAAGTCGGGTCGGGCGATGGCCGCCACGCTGGCGCGCTCCGCGGTCCGATCCGTGGAGCCGTCGTCGACGACGACGACGTGATCCACGAAGTCGGGCAGTGTAGCGACCGTGCGCCCGATGAGGGTCTCCTCATTGAGCGCAGGGACGACCACTGCGACGGTGCGTCCATTGAACAAGCTGGGCTCCTGACCTGCTGCCGAAGCTACTGTGGGCGCCCGGGTCGGTCAAGCGCCCGGGGCCTGTCGGCGGTCTGGCGCCCGCGTGGCGGCCGGCGCCAGATCTCCCGCCGTTGCGCCCCGCATGCTATGTGCTCGCCGTGCCGCGCGCCGCCCCGGTCCTGCTGTCGCTCGTCGCCGCCGCGGTCGCGGGCTGCAGCGGGGGCGAGCTGACCTGCCCCGGCGACGAGGCGCTCGACGGACACTGCCCATTGCCAGGTGCGCAGCTGCCCGCAGGCGGTGAGGGAGAAGGCGAGGTGGTCGGGCAGCCCCCGGGGGGCGAGGGGGAGGCCGTCGTCGGCGAGGGGGAGGGGGAGGGGGAGGATCCGGGCCCGGTGGGGCCGCCCCCCGACCAGGGCGATTGCGGCAGCGAGCTCGCCGGGAGGGTCGCGCCGGAGCTGTCGGCGGGGGCCGGCGGACCGGCGGAGGGCTACGAGGACGTTATTGAGATCGACGGTGTACGGCACCCCTACCGGGTGATCGTCCCGAGCTGCGTGAACCCCGGCGCGGCCCTCGGCTTGGCGTTCGTGCTCCACGCCGCCAACGCAGACCGGGACTACGTCGCGTTCAAGTGGGGCCCCGCCTCGGCGTCGCGCGGGTACATCGTGGTCGTGCCCGAGGCGCAGCGGACCTTCAACAACAAGGCCGTCTGGAGCGAGAATGGCGCGCACAACCGGCAGCTGGTCGGCGCGCTGCTGGCCAAGATCGAAGGGGAGTACGTCGTGGCCACCAACGACACCCTCATCTCGGGCCTGGCCGCCGGGGCGACGTTCGCGGCGGATCTGGTGAAGCTCGACGACACGGGCGCGTTCGAGTTCCTGTTCGCGGTCAACCCGTCGCTGTACGACGAGGCGGTCGAGGAGAAGGCGAAGGCGTTCCTTGTCGGCGGCGAGCGCGAGTCGGAGGAGCTGGGTCAGCGCGACACGACGGATCGCTTCCGCTACGAGTTCGTGCCGTCCTTGGGTCCCTGGTACCCGGGACCGGTGTCCGCTGACGTGGCCGGGGACACGGGCGACGAGCGGGTGACAAACGAGACCGCCATCGACTGGTTCCATGGCCCCTAGGTCAGTCCCCGGCTCGCTGTGGGCCCTCGCCGGGCTCGCTCTGGCGGCCTGTGCCACGGCGCCGCCCTCGGCGAAGAGCCGGGCCGCGAACAGCGCCGCCGCAGAGCCACGGGACGACGTCGCCTGGATCGAGGTGACGATCCTGGCGGAGGCGCTCGTCAAAGCGGAGTCGGCGGATCGGGCGACCCGCATGGGCCACGACCCGGCGCTGGCGGCGCGGCGCGCCGAGGAGACCTGGGTGGCGCTTCACGGCAAGGCGGAAGGTGGCCCGGTCCTCGAGGTCTGGCTGTCGACGACCTGCGAGGAGTGCCTCGACCTGCGTCGTTGGGGCTGGTCCCTGGCCGGGCGGCGGGATGGGATCGCCCATCGGCCCCGTTGGACGGAGAGCGAGG
>PVBE011908374.1_pt1 | contig 12375 bp, 13 predicted proteins | sample 1631181 | NCBI WGS metagenome assembly PVBE01 (sample SAMN08397723, study PRJNA350692) | Marine metagenome, whole genome shotgun sequencing project. | isolation source: water | place: Pacific Ocean | collected 2012-04 | reverse complement strand
TGATCTATCAGCTACGTCGTCTCTTAAAACGGTAGTACATCATCACTGGGGATTTGATGGACGTATTGCTGGCGGTATTCAAAACGGTCCATTCAGAGGAGAAATTGAATTTGGTTTTACCCAGCTAAGACCACATAAAGTGGTAGCAACTCCTTCTGATATTACAGGAGACACGAAGACATTCCTGGATCGAACAGGAACAGTAAAACAAACTAAAAGCGGATTCATAATGCGCGGGATGGTTAATGGATATTACGATTTTAATCTACAATCCATGGCAACACCTTATTTTGGTCTTGGAATTGGTTTTGCAAAAATGCACTACGAATATTCCGACCTAGATAAAGTTCATACCCAAGCATTTGCTTACCAGGTAATGGCTGGTGTTAGTTTTGCTTTGGCTCATGCGTTTGACTTGTTTATTGAATATACATTCTTCGGAACTACATCACATGAATTCTTAAACAAAAGGTCTGGAATACCAAAAGATACTACTGATGTTAATACAAACGATGCTCTATTTGCAAACGTATTCAAACATGCACTTATGATGCATACTTTGAATGTTGGTGGTAGATATAGAATCGCTTAATTCTCGGATTCAAATACTTCTTAAAACCCCGCTTTATGCGGGGTTTTTTTTGCCTAAAATATCACTTTCAATTACTATAATTGTACTACTTTAATTTTATTCGTTAGTTATTGCAGCATTATCCTTCTATCACTAGCTTTTCCATTGACATCAATCTCTTGCTAGCTTAAATTTGCTCTAATAGAAATTTAAAGTGAGTCCATAATGCTAAATCAATTCGTTAAAATTTGTCTTTCATCTCTTCTTATATTTGGTGCATTTGAAAGTTTTGCAAAAATGAGCGGCAGCTATATCTCTTTAAAAGGCGGATACTCATATATCCATGACGTTAAAGATACTAAAAGTAGTACCACTGTTTCAGCTCATTTTAAAAACTCTTTTAATATAAACGCAGCTGTTGGTCAGCAACTAGAGCACTTTAGAATTGAAGCAGAAGCAGGATTCACCAGATTAGAAGTTTCTAAGCTGAAACAAACCGGGCAAAGCGATAATACATCCAATAGTCATGCTGGATACATTGTGCGTGGGATGCTAAATGGTTATTTTGATATGAATAGAAGCGGTGCAATTATCCCTCATATGGGACTTGGCTTTGGGTTTGCAAGAGTTAATCATCATACCCTTGGAACAAGCGTCAAGAGCAATGCTTTTGCTTATCAAGCAATGGTTGGTATTCAATATGCCGTATCTTATGCTATGAACGTATTTGTAGAATATAGGTATCTAGGAACAACCAAGGTAGATTTTTACAAAGTAGCAGGCGTGGTAAAGAATTTTTCACATATGATGCAAGCCCATGCTATCAATGTAGGATTTAAGTTTGTCTTTGCTTAAACATATAGCTTTTTGTATGCGTTTATTAGAATGTGGTTGTTTCGAACATAATAAAAAATAAAAAGCTCAAAACAGCGTACTTAACTAAACTACTTTGAGTTATTTAAAGTTTAAGTCTTACTCTCTTGCAATCTGTTTGTGCTATCAGCTTGCATTTAATTACCCCATAATTGAATTTACTGATTTTCAATCTCTTTACCAGCAATTTTTAATACTGGTTTGCGATGATATAAACCACCAATTTGTGTAGTATCAAAATATTGTAGCAACTTACTTCTTAATGTGCCTCTTGAAACACCAAGAGCCTTTGCTGCTTGTACTTGATTACCTTTTTGATACCTCATTGCAGACTCATAAAGAGTCGCTTCTACTACATTAATAAATCCAAAAGAGCTCGACTGGTTCTCTTCTAAATGATTAACAAATATATTTGCTAAATTTTCTCTAGACTCGCTATTCATACTGTATCCTTCATAATTTAAAAACCTATCGCCCTCACCAACAATTAATTTATTGGTTTGTTTAACATTCTCATTGCAACGTCAATATTATCACAAACAATCTTACGATTGCGGAACTTTTTCAGTTACTTTTTTATATGTGCACTAAAAATTATCTTTAGTACATATATTTACTTGATCAAGTTTTGTTAAAGCCTGATCGTAAATCTAACAATACTTTTCAACCTGAAGCCAAGTGCCATCTTTTGATTTTGATGCAACACAAATGCCTGTCAAACCGAGTGCACAATTTGGCTCAGATACTAACGTTTCAGTAGTTAATCCTTGCGCTAATGCAAACTCACGCAACCTAACACCAGGATTTGCCGTAATGGAATCCGATATGGTCCCATTTGATTTCCCAGAATCATCTAGAAGCTCAAGAGTAACGTTAAAGTATTTTTTTGTGTTTTCTACAACACAATCTGCTTTTATAACTTTGTAGTTATAATTTTCAGTTATAGTATTTTTTAGCATACTGCCCTCCTTGTTGATAGTTCATTGATTTGAAAATAGTCTAGCCTGGATAAAGTATGTAGAACATCCATAAATTGCTGTTTTTTATTCACATTAAATTTCTTTTTTATTCTATGCATATGCTTTCTACATGCACCTTGTGAAATACCCAAGATAATAGAAATTTCATCCATTGTATGCTTGTTTAAATACAGCACAGCACATTGACGCTCTCTTGGAGTAAGAGAAACATTAAAATATTCTAAATCTTGCTCTTTGATCTGATGTGTTTCTAACAACATATCAATCCTTGATGCTTGCGGTTTACTATAAGTACTAACTGGCATATAAAATTTTTCTCCCACATAATGGGCTGCATTAAACATATTACGTTCTAAAGAGTTTATCTCTTTTTTCATATTTTCAAGAATAAAGTTTTTTAAAAACAACATTGTTTGCTGCTCTTTTATTAACAAATTAATAACATCAAGTTTGTCACTAGTACTGCTAAGGGCTATACTATACATTGCATTTTTATCATGGAACATAAATGTAATGCCATGCGACACATCAAATTTTTTATTCAAACCTTTATTAAAATCATCTCTAAAAGAACCATCCACATTTAATGGCCAAATAAAAATATTGGTATTAACTATCCTGACATCTCTAAATAAAGGATCAGTCCTAAAGCCATCCCCATCAAGAATATAATACCTAAAAAGCTCAGGATCAGTATGTAATCCCCAGACTCTGCCAGAATATGTAACACAATCAAAATGCACATAAGAGCAATTGAAATAATCCATGATTGGTTGAACGCATTTAGAAAACTTACTAGAGTAAAGTTCATTGTTCTGGCACATCATTTCCAATGCATTGCGATCTGCGCCTAATTCCATGTTCCATGCCTCTTTTATAAATATGACGTGGTAATAAATTTTTATTACCATGGCGTCATTTAGGGACATTATAACAGCTTATGGATTAATCAGAAGCATAAATTATTTTGCGTGCAGATCCGTTTTTTTCTGGCTTGCTTTTCCTGCATATTGCCGGCAATAGCGCCAAGCTGAGTAAAAATGACACTGGGATAATCAGGAATGCTAGGGAGCAATCCTCTGCTGAGAGCGTTTCTATAGCTAGTGAGCCACTATTCATCTCTAACAAAAAACCAAATAAAGGCTGACCAAATGCACAAATAACATTCATAATCACACAAACCAATGCTATGGATAAACTCACAGAGCTTGCCTCTTGAAATTTTTGCATATGAATAAAAATCATAGTTTGAGGATATTGTATCAATCCTACAACGGCTAATGTAACCACCAATATCGGATAACTATTGATGAGTCCAGCTGCAATTAGAAAAAACAATCCCCCTATCAATAATGTGCATATTGTCATTTGCTTAAAATAGCCAAACAATCTAACTAAATACCCACCAAAAAATGTGCAAATAACGATGCACAAAAGCATGACACTAATCGCCATAGCAGATTGCAGCTCTGTCACATTGCAAATTTTTGTAAGAGCAGTAGTGCCCCACAAAGCCCCAAGCAGATTTTCAGGGAAGTGATAAATGCCAGCAAAAATTCCACATCCTATAATGTATGGTGAAAAAATTAGCGTTTTCAAAGAACGCATGCTTGATTTGAACTCTTCGAATAAGCTCATGCCCTTTTTTGTGAGAACAGTAAAGTCCTTATCAATACAACAAAGCAAGCAAAATGAAGCTATACCTAAGCCTACATTCAGCAAAAGTGTATTTTCCCAACCAATCAAGTGTTTCAAATAAATGTACGGCCACATAGCAAGAATGGGCCCAATGCTACCGATGGCAAGAAAAGCTCCTGTTAGAATATCAACCTTTTTACTGTATTTTGAATTAAGTATTTTTAATCCACCAATGAAAGCAAAGGAATTGACCAATGCAACAATAATTCTATTAATAAAAAATACTCCATAGGACGGCACAAGAAATATGGCAATGGACGCCAATACTACCAACGCGCAGGTACATAACATTAATTTCTTTGGATTTAATCTGTCAAATAAAAGTCCTGCTGGAATTAAAAAAATAGATAAGCTATAGAATGTAACGGATGATAGTAAGCTATATTTTGCCGGACCAATATCCAAGACACTGATAAATTCTACGTTGAAGGTTCCAAAAATAAATAGCTGGATAGTAGTAAATAAAAAAAATACTGAGCAAGCAAGGATTAACTTATATTCTTGCCAATATTCCATCGCCCTAGTTACCATACTTTATTTTCCTACTAAACTAAAATATATTAACATCCTAAGCCGCAGGCTTTTTTATTGAGACAAGTCAAAGAGTATCACGACTGCATACACATACCTATAGTATCCTGATTAAAAAAAATCTGTAAGTAAACGATTGCAGCTAAATGTGTTTTTTTTAGGCAAGAGCCTCCCCACTACTAAATTACCTAATTAAAGCTTAAACACAATTATACATTGTGTACCTATTTAGCTAAACGAGCCAAGCAGATCACAAAAACCTATTATCTTGAGTATCTTAGCAAAGTAGCTGATCTAGTAAATAATTGAGCAAACATTGACTAACTAACTGTTATTGGATATTTCATTTACCGCATGCAGGAAATTGTGTAGAATCTTTGGCATGAAAAAGACTATTCTGACATTATTGATTATGGCTTCGGCTTTTGGCGCTGCAAATTGTTACAGCTACTCTTTCCTAAACGGGTTTTATACCTCTTTTCGTGGTGGTTTTTCCTATACCCAATCAATGAAAGATAGGGATACATCATCCAAAAGAACTTTAGAGATTTTTTCTACTCCATCTTATAATTACGGCGCTTCATTTGGTTATAAAGCAGATCAATTTCGCTCTGAAGTTGCATTTAATTACAGCAGAATATTTCTTGAGGAATTAGAATCTACCAGAAATACACTTCCAACGGTAAAAGGCACCAATACGAAAAAAGGCCGGGTGTTAGATTTTATGCTCAATGGATATTACGACATGGTGCTTGATGGCCCTGCGACATTATTCTTTGGCGGAGGAATTGGTTATGCCAAAGCTAAAATTAACTACAAAACATCACAAGCACAAATCAAGGATTTTTCCAAAGATAATAATTTGTTTGCTTACAATCTAATGGCCGGTATCAAACTAAATATTAATTATATGTTTAATGTAATGATCGAATACAGATATTTCGGTACAACAAATGCAACAATTGGAAAAACAGTCGTTGGCAACCAAAAGCATGAGGATCCTGTAAAAATCCACTCCCTCAATCTTGGGCTATTGATTAAATTAACTTAACTTAAAATACTATATAGCAAAGTGCCAATTTAACTCTCTAGACACATGCTCTAGCATAAGTGATCCGCGCTCACTGGTACCTTTTGGATTAACCTTTGGACTAAAAGTAACAATCCCAGCAACATCAGGCACGACCGCTATCATATACCCTGACACCCCACTCTTTGATGGCATACCTGTTTTTACTAAATGAGTGCCTGACTCATTATACAAACCACAAGTTGCCATAATTGAGATTGTTTGTATTGCAGTTTGAAGTGAGATAACTTGTTCGCCTGCTGCATTCTTACCGCCATTAGCCAATAAAAATGGTAAATAGCAAGCATCTAGCGGCGACACTTCAAATGAACATAATGCAAAGTATGTTTCCAAAATCCACTCTACATTGCCTTCTATCATGTTACTACTTTTTAATAAATACGCTAAAGCACGATTTCGATCACCAGTTCTTCTTTCCGATGCGAATACTTTTGCATTTAAATGAGGTTTCTTATTCAGTAATTTTTCAAGCCACTCTTCTATCCAATGAATTTTTTCTTCCGAATTGCCTTTAATATGACTACATAGAGTTATGGCTCCGGAGTTTAGCATGGGATTTGACGGTCTTGGTCCAAATTGATCGAGCCTTGCAACTGATGCAAAATCATCTCCTGATGGTTCCACCATCACCCAGTCATAAATTTTTTGGATCCCAAATTTTTCTAACATCCCAATTAAAACTACCAATTTCGAAGTGCTTTGCAAGGTAAATAAGGATTGCTGGCAATTACCACTTGATAATACTTTGCCATTTTTGAGCTTTACCACAATACTAGCTTGAGATGGATCTTGCGCTGCCAGCTCTGGGATATATTGAGCCAATTCACCTAGATTACAATTTTTAGTTAGTTCAATTGCATCATCAAGAACTTTTAAAATTTTTGATTCATCGGTTATTTTCATTACATACTTATAATTAAATTGCTAAAACTTCTTTAATAAATGGGATAGTTAATTTTCTTTGCTCTGCAAAGGATGCCCTATCTAACAAGTCAAGTATAGCAGTCAAATCAGACATATTTCTAGAACATCTGCTCAATAAGTAATTACAAGCTTCTAATGATAGAGTTAAGCCCCTGATATTAGCAATACCCTGCAAGGCTGTGCATTTTTCTACCTCATCTAGATCAGCGATTGGATAAACCAATCCCCAAGCTAAACGTGAGGTTAAATCAGCTAACTTAAGATTCAAATTTTTGGGAGATTGATCACCAGCAAAAATAATTTGACCTTTGTTTTCGATAACTTGGTTATATAAATGAAATAAGGCTTCTTCCCAATATGCATTACCCACAATTGCGTTAATATCATCAATACAAATTAAGGATGATGTATCAAGTTTTAATAATATATCTTTAGCTAAATTGTCATTTAATAGGCTAAGATAAGCCCCCTTTTCATGATTTTGAGATTGAGCATGACAGCAAGCTTGGAGTATATGGGTTTTCCCATTACCTGGCTTACCCCAAATGTAATACGAACCAGTTCTGGAGTGTTCAATGCTATCTTTTAATGCCGTTACCAAATCCGAGTTTGCACCAACAATAAGATCATCAAAAGTCGCATAGGATGTTGGTAAAATAGATAGCGTTAACTGCTCAGTCATATCTTACTACCCATGGCAAGCCATTTTCTACCAAGTTGAATATATTGCACCAAACTAACAACGCTAGTAATAATCACAATGAATATTACGCTATGAATAAGAGCTGATGGAACTGGTAAATAGCTAAGATTAAGCAATAAACAAAAAATTAAAAATAATTGAAAAAAGGTATTTATTTTACTAATGAATAAGGCTTCAAATTCAATAGTGTCTGGTTTTTTATAACTGACATACAGAGCCCCAAAAATAATATATAAATCACGAAATACAAAGATTAATAAAACAAATATATTTAAACTGCCAATTAAATATAACACTACAAAGCTACTAACCATTAATAGTTTATCAGCCAATGGATCTAAAATGGCACCAAGTTTACTTGTCCAAGAAAAATAGCGAGCTAAAAACCCATCTAAACAATCAGTAAACCCAGCTATGATAAACAATATAAACGCAATTTTTGTGGAACCTAAGTAGAGAAAATAAATATAAGGAAGCAGTAATAACATCCTCAATATAGTAATCAAATTTGGCAGGCACTTCATCATAGTTGGTATCTATATAGTATGTTGTTAGGATTAGTGCTGTCTAGCTCAATTAATTGCTCATTCAGCTGTATTATTTCTTTAAAACGTTCTGTATCTTGAGTTATAGCCAATGAAAATGTAACGTTATTGCGATTTAAACCAATAATGCTGACTGAATCAACAATGGATAAACCATTAAAATATTTTTGGATTGATTTATAGTCTTTACTAGAACTAATATCTGATACGGTTACTGATAATTTGGTTATGCCGTGACTCTGACCTTCGTTAAATCTTTCTCTTAATAAAATCGATACTTCTTTTAATCCATTTTGAATGGCAAAATCTTGACTATCGCCTTTAGCTACCCAATGCTGAATTTCTGATTGTGTATACAAAGTCCAAACTATCCTCCAACCACCATCATGCTCTTGCAAATCTCCAACTAAAACAACTTCTTTAGCATAACGCTTCGATAAATCATCAATTAAATCTTTTGCTTGCAAATTATTACTCTGTTGGCTAAATGCCTGCTCTTCATCCAAATCCCAAAGCGGAAATGTTATGGTAAGACCAAGTCTTCTCATTTCTGCTGTAATAGTTTCAAGAACCACTTGGCCAACCTTTGGATCATATTGGTTAATCGTCTGACCATTTACAAATAACCAAAGTAAAATTGAAGGTCTCTTGTTCCAGATACTTATATCAACTGCTGTCAATTTTTTTATGATCTCGGCTCTATCAAATTGCATCTTCAATACTAAACCATCATCTCCATCTATATATCCATAACTTTGCAATAATTTTGCAGGACGCTGCAACATGTTTCCCACTTCTGAAATTGACAAGACACTACTGTCCCCAGTAATTCTGGAAATTACTTCTACTAACCCAACGCGCATTGCAACGTGCCTTGCTTCTTGTGAACGATTTGGAACATCAATTACAGCGCTATACAATGAATTTACATTACTACTCATTGCATTGGATGTGATTGTTAACAAAACACAAATAACGTAAAAAAAGTGAAATATTTTTTTTCTAACAAGTAACAACCATCACCCCCGTCTGTTCCTTATTTACACACATACCATTTTGATAATTTTGATCTGCAATTCTACCCCTCAAAACTAATCTAATCAAAGCACAAACTACTTAATTTGATCTGCTAATATTTAATTTATTCAGCAAATTTGAGAGCTGTATTTGCTCATAGAGGTTCAGTATAACCCATTTTATCTAAATCAATACATTTTTATCAAATTTACAGGATATATTACCAAAACTTGCTAAACTGAGAATAAACATATTACAATATTGCTGTCCAACTTATTGATTTGCATAGAAAAGGACCAAAAAATGATTAAGTCAGAATTGATTGCCATACTAGCTAATAAGCAAAAGCACATCCCTGAAAAGGATATATCCCTTAGTGTTAACCTATTATTAGAATATTTGCGTGAAACACTTGGTAGAGGAGATAGAATTGAAATACGAGGCTTTGGTAGCTTCTCACTTCACTATCGTCCGCCGCGTAACGCCCACAATCCGAAAACCGGTGAAAGAGTTATTACGAAAGAAAAATACAGCCCTCATTTTAAACCTGGCAAAGATTTGAGAGAACGCGTCAATGCATCTAAATCAATCTGCCAAATAGAGCTTGATGATGGTCGTGACGATGAAGATGACTCAACCAGTATCTCAGCTAACTTTTAAGCTTAGGTAAAGTAACCCCTGTCTGGCCCTGATACTTGCCCTGTTTATCCTTATAAGAAAACTCACATTCCTCATCGGACTCAAAGAACAAAAATTGAGCAACTCCTTCATTAGCATAAATCTTAGCCGGAAGTGGTGTGGTATTAGAAAACTCTAAGGTCACATGCCCCTCCCATTCAGGCTCCAAGGGAGTCACATTGACAATAATCCCGCATCTAGCGTAGGTAGACTTGCCAAGGCATATAGTTAATACATTGCGTGGTATCTTAAAATACTCCACAGTTCGAGCCAGCGCGAATGAATTTGGCGGTATAATACATACATCTGACTCTACATCCACAAAGCTATCTTCACTAAAATCTTTTGGATCAACTATTGCGGAGTTGATATTGGTAAATATTTTGAACTCGTTAGAACAACGAACATCATATCCATAACTAGATGTACCATAAGAAATCAACTTGGAATCCCCAGATGAAGATACTTGAACTTCTGAAAAAGGAACAATCATCTCCTGCTCAAGAGACATTTTTTTAATCCAGTTATCTGACTTTATTGACATTGGTTTCTCACATTTTTAAAAGAAACCAATTATACCATTATTTAGCTTATTGAGAATGTAAAAAACTGTAAAAAAAAATACTTGAGTAAATTTAAAACAGTAATATTTTATACAAGTAACTCTAAGAAAAGAATATGACGATAACAAAAATGCTATTATTGCGGACCTTGTCTATCATCCCGTGGAATATCAGGAGTAGTTTTTGCCGCCAAATGAGCTTTTATCGTTGATTTTAATATAGCTTCTGCTGCTGCTTTTTGCTCTGGTGGTTTGAAATCCATGACTGACAATTTAGAGACATCCTTGGCCTTTGCCACCATAACTTCAGTTAAAGCCTTAAATGCTTCTGAATCAAATTTTGAAATTGTTCCTGATCCATTTTTATGAAAAGTCATTTTGTTAGATTCATCACCTTTTGTGAGTGTCTCATAAGTCATTTCACCCGTTTCAGGATCTATTGCTTTAGGGATTTGATATTCCTTTTTTGCTATAAACTCTGCTTCATACCCACCTTTACCATCGGATTTTAAGAAGCTCAAACTATCATTATGCTCAGCTCCATCATCGTTATATGCAGCTCTGACTTTTTCAAAAATTGTAGCTAAATTCTGAACGTCGTCCTTGTCCATAGCTTGAGGAGAATCATCTGATATACCAACCACTTTGACTGAAACTGGTGAACTGGCAACTGATACTGAAACTGGTAAATCAGGGGCCTTACGTTTTGGGGCATATTGTGAGGCTACAGATGTGTTTTTTAACTGAGCCACTTTTGCTTGTGCTCTCAAAAAGGCCTCACTACTTTTTTTAACAGGCGCCTTCGGAGCATCTAGTGTTGCCACAACTGTTTTTAACTGCTTACACTTGGCAACGAAATTCACAATGGTTTGCCTTGCCCCTTGCTGGCCAACTTCTACTTTGTCGCCTTGTTGTTGTAGCTCTGTTGCGTAATGTTTAAAACTAAAGTCTACTCTAGAGGCATCTGTAGGATGGGTCTTTAATATATCTTGATGAATATTTTGCATTAATATAATAGCATCTTCACCCGCTGCGGTAGGAAATTTCCCCGTCTTAATAATGTCAAACGTTTTATTAACAAGCTCTGAATTCTCTTTTATATATGCTACAGCTTGTAGATAGTCATTATGCTCTTTAGATCCATCTGAGAACTCTTTCAAAAAATTGCTCCATCTGTGGATATGAGGCCCTGCCTTAGTGCCATATCGATTAAGCACGTCTAAAAAATCTTTCCCCGTATGAGCACTGATGTCACCTCCCCATCCCTCATTAGTTGCAATTTCTTTAAATGCTTGACCAACCCCAGTATGTGGCGCAGGCAAGTTAACGCTTGGGTATTCTTGTATTAAACGGTGTATATATTCAGCATACGCAATCTGCTCAGGTGAGCTATCATGTGGATATTCAAGTGGTGGTGCTGTTGGCACTGTGGCAATACTAGCTTTGAAAGCCTCAAGAACGTCTATGGATAGTTCATTAAATTCGCTTAGAATATCTGTAGCAATTTCATTTAGAATTCTTTGCGTTTCGCTAATTTCTGTCATCTGCTGGATAGATTTACCTGCTTTATTGCAATCTTCTCGTAAGTTTGCGATTTCACCAACTAAGCCTGCATAATCTGTATCTGCAGCTGCAGCTTCGAATGTTGTAAACTGCTCATTACTCCAATCTTCCACCATGGCTCTAACCAACGGGTATTTATCTTCATCTGCAATTAATTTATCAATATCTCCAGCCATAACGCTACCTACAGTCCCATATATAAAGTATCTTGTATAAAATTATAGTAGAAATTAAAGTTTATAAAGATAATTTTTTGCTTAATTTGTCGTGGTTCTTCATAAAATCAACAAGATACGTCAAAGGCTGAACAATATTCAACCTTGTTGGCTTGACATATAAGTTTTTATATGTTTAAATGTGTTCGGACAACTACCTTATGGAGAGCATCATGGATATTTCAAAAAAATTCATTATATCAATTTTTTCTTTCTTAATTTTAGCAGGATTTATTTCTAAGGCATCAGCAACAGATTTATGCACCAATTGGCAAATTTGTGAATATTTCCAAAACAATGGCGTTATTTTAACAGACTCAAAGGCGCAAGCAGTGAAAAGTGATACTGAAAGTAGTGAGCTTGATGCGGCAACTAATTTATATATCAGATATAGTAACCGCGAACTAACTAAAAGAGAGGTGTTG
>PVBE011718681.1_pt1 | contig 12379 bp, 11 predicted proteins | sample 1631181 | NCBI WGS metagenome assembly PVBE01 (sample SAMN08397723, study PRJNA350692) | Marine metagenome, whole genome shotgun sequencing project. | isolation source: water | place: Pacific Ocean | collected 2012-04 | reverse complement strand
TAAAACTAAATGTAAATTGTCGTTAAATGAAATCAAGTCTATTTTATCGACCAGGCGGTAAAGTCAAAAACCATGGTAAAATGGGGCCGGACGCCCTGCTGGAAGGTGCTGTTGAACTGGTCGATGCTGAACTTCCGAATACAAAGCGAGGCGCAGTGCAAACAGTTGTTGCCCCAAGGAATCGATTGACCGTCATGTGGGGGCAGCTAAAATCAGAACACAGGTAGAAAATGAGACTTGTCACCCAACATACAGATGATAAAGAAACGGTTATCCTAAAACTCACTACATTTCGCGGGCTGGAAGTAGGATATCCGTTTCCTTTTAAAGGTATTAGTTAAGAGGTGGTAGTCGACAGGCGTCAATTTCTCCGCTATTCAGCTCTGGCCACAATGGGACTAACCAGTGGGCTGTTCGGTTGCCGCCAAAGCGACCCGGAACGAGTTACCCCTCTGGTCTTTAAAGGCTGGCCCTACGAACCCGATCTGGTTAAGGAGAACATTGAGTTTTTTACCGACCAGATCGGCATTGATGTCGATTACGAGATGGTATCGGGCAACTATCACGATAAGATGGTTGCCCTGTTTTTAGCCCAGTCCAGAATGGACTGTTGTTATGTCCGGGATGACGATTTCGCTGAATGGGTCGAAGCTGGTTGGCTACGTCCATTCGACGACTTGCCTAAGGCCGAATCGTATCAAAACGATCTCTATGATTACAATATGGAATCCATGTCCTATCAAGGGCATTCATATGGTCTTCCATATTACACCGATTTTACTGTCTGGATCTATAATTCAGAAATGCTGGCACAGGCAGGCTTCAGCCAGTCTGCCAGAACCTTGGACGAACTTACAGAACAAGCGGTAAAAATCAAGGAACGTGGCATTCGATCGCCCGATGGACAACGAATTGAATATCCGATTCTGCTGGGGTTTCGGCAATCGCCCGGCATGGGATTTGGCGACTGGTGGGCACTTAACTACGGCTCTGAGGTTCAGCTGTTTGATGATGAACTGAACCCTATCTTCCCCGATGACGCGGATAGACAAGCCGAGAGAATACTACAGTGGATCGTCGATGGTATTCATAAATACCGGATCATCGACATCAACTCGTTAACACTGGGGCGTATTAGAGAGAATACGGCCGCCGGGCGACAGGTCTATTGTCTGCTGTCCAAATACGATGTGGAGTGGATTAATAACCGCAAGAACAGCGCAGTGGTGGATACCTACCTGGCAGACAGAAATCTCGACCAGAGCCACGCCAAGGTTCTGAAAATGGCCCCCATTCCTAGCCTCGAGACAGGTCAACAAGGAACGTTAGGCTGGACACGTATGTACTGTCTGACCGCACACTGCAACCCCGATAAGGTGCTGGATGCCTGGCAATTACTTCAATTCTTGGGAGGAAAAGATCGCAACGGTGAATACTATACCGCCAAGCAGTGGTTCCGATTGCGAGGGCTGGGTTTCGCCTATAGATCGTTAATGGAAGATCCTGAAATTATCGCTCAAATGGAACGGTGGGGTGATGTAGGACTGATAAAAACCATGTCGAAAGTGGCACGGATACGTGAAAATATCAAATCCCCCTGGTTCCCAGATTTCAACGTTTACTACCAACCGGAAATACAGAAAATACTCCTTCGACAACAGTCACCCCGGGATGGACTGGGTCGAATCGCCAAACGATGCCAGCAATTTAAGCGAGAATGGCAATCAATGGACTAACCCCGGAGGATATTACGACGGATGTCATCCAAGTTAAGGTCAAATCACATTCAGCAGCGAGCCAACCATGTCTTCGCTCTGGTGATGAATCTGCCTGCTCTGACCTTAATTCTCCTGTTGATTGGATATCCGGTTATCGTTTCTCTGTGGACTAGTTTGCATCGATATAATCTACGGCGGCCGGACACGTTTGACTTCGTGGGCTTGATGAATTATGTTACGATTCTGACTAGCTACGATTTTTGGCATTCGATTGGTGTCTCGTTCTACTTTACTGCGGTGTCAGTTCCGCTAACTATTCTAATTGCTCTGGGTATTGCACTGCTCTTTAATCAGGAATTTATCGGGCGTGGTGTGTTCCGAGCATTATTGCTTATTCCGTGGGCGGTTCCAGGCGTCGTCAATGGCCTGATGTGGATGGGGTTATTAGGGAAACACGGGGCATTCGATACCATCATCAGTAATAATATCAAGTTGTTTAACAAATTGTTAGGCACCAATATCGACTATATTGGGATGGCATCTCCAGTGGTCGCCCTCAACGCTGCCGTGGCTGCTCATATCTGGAAAAATGTGCCGTTTGCTTGTATCATTTTCTTAGCCGCTTTGCAGGGAATACCGTCGGAGCAATACCGGGCAGCCAGAATCGACGGTGCATCCACTTGGAAAAGGTTTCTGCACCTCACTCTACCATGGCTGCTGCACCCCATTATGATCGTGGCCATTCTTACCACGATGAACAGCTTTAGGGTTTTTGACCTCATTTTCGCCCTGACTGGAGGAGGCCCCGGTGACGCCACCTATGTAATTGCCTGGCAGACCTATAAAGAGGCGTTTGGTCGACTCAACTTCGGTGGGGCTAACGCCTATTCTTACCTGATTACCATCATCACCATGACCCTGGCCATCGTCTATATCCGTTTGCTATATCGCCGTGGCAGTGTCCAGGGTTGATGTGCGGCGATTAGGTAGTACACTTCACGATGTATCGTATGGGCAGGGGAGAGACGAATCGCATTGGCATATTAATTTCTCGCATAACTGATCATCTCAATTGGACATGGTGAAACATCGGATTGGACTATATCTTCTCTCTTTCCTGGCCATGTTATACCTGGTTACCCCCTTCCTCTGGGTAGTATTGGTCAGCTTTATGGAGGAACGAGAAGCGAATCAACACCACTGGATTCCACGTCAACCCACATTTGATAATTACTGGCCTTATCTGGCTAAAGGATCGGTAACAGATGAGGATAAGACGGCCGGTGACGCAGTCGGTGGATTTACAGCCCGACAATTTCCCCGTGCTATTATTAATAGCCTCATCAACGCCAGTCTGGTTATGGTAATGAATCTATTCTTCGGTTCATTAGCCGCCTATGCTCTGGCCAGAGTTGACTTCTCGGGAAAATTTGTCCTTCTGCTCTTCTACCTAGGCACGCGGAGCGTACCCGGAGTTGCCATTATGGTTCCAATGTACCTGTTAATTCGCGGATACGGGTTGTTAGATACTCACCTGGCTATTATTTTGGCCCACACTACCTTTACACTGCCTTTTACCATTTGGATCCTCAAAGGGTATTTCCAGACCATACCTATCGACCTGGAACGTTCAGCCCGGATTGACGGTTGTACGCGGCTTGGCGCGCTCTTTCGAGTTTTTATGCCGGTTGCCACCCCCGGGATGATTGCTGTTGGTATTTTCGCCTTTATCTCTTCTTGGGGGGAATTTTTCTTTGCCTTGTTGTTGACCTCATCCATCGGCTCCAAACCGGTCACAGTTTTGATCTCCGACTTTGCACAGGAATTGCAGGTTGACTTCACCTTAATTGCAGCGGGTGGAGTTCTGGTCGTTTTGATACCTATTGTGTTAGCCTTTATCTTCCAGCGTTTTATTATCCACGGTATTGGCGGGGCGGTAACCGGCTAAGCAACAAACAGCAAAAACGCCGGCGATGGCTCAGATTAATATTGGTAAACAATGGCCAAAATAACCATTCAGAACATGAGCAAACATTTCGGTGACGTGATCGCTGTTGACAAGCTCAATCTTGAAATTGATGAACAGGAATTTTTAACCCTCCTCGGGCCTTCCGGTTGCGGGAAAACGACCACCCTCAATATCATCGCCGGCTTGGAAGAACCAACCGAAGGACAGGTTTTTTTCGACGATCAAGACGTCACCCACATCCCACCAGAACAAAGAAATATTGCCATGGTATTTCAAACCTATGCCCTGTACCCACACATGCGCGTCTTCGACAATATTGCCTTCGGTTTACGCATGCGCAAGGTTGCAGGTGATCAGATCAAGGCGCGGGTGATCGAAGCTGCCCAGGCAATGGAGATTGAAAATTTAATGGATAGAAAACCTCGTCAATTGAGTGGTGGGCAACGGCAACGGGTAGCCTTGGCACGTGCGATTGTGCGAGATCCGCGACTTTTCCTTCTCGATGAACCGCTATCAAATCTGGATGCTAAGCTACGAATCACAATGCGAACAGAATTAAAACGGTTACACGCTGAGTTAGAAAAGACATTCGTCTATGTGACCCATGACCAGGCAGAATCGATGATTATGTCTGACCGAATAGCTATCCTCAACGAAGGAAAATTGCAGCAACTGGATAGCCCGGAGAAGATTTATAACTATCCAACGAATATGTTTATCGCTGGTTTTGTCGGCAGTCCGCCGATGAACTTTTTTGAAGCAGAAATCAGGCACGAAAACGAGAAATGGCAGATCAGAGGAGACGGTTTCGCCTGTTCGCTTGATGCTGAAACGGGTCGACGCTTGGTTCATAATCCTCCAAATATCGTCGAACTTGGAATTCGGCCAGAAGACATTGGGGTCGTTACCCAGTCGGATACAGACCCAACAGATGTATCTGCTCAGACACTCGCTCTGGCTGATGAATATGTTCCTGGTTGGGATACATCGGCTGAACAGTGTTTTGCTAAAGCCAAGGTTATCGTTCGTGAGCCTTTGGGCAGCGATCTGTTTTTAGCATTGGAATTAAACGGTGCAACCTTTAAGGTTCGAACACGACCCAACATCGATTTTGGGCGTGGTGATATAGTTTCTATTGCGCTAAACCCGGCCAAGTTTCACTTGTTTGACCCGGTGACAGGAAGCACACTTCTCCAACCGACTAAGTGACAAGGGAAAAAAAGGCCTTTTCTGCTCATCTCGTCACGCTGCGAAGTATCGTAATTGCGCTATTTCTCCTGCCGCTAATCTACCGCTGGCATATTGAATGCGAAGCACTCCGTTACACCTTCCCTACCCTGATGGCACCATTCTACAGTGTTGTCTTTGCAGTTTTGATCATCTCGGCATTAAATCTGATCCTCAGAAAATGGATGCCGGCTCAGGCGCTCAAGAGTGGAGAGTTACTGACACTCTATGTGCTGATGTCGGCCACAGCACTTTTAATGTCCTATGATATGTTTCTACCCCTGGTTTCGATCGTGGTCCACGCCTTTTGGCATGCTACCCCGGAAAACGAATGGCGCCAACTTTTCTGGCACTATCTGCCTAATTGGCTAACAGTCCGCGACCAGGACACTTTGCGTGCGTTTTATCTGGGAGAGCAGTCAATTTTTGAGCCCCTTTATCTGCTACCCTGGTTAAAGCCCATCTTTTGGTGGTCGGTGTTTACATTTGCCCTCCTTTTCGTCATGCAATGCATCAACGTTATCATACGGAAACAGTGGGTAGAGCAGGAAAAGCTAGCTTATCCGATCGTTCAACTGCCTTACGAAATTACGTGCAATACCAAGAATTTTCTGCTCAAGAAAATGATGTGGTGGGGCTTTATTTTAGCCGCTTCGATTAGCTTGACCAACGGTCTTCACCTGTTTTTTCCGGAAATCCCGGAAATTCCAAATAAGCGGATTCCGCTCCATCATTTTTTTACGCACAAACCCTGGGTAGCATTGCAAAAAGACCAATTTGATATTATCGTCTATCCGTTTGCTGTGGGATTGGGTTTCCTGATGCCGCTGGATCTAATTTTCTCGTGTGTGTTCTTCTTCTTCTTATACAAATCGCAGTATGTCATCGGCAGCCTGATTGGGCTCAGCGATCTTCCCGGATACCCATTTCAATACGAGCAGAATATCGGTGCCTATGCAGGTGTCTGTGTTCTCTTACTATGGACAACACAACACCAAATTTATTCAGCATTACGGTTGGCCGTCGGAAGTTTTAATGCGAAAAATAGCAGTCCGGCCACTGTCTCTAGAGACAATCCTAATAGTGACGAGAACGAACCTATGCGTTACCGAACCGCTTTCGTTGGAATAATTGCAGGTGGCATCTTCCTGGTTGCTTTTTCTATTCGTGCTGGAATGGATTTATGGGTGGCAACGCTGTTTTTTGTCGCTCATTTTACAATTGCCATCACACTGACGCGTATCCGCGCTGAGATTGGATTTCCCATCCATTCGACAACCTTCATTGGTCCTCACCACAGTTTGGTCAGTATTTTTGGCACCCGTTGGCTGGGCACCCATAATCTAACTAACTTTTCCCTTTTCTTTTGGTTTAACCGCGACAATCGTAGTCACCCCATGCCGCATCAGCTTGAAGCCTTTAAACTTTCACAGCAAGGAAATCTGGATTCTAAAAAGCTGTCGAGGTCGATGTTATTTCTGGTTGTCATCGCCATGCCTCTGTGTTTTTTGATGTTATTGGATACTTTTTTGGAACTTGGTGTCGATCGTGGAGAGGTCGGGTCTCAGATCAACAGTTTTGGCGGACGTGCTTATACCTTTCTACATAGCTGGATTACCGTACCACGACCCCCAAATGCCGCACACCTTGTGGCAATCATTATTGGGTTCGCCGTTACCATCTTTCTGGCTATTGTGCGAAAGCATCTATTCTGGTGGCCAATTCATCCACTTGGGTACGGAGTTTCTTTTCACATGCACATGTTTTGGGCCGCTTTCCTGATTAGTGGTATTTTGAAAGGCACGATTCTTAAATTTGGTGGTATTCGCGCCTACCGGCGCTATGTGCCATTTTTCCTCGGACTAATCCTCGGTGACTTTGTAATTGGAAGCGCCTGGAATATCCTGTCCATTATTCTGAACAGACCAACCTATACTTTTTACTATTAGATTATTACCTAGTTATGATTGGGAACTGCTTGACCAAAACGTGACTTGTTAACGATGCAGCCTTGCCAGCGAAGCGACCTCGATAGTGAAGCGGCATTCACCTATTCATTTGGTTAATGGCGTACTACAACCAGCCAGTTATCAGTTAAACGAATCAATTCAAACGGGAAAACCTGATGAAGACAAATAGAATCTCATCCTTGTACAGTTGTCCACCGTCTGATGATCTGGGTCCCGTGGAACACATAGAACCGATTTTTTCGTCGGCCTTAGAGCAACAACAGGTGGAGAATGACCCGGTTATCTCTTTGTGGAAGAAAAACGGGCTAGCTTGTTACAATTATCTTCAGTCAAGCGACAAGTCCGGATACCCAACAGAAGCTACTACTAATGGAACCAAAGTTGGTCCACCTGTCACCGCGTCCGGGCATGGTCGTTCCCTTCTATGATCCGGATCGAATGGCTGGGCTGGATCTAAAGACCCGGCAACCGATAGCTGACACGCCACATATTCAGTTTGGACGCCATCTGGTGCAGCAAGGATATGTTGTCGTTTGTACAGAAGCTTTCCCCTACAATGCAGTACCGGCTCCCGAAAATAACGTCGGTTTTGCCTGGTGGGAACAAGCGACGGAAAACTGTTGGCTGAAAACCCCAACGTCTCCGGTTTTCAACCTGGCTCACCACCAACTTTTAGCTCTGTGCGCACCGCGACCTTTTTTTCTGATCGGTGGAGAGGCCGATCGTCCTGCTAGCTGGCAGTATATTATCGAAGCGCAGAAAGTATACGATCTCTACGGCAAAAAAGATGCTATTGGCTTTCTGGATCATGCCAGTGGACATAGGCCAACTGAGGAATCATTGGTGACGGCCTATCAGTGGTTGGCGGAACAATTCAACCTGGAACCTCAGTCGTGGAAGTTGTAGCTTGTTGTCCTGAAGAACTTGTTGACTTAAAGATATAGAATGCGTTTTGGCCTAGATATTGGTGCTTGACTTAAAATCAGAGCATGAGGTAAATTAAGATTGAGTTGTACTGCTGACTGACCAACTTTAGTTGGCGGCCACTCACATCAGAACTAAACTGGTTTAAACACTACAGAATTATGGAGAATCTGATATGAACTTTTCTAATTGTATGGTTAGGTTTGGGCTCCTGCTGGTAGTTGGCGTGTTCGTGGCCTCCTTGTCAGGTTGGTCTGTCGAAGCCGACAAGGATTTAATCTTGTACTATCCACTGGACAAGGACACGTCAGATGTCAGTGGAAAGAAAAATAGTGGCGAATTGAAGGGTAAAGTCTCTTTGGAAAAAGGAAAATTCGGCAAGGCGATTAAACTGATGCCGGATCAACCCATACTGATTGAGCCTTCTGACAGCTTACACGGCGATATTTTCCTGGAGCCGTTCTCCTATACATTGTGGATCAAGCCGGATTTCAAAGGTACGACCTGGGAACACTTATGGCGTAGCCTACCTGCTGCGGTGGGACACAATACCCTGTTTATCAATAAAGATCAGGGGTTAGTCTCTTATCGCGGTCGAGTTGGTGGATGGACGACCCTCTGCCAAACCGATGGTGGTCTGATTAAAAAAGACACCTGGGCTAATATCACCCTGACCTCCGACACTAAGAAATTCAAGATCTATATCGATGGGGACTTAAAAAAGGAGACCGACTACAAGAAGACAGATGGGAAAAACGCCGAATATCGCATCGGAGGATCCGGCGGTGAAACTTACGCCGGGTTGGTAGACGAGGTCGCCTTTTATGCTCGAGCGTTAAGTGAGGCTGAAATTAAATCCATTGCCAAAGTCGGGATGGGAGTGTTTCTGGCGGTTGGTGCTAAAGGTAAACTGACCCGGAACTGGGCTAAAATCAAGACCGAATACTAAGGGGGTAGCATTTCATTCTTCTCATCTATCCTGACTTCAGGTCTTCTTTGTTGGTTTTAGCTTGGCTGAAGCGCACCTTACGCTTTTCGGTCAAAAACTAGCTTTCGACTTGAGATTGGCTATGCTGTGTCGTCAACTTCTATCAGTTTCGAGTTTACATCTATTTATCTGCCCGATTGGGATTAGCCATAGCCAACAGATTATTTTTGCGGACGTCACGCAAACAGCGGGAATTTTCTTCAAAAGCGTATTCCTTTTCCTTTCCATTGGCCACCAACAGACGTAGTTGCCTGTTTGATGCGTTGACTGACCAACATAGTGATTAAGGTCGCGTAAACTGGTGAGACCATTCTTTCTTCCGAGGCCAAAGCTCAACACCAAGGTCCAGAATAAACTGATCGGATCTACTTTTCGTTGTCGTTGCACCAGACCCGTCGCCCGAGTTGACTTTGTTAGCCAGCCGGAAGGGAAAAAATGACACAACGCTGCTTCTACCGTATCTTCTGACTTACGGGCCATAGCCATTACTCCTAGTCGGGTTGGTTGATGAAATCTTTTAACCCTAAAGAAGTAGCCTATGGTCTTTTTTTACAAGGGGTTATATGAAATTTCTTATTCTTTATCGACCACAAATGCAGGCAACTTTGGTCAATCGTTGGTGCACCAGAGCTGCAGCATCTGAGATTAAGTTTAACACGGAACAAAAGCGTCACATAGCCTCCGTCATAGGACTAACTGGCAGCTAAAACCTCAACGCTCATCAGCAGAAGCAATGGTGCTTGGTATCTCGCAGCGATACTACCAGAGAGACTGCCGCCACCACTCAATTGTTAGCTAACTACCCCAATTCCTTCAATCCAGAAAGCTGGAGACTCTCTTTGAACTGAGTCAGGAGACAGAAGTCACGGTGACCATCTACGATGTGCGGGGTAGCGGGTGTGCCAACTGTACTCGGTGATGATGGCGACAGCGACAGGTCGGTGCGTAGGGGAAAACCAAGTAGCTTATGGGGCGGCAAAAGTGGAAGGACACTAACCAAATTGATAAATAAAGAGAGGGCGAGCGTTTTTAGCCTCGCCCTTTTGAAACAGTTTAAGGTTAGTAGATGAAATTCTTGCTACTAGAATCGGTTTCTCTTAAGGCGCCCCCAGACCGTCCCTAGTTTGCTTGCTGGTTCTACTGCAAGAGCACGGCGTTCTGTATTCGGTAGCTCAGCTTCGACCAGTTCAACGGCCCCTTCCAGTGTGGCGTCCGGGCCCATTTTGCCGAAATTCTTGATGCTATCGCCATCGATATCATCTTCATCAAGGTGTAAAAGATACATTGTGTTATCATCGGGAACAAACGCAACTTTTGGGACCTCATAATCAGCATCGTAGCGAACATTATTCGATATACGGACTTCATCGATTAATCCGTCAAAGATTGAGTGGGTTGCGCCCCCTCGTTCACGTCTGCCGATTTTGAAAGTCGACTTGGTCGGTTTAACAGATTTACCTGGCAGAGCATGGGATTTCCCCTTTTTACCATTGATAAAATGATGTAGTTCTTTCCCGTCCCACACGATTGCAGCATGGTTCCATTTGTTGATGTGATTCTTTATTTCACTGTCTAACCAAGCCCATGGATTCCCATCTGCCGCAACAGCTGATTGGAAGATCCCACCCTTGTTGGCAAATTCCCATTCATCTTCTTTATTAAGAACCATCAACTCACCATCGGATTTGGCGGGTTTGTACCAGCATTCAATAGTATAGGTGTCTTCGAGAGCTTTGTTGAACACATCGTGGTTCTTGGCCGAGATATAGGATTCAAAATCCACGCCGTCGAAGCTGGCAGCAAAGTTAGCAACCTCTGCTTCTCCTGCCTTCTTTTCTCCTTCTCCTCCTACAACTTCGCCTCCTGGTTGAGGATCCTCTCCAGGTGCGACAATTTCTCCTGCGACTCCGGCCTCTGCTTCGGAATCCACATCAGACTCATCATCTCCACAGCTAAGAAAAAACAATCCTGATAACACTAATAGAATACCCATATTCCTAAACAACTCTCGGGTACTCCAAACTACAAATTTCGTTTTCATGTCACGCACGTAACTCCTTCAAAGCAAAAAGCGGCTAGATCATATAAGATGTAAATTGGGTTGTCAAGTGAAATCGCATTTTTTCTTCGGGCTGTTAAAGTAAGCTGGTCTACTAAAGTTAGTTTCCCTTGCCTGCTGGTAGCGGTGCTGATATTGACTTCGGCATTGGATAGAGCACAACCTATCGGCTGGTGAGTGATAGAAATCTCGTCCGGTATTGGCCATTGGTTAGATTGGCTTGCCTGCTGATACCTCATCTACGTCGATACTCCATGCAGATCTTGGCCGCTTCTGCCCTGGCCTTTGGTATCTCGACCATCTACCAGAGAGCAACTGCGATCCTAGGTGGACGGATCTCTGCCGTTGGACTTTTTCTGCTTCTGCCTCTCCCCCTACTTATTCTTCCAAGAAAGCCCTCTGGCGGAGGGTAATCCCTTGCGCCGCTTTGCCCTACCGCTGATTCTAACAGGCGTGTTATTATTTAGCCTGTCCTCTTCCCGGAAAGTGTTGATAGAAGGATTGGCATTGGGGAGTATTTTTAGCGGACTTTTTTCTTTGTCAGCCTTTTTAGGAAGGATTCTACCAGGTTGACTTTCAGATCCTATTAAGTGGACTGGTAAGGTTTATCACTATTTCGCATCGCTAGCCAAATCCAGACCTGTACTACCAATAGACCAGACATTAGACAGCCGCATAGCATATAAGGGCTATGCAGATATTTTAAAGATCGACCAACTAACCGCGGTCCCGGTAACACACCACTATCTTATATCTTAGGGTATGATTATTGTGAGAGCCCAGGTTCCAGTTAGCCGGATTTCTACTAACAACTTGTGTCATTTTATCTAAAGGAAGCGCGTGTGCGATTTTCGTCATCATTGAGCCCTGATGTATGCACAATTGTCTGAGACGCACTTTAACCGTAACCTTCCGTGCCGTTCAAAAACGGATATTTTGAAGATCCATCGAAGAATCCAATGCTGGCCGCTTTGACACTGTAGCGGCCTTGCTCAAGGACATCCGTAAACCAGAAGCGCCGGTTGCCAACAAGACGATGGTCGAGTTATAGCTATCCGGTCGTCTAGGTACGGCGTTTCTTTTCACACGCACATGTTTTGGACCGCTTCCTGATTAGTGGTATTTTGAATGGCACGATTCTTAAATCTGTTGGTATTCGCGCCTGCCGACGCTACGTGCCATTTTTCCTCGGACTGATCCTCGGTGACTTTGTAATTGGAAGCACTTGGAATATCCTGTCCATTATTCTGAACAGACCAACCTATACCTTTTATAATTTAGTTAACCTGAATTCGGGATTAAATGTAAGAAATTAAAAAAAAGATCCTCGGGCTTGTACGCCCTCACTCTTTTCTTCATAATTGTTGGACATCAACTTAAAAATGGAGATCCGAAATGGATCTAACCACATTATTCTGCCACATCGATGATTTGGTCCAGGCCCGTAATAACCAAAGTATCCAGTTGGAACAATCTAAGCCGCCTAGAGGCGTTTCAGCGCAAATCTCCCTCTCAGAACTAATG
>PVBE012608318.1_pt1 | contig 12380 bp, 14 predicted proteins | sample 1631181 | NCBI WGS metagenome assembly PVBE01 (sample SAMN08397723, study PRJNA350692) | Marine metagenome, whole genome shotgun sequencing project. | isolation source: water | place: Pacific Ocean | collected 2012-04 | reverse complement strand
CGAATTGCCGATCGCGCCGGGCATGGAAGCGACGCTCGATATCCACACCGGTTCCAAGACGGTGATGCAGTATTTACTGAAACCGGTGGTCAAGGTGAAGTCTGAAGCTTTTCGCGAGCGCTGACACTGCGCCGCCACAGCGCCGCTAATCATCCCACCAAATAACCGACGGAAGAAACAAATGAGCGATGATATTCGCCAAGCCCGCATTGACCTCGCGGCTGCCTACCGGCTGGCCTATATGCACGGTCTCAGCGAAGGCATATGCAACCACCTCTTATCGAATACCGCGCTCATATCGCTGTAGAGGGCGGAGAAATTGCGGCTGTCGATCGGTGCGTTATTACCGAACCAGCTCGGCGGCGGCTCATTTGTATCGACAAGCACCGGGCTTAAATTGAGATCCGCCAGATTTTCGCGCGCCAAGACCATCGGCGACAAGCCGCCATTCTTGCGCGCCACGACCAGCGCGGCGCGCTTGAGCCGGTTGATGCGGATAATTTCCGTGTAAGTACGGCGCGCCAGCTCGGGCCGGCCGGTATCCTGATAAACCACGCCCAAATTCAACAGGGCGTATTCGTTGCCCGAATTATATTCAAGCGCGTCGCCGAGTAACTATTCCGCCGTGGTAAAATCGCCAGCCTCGAGAGCATCAGCACCACGTTCGGCTAGGGAAACATCACGCGGCGTATCGACACATGCCGCAACCACCAAGGCGAGTCATAATACCGCCGATACTTGAATGATACGTCTCATCCGATTCCCAATTTATTGTATGTTTAATTTCAAAACTATCAAAATATGGTAGTCGATTCGCCGAAATTGCGCAATATTTGCCTGTCCGAAAGCGCCTCGGGTTATTTTTTAGCCCGCAATGGGAAGCAATATTCGCCCGCCCGCCGGAGCGCCTCGCATAGCGCTACCGCAGACGGCTCGCTGTCCAGCATTCCGACCTCAAGACGCCACAAAACCGAGCCGCTGTCGCCATCGCCGAGTTGCACGGCGATGACCTTGGCGCGCAGCCCTTGCAGTAGCTTTGGGTGGCGCATCGTCAACTCATACCAAACCTTGCCGACGGCCTCCTCGTGGTCGAACGTCGCCAGCAAAACGGCAAAATCCCCGTCGCTCGGCTTGTTCTCTGCAGCCTGATCGGCTTCAGCTTCGTGCGCATCCACGGCCGCCAATGGCAGTTCAAACTGATTTTCCCCGGCCAATATATTCAGACGCTCACCGCTATCGGCCTCGGCCGATGCCTCCGGCGGCGCTGAAACCGAATCGACTGACAAGGGTTCATCATCCGGATAGGCGTCGTCAGGCGCCTCTAAGGCCACGCCCATCATGTTCAAATGCTGCGCCGCACGGCCATAGAGCTGAACCGCCGATCGCTGCATCCAAGCAATGCCCAAATCGCGATTCGGCGTAATTCCGGCGCCGCCAAGATAGAGTTTGGCCAAATTATACTGCGCCTGGGCGTTGCCTTTTTTCGCCGCACTTCGGTACAGCTCAGCCGCCCTGCCAGAATTTCGAGTCACACCCCGGCCATGCTTATAAAGGCTGCCCAGGCTGAGCTCGGCCTACGTCATGCCATGCTCGGCGGCGTGGAAATACCAGATGGATGCTTTTTCCGCATTAGGCGGTATGCCATGCCCGCCTTCGAGCATCATGCCGAGGCCGAATTGAGATTGCGCATCGCCGTTCTCGGCCAAGGGCTGCCAAATTTCACGCGCACGTTGGTAATCGCCATCGAGAAAGGCGCTCAGGCCGCTATCGAAATCGGCCGCCAAAGGTGCGCTTAGGCAAAGGCCGAGCGCCCAAATAATGGTCATTAGCCTGAATCTAGCGCCAGTTACGTGCCGCATCGAATCCATATATCGTTATTGCCAGTCCGCCGCGATATCCGCAGGATAGGCGCTGTGCAGCATCTGTCGCCAGGCCCGGCGATGGAGAGAAAGGGAAGGAACTAGATGGCGAAACAAAAACCAAAAGGCACGGCGCCCAAGCCCCTGTCGGCGGACCAATTGTGCCGCTTTTGCGACCCCGGCCAATTTCCTTTTGCCAGCACGGCGGAACTTGACGGCCAAGCCGAGATCGCCGGCCAGGACCGCGCGGTCGAGGCTATCCGATTCGCGGTCGGCGTTAAACAGGAAGGCTACAACGTCTTCGTCCTCGGCCCGTCGGGCAGCGGCAAACATGCCATTGCGCGGCGCCTGCTAAAACACCAGGCCGGGCACAACGAAACGCCCTCTGATTGGTGCTATGTCTATAATTTCAAACGCCGCCACAAGCCGCACGCCCTCGAACTACCGGCCGGCCAGGGTGCCGACCTGCGCGATGCACTCGATAAGCTGATCGAGGATTTGAAAATTGCCATCCCGGCAATATTCGAAAGCGACGAGTACCGCAACCAGCGCAAGGCGGCCGGGGAAGAAATGAAGCAGCGTCAGGACGACGCCTTCGCGCAAATTCAAAAAGAAGCGAGCGCCGTCAATATCGCCATTATGCAAACCGAAAACGGCATCGCCTTCGCGCCGACCAAAGATGGCGAGATGCTGCCGCCCGAAAAAATTAACGCCATGGCGAAAACGGAGCGGGAAAAAATTCAAGAGAATGTCAGCGAGCTGCAAAAACGCTTGCATGACACCATGATGATGGTGCCGCAATGGGCGCGCGAGGCGCGCGAGAAATTTCTCGTACTCGACCGCAGCGTCACCGGCATCGCGGTCAAATCCCTGATAGAAGAGACCAAGACCCCGTTCAAGAAGCTGCCGCGCGTGCTCGAATATTTGCAAGCGGTGGAGCAGGATGTGGTCGACAATGTAAACCTCTTCCGCGGGCCGACCGAAAGCGTCAACCCGGCACAGGTGATGCCGCCCGGCGCGCCGCAAATGCAGCCGCCTCAGCCCGATACGGGCGCACCGTTCCGGCGCTATCGCGTCAATCTGTTGATTGACCGCTCAGCCCTTAAGGGCAGTCCAGTTATCTATGCCGACCATCCGACCTATCAGGAACTGATCGGCAGCATCGAGCATGTTGCCGAGATGGGCACGCTGACAACCGATTTTACGCGCATCAAGTCCGGCGCCCTGCACCGCGCCAATGGCGGCTATCTAATGCTCGACGCGGGCAAAATTCTGATGGAGCCTTTCGCCTGGGAAGGCCTCAAACGGGCACTGCGCTCGCGCGAAATCCGGGTCGAGCATCCGGCTCAAACCGCCGGCGTGATCAGCACCCAAACGCTCAGCCCCGAACCGGTTCCGCTTGACCTAAAGGTGGTTCTGATCGGCGAACGCCAACTTTACTATTCGCTCGATCAACGCGACCCCGATTTTGCCGAGCTGTTCAAGGTCACAGGCGATTTCGAGGACAAGATCGAACGTAGTGAAGACAACAACATGTCCTATGCGCGCCTGCTTGGCGCCCTGGCCCAGCGTGACGGCCTGCGCCCGCTCACCAGCGCCGCCGTCGCGCGCCTGTGCGACTATAGCGCCCGCCTTGCCGCCGATTCCGAGCGCCTATCGACGCAGATGCGACGCGTCGGCGACCTGGTGCGCGAGGCGGATTATTTTGCGGCACAGCACGACCAAGACGCCATCGATGCGGAACATGTTGAACAGGCGATCGACGGCGCGCTCGGACGGGTCAGCCGAATCCGCGAAGCAATGCAGGAGCAAATTCTACGCGGCTCGGTGCTGATCGACACAGAGGGCAAGAAAACCGGCCAGATCAACGGCCTCGCTGTCCTGCAGACCGGGCGCTTCGCTTTCGGTAAGCCGTCGCGCATCACCGTTCGGCTACGCGTCGGCACCGGCAAGGTGATCGATATCGAGCGCGAGGTCGAGCTTGGCGGACCGTTGCACAGCAAGGGCGTGCTGATTCTCAGCAGCTATCTGGCGACGCACTACGCCACCGACCAGCCGCTCTCGCTCTCGGCCAGCATCGTCTTTGAACAATCTTACGGCGGCGTCGATGGCGACAGCGCCTCATCGACCGAACTCTATGCCTTGCTCTCGGCCCTTGCCGAGGTGCCGATTCAGCAAAACCTGGCGGTCACCGGCGCGGTCAATCAGAATGGCGAGGTTCAGGCCATCGGCGGTGCCAATGAAAAAATCGAGGGGTTTTTCGACCTCTGTAGCGCGCGCGGGCTGAACGGCAAGCAAGGCGCCCTTATTCCCCAATCGAACGTTAAGAATCTGATGCTGAGGCGCGATGTTCTGGACGCCGTGGGTGATGGTAAGTTCCATATCTATGCCGTTTCCACGATCGACGAGGGTATCGAAATCCTCACCGGCATCGCCGCCGGCAAGCGCAATGCAAAAGGCGCCTTCCCGGCCAAATCCGTCAACGGCATGGTCGAAGCGCGGCTCCACAAACTAGCCGACCAACGCCGCGCCTTCGCCCGCAGCGGCGGCCCGAAGAAAACAGCAAAGGCCGCAAAGACGGCGAAGAAGAAGTAAACAGGACCCTCGTTATTCAGCAGCTACACACCAACCGGAATGCGTCTAGCGTTCCGGCAAGCGTGCCAAGCCAAGTGCGCGGATGCGCGAGCCCAGCGATTGAGGGTTTAAATAAAGAGCGCGCCCGAGCTATCGAGGTAGCCGCCAGGGAGTCACATGGAGCGGATGTGACCGCCCGGCGTTTGAGGGCTTTTTCAATAAGCGACCGCGGTTGGGTCGAGGCTGCGCCACAGATACCAGGTCGCGACCGAACGCCAAGGTTGCCAGGGTTGCGCTAGGCTTTCGATCTCCTCGCGCGCCAATGCGTCTCCGCCGGCATAGTGGCGCTCGCAGGCGCGTATCAGGCCGATATCATCGAGCGGCAGCACGTTTGGCCTGAGGAGATGGAATATCAGGAACATTTCAGCTGTCCAGCGGCCGATACCGCGTAGTTTGAGAAGCTCGACGATAATTTCCTCATCCTCTTTCTCATGCCAGAGCGCCGGCGCTACGCTGCCATCTTTAAAGGCCAGCGCCATATCCCGAATGTAAGAGGCCTTGCGCCGCGTCAAGCCGGCGCCATGCAATTCGGCCTCGTTTTTCGCCACAACATGATCCGGCGATATGCCGCCGACGGTCTCGTCAAGCCGGTTCCATATCGAGTCCGCCGCGCGCACCGAAATCTGCTGGGCGACAATCGAGCGGACGAGGGTGACGAACGGATCGCCCTGCCCGGTTAATCCACCGCGCCCGCAACCCTTGATGACCTCGGCCAGCACCGGATCGGCGGCGCTCAGTTCTTTCTTGGCACGCTTCCAAAAGGAAGGATGGCCGGTCGGTCCGCTCGCCCATTTCGGCATCGGTTTTCCATTATTTTTTATCGGGAACGGCAGTCTATGCGCTGCCGGCAAAGCTGCCAATTGCAGGACCGGGAATTCAGCCTGCTTGCGCCACGCGCTGCCGATCGGGTGGCGGCGCGGCGGCCGCTTCGGCGCTCTCAGTCAGGCCTTGCGCCACCGTAGTAACGATGCTGTTCAATTCACCCGGCCCGAGGTTCAAATGAAACGGCAGCGCCAGCGTATGATTGGCAAGGCGCCGCGTTACCGCCAGCGAGGCGCCCGGAAAATAAGAAAATGCCGCTTGTTGATGGCAGCCCCGGCCCCACCAATGTCGGCTCTCGATGCCGGCGCGCGCCAGGGCCCTGGCGACCGATCCCGTCGCCGGGCGGCTCAATTCTACATTACAGGTCGTGCCCGCCCAGCCTTGGCCGATTCCCGACATAACGGATAGGCCGGGAACCGCCGAAAGCGCCGCAGCGTAGTTTTGCGCGAGGCGCACATAGCCGGTGCGGACGAAGGGCCAGGCATCAAGCGCCGCCAGCCCGACAGCAGCGGCAAATTCCGGAGTTAGCGCCCAATTGTCGGGCGCGACATCAACGAAGAACGGCGTTAGCCCCGCCTCGCGCGCCGCGTGCGCCGTGGCCGAGAAGGTCCAGGAAGGCATCATGCAGAGGTCGCCCGGCAGCGGGTTGCTCGCCCGCAAGGCTAAAATCAGCGCCGCCGTTCCGCTGGTAACCGTCGTCACCGAGGCAGGGACGACGCCAAAACCGGCGGCAATCCGCGCCTCGAACTCCTGCACCAGGAGGCCTAAATTACTGTAGTAGCGCGCGCCGTCGATGCGCCGCAGATTGGGCAAGACCATATCCGCATCCGGCATTCGCGGGATGGCGACAGCAATCTTTTCGCGCGCGTCTTGGACCATAACAGGCCCGCCTCTTTGCAGGGAAGCCGGAGCGTGGTTTCCCTGCAAAGTTAGCGCCCGAACGCTTAAGCCTTCGTTAAAATTACCGCTATCGGCCCGATTAGCGGGATTTGCGGTGAGGTGCGTTGGGCCGTTTCGGCCGTTTCGGCGTTTTATCGCGGAACGCACTCACCTGTGCCTGGGCGCCGGCGCCGACGAGTTTGGCATCGCTGGCGGCGATAACGAAGTCATAGCCGCGCCCATAGGTCCAGGCAACGCTCTGTCCGGGGCGCGTCACGGTGCCGAGCAATTTGTTGGTCTTGCGCAATTTGCGCTCGGCGCGATCGAGCAGCTTCGCCACGTCAGGATGGGTCATGTCGAGCATTTGTCCAACGCTCGCGGAAACATCGGCCGGGCCGAGAAACAACATATCGACACCATCGACCGCCGCGATCTCCTCGATATTCTCGATCGCCTCTTCGGTTTCGATTTGGCACATCAGAAGCAATTGCTTTGGCCAGGCTTGGCGGTATTCGCCAATACGCACGCCCCAGCGCGAACAGCGCGCGGCGTGCGGCGCCACGCCGCGAATGCCATCGTTCGGATAATGGCAGGCAGCGACGGCGGCGCGGGCCTCTTCGGCGTTCTGCACATAGGGCACGATAATTCCCATCACACCAATATCGAGCGCCCGCTTGATATAGACGGGATCGTTCCACGGCACGCGCATCATCGGCGTCGGGCCGGCTTCGGCCATAGCCTGCATGAGCGAAATTGCATTGAGAAAATCGCCCGGGCCATGTTCGTGATCCATGATCACGGCGTCGTAGCCGGCATTGGCAATAATTTCCGCCGCGATCGGGCTGCCCATAGTAAGCCAGGCCCCGATCGCTGGCTCGCCCTTAAGCAGCTTCTTCTTGCAGGTATTGATTATTGCCATCGAAATTGATCTCCACAGGTTGGGTTGGCGGGTTGGGGCGGGATCCTAACACGCAGTGCGGGCCGCCTAAAGCCCTCAAGGCGCTTCCACTGCTGCGCCGCATTGTTTTGCCCGTGAAGCGGCGTTAAGTTTTTCTCATCCTTTCAACCGGCGCATGGCAGGGCTTTTTGTGGCTTATCAAATATCGCGCAGACACCCCGGTGGTGGCGAAGAAGACGGCGGCTCGACATTTGTCATTGAGGACAGCACATCCCAGCTGGTGAGCGTCGCCGCCCGCCTTTTTTCGCGTGCCCTGCAGGCGCGTTTCGCTGAGCATGATGTGAGCGCCGGACAATGGCCCCTGCTGTTATATCTCTGGGAACAGGACGGCCTCAGCCAAAAGCAACTGGCGCGCCGGGTTCAAATCGAGGAGCCGACGACGACGCGAACCCTCGACCGGATGGAACGTGACGGGCTTGTGCGCCGGGTGCGCGACGAAAATGACCGCCGCCGCATCAACGTTTATTTAACCGAGCGCGGCCAACATTTGCGCGAGGAACTGGTGCCCTACGCTTTGGAGGTCAACGCACTGGCAACTCACGGCCTCTCGGCCCAGGACAAGGCCAAAATTAATTCCCTGCTCAGCTACATGATTGCCCGCCTCGACTAAACCCGGCCGCAAATAATTTGTTATATTTACCAATTATTTAGAATGATTCGGGTCTAATAGCGCTTGAATATGTTTAGTTGGGCCGCCGCAACCGGCGAGCGCCTGAAATATGGGCATAGTTTGGTGAGAGCGGAAAGGATCGGCAATATGTTGCGCGCGATTGATGTCATCGGGGAACCAAGCACTCCCATCGAGTTGAACTCTCTCGAGGTCGACCAATCCGGCGCCCTAATGCAGCGCGAGCCGCAATATCCGCTGATCTTTCATTTCTCCTGGCGCGACAGCAATTTCGAAGGCACCGTCGACCAGGCGAGCGGGCGCTTGACGCTTGAGTTGAGCCTCAGGCTTGGTGAATTGCCTTTTACCGCCGAAAACGCCGACCAGCGCGGTAAATGGTCGGCCATCATTTCCGACGCCGATGCACCAGCCGGTGGCGTATTGCAAATTATGCACGACAGCACCGCCGTGCTTTCGAAGAAGGTCGACCTGCCGGAGATGAACTGCTTCACGGCCGATGGCTTCATTACCAATATTGCGATGATGGTGTTCTCACTGGCGCCCTATCTCGATCTGCTGGCCGAGCACAGCAGCGCAGACGCCTAGCCCACCAACCTAATTGAGCACCGGCAAGGCTAAAATCTGCCCCGGAAAGATCGTGTTCGGGTCGAGGATTTGCGCCCGGTTGGCGCCATAAATCTCGGTGTAATAGGTGCCGCCGCCATAGGCGCGCCGGGCGATGCGCCACAAGCTGTTGCCCGGCTGGACGACCACCAGTGCATCGCCGAGCAATAATTCCTCCGGCCGAGCCCGGCTGATCGGTGTCTCGATGCGGGCCATTACGATGCCCGCCTCATCGACCTTGTCGATGCGTAGTTTATGCTGGCCGGGAGCGACCTCCTCATCCGGGCTGAGCTGCCACTCGCCTTCCTTGCTCGCCTGCGCGCTGCCGATATATTCCTCATCAACGTAAACATTGACGGTGGCTTCGGGCTCGGTGCGCCCGGCCAACGTGACATCGCCCTCGGAATCATAATTGACACTTCGAATCGACACTTCCGTTTCCTCGCCAATGCCTTCTCCGGCCAAATCCGGGCCTTGCAGCACCCGGCTCGGGCCATCGCCATCACGCTCCACCAATACCGCGATAACGGCTTCTTCCGCGGCATCCTCTGAGCCTTGCTGCGCGGCTTGTTCGCGAGCTGCCTCAACTTGCGCCACCGTGCTTTCGGCTCCATCTAGCGATTGATCGCTTGCCTCAGCCATTACTGCGGGTTTTTCGCGCGGTTTTGGAACCGACAGAACGACAACCTGCTCGGACGCCACACGCTCACCATCGGCGGTTTCCTGCACCAGTGATAATTCGCGGTCGCCGCCTTCCAGGCTGTCTTCCGGCAGCAACACCCATTCGCCGCGCTCATCGGCGAAGTCCGAACCAAGCGAAATACCGTTATCCAACACCGTCACCTCAGCACCCGGCTCGGCGCGCCCGGCAATCACCGCACGGCCGCTCGGCGAAATGCGCACCACATCGAAACTTGGGCGGACCACCGCCGGCGCCGAAGTGGCGGGCGGAGATGTGTCTGCCTCTGCCGCTTCCTCAGGCTCGGCGCGCGCCACGGAAGGCTCTTCCTGCACGCGTACGGGCTCGTCCGCTTTGACAGGGTCGGATTCCGGGGCAGAAGCCGCCTCCTTGGCCGGGGCGGCTTGCTCAGCCGGGACCGATTGCTTGGTCGCTTCCGATTGCTTGGCCGGCACGCTTTCCTTGACCGGCACAGCCTTCTTCCCGACCGATGTAACGGTGGCCGGCGCGTCTTTGTCGTCTTCACTGCCGGGCAGGAAAACGCCCAGCACAACACCAACAATGACCGCAACCAAAACGATCAGCAGCAGAGCTCTTAAATTACGTTTCACAGTGCCTCGCGATTCGTCGCGCGAAAATTGGACTATACCATCCGCGCCGGAGGCAACAAGGCATCAAAGAGTGGCACCGCCGCGCGCGCTACCATTCGTCGTAGCTGGTGGCAGCCGTCGCGCGCTTGGCCGCGCACGGGATGGCGAATGGCCCGCTGTGTCTTGAGATAAGCGGCGATTGCCGCCAAATCCTCAGGCGTCATATGGCTCAGCCCATCTTCGATGGCCTCGCGCATATGGCCCTGCACATCGTCGCCGTCGGGCTTCAGGCCGGTTTTGAAAAAAACACCAGATCGACCTCCGACCAGCTACCGATACCGGTCTCAGAATCGGGCGTGATATTGGGTACCGAGTGGCCATCCGGGCCGTAGCGCGTGCCGGCCAAATGTTTGCCGCACTTAAGCCCGCCGGCGATATTGCGCGGCGTGTGGCATCCGACGCAATGCCCCATTATTTCAACGAGATAGGCGCCGCGCCGGCGTGTCTTCGGCGGATGAGAAAAACAGCCATCGCCAGGGATAGATTGAAAAGCGCCAGGAAAATGGAAAGCGCAATTCATGCTCTCGGTTCTCTCGCCGCACCGGCGCCTTGGCGAATAGATAGGCCTTGATATCGAGCATGTCCGCGCGCCGCATGGCGCTATAAGAGGCATAGGGAAAGGCTGGATAATAGGTCCGCCCGGTCGGCGATTCGCCGTGCCGGAGCACTCTGACAAAATCTTCATCGCTCCAAGCGCCGATCCCTGTCTCGGCATCGGGCGTGATATTGCTCGAATAGAAATTGCCATAGGGCGAGGCGATGGCCCGCCCACCGGCCAGCAACGCCCCCTTGCCCGCTTTATCTGTATGGCAACTGATGCAGCCGGCGGCGCGCACGAGATATTCGCCGCGCACCGCATCCGCCGCGAGTGCGCGCCCAGGCGCAAGCGCGAGTACAAATAGAGCCCCCAGTACCGCGCAACCCAGCCATGCCGGCAGGCGTCCATACACCATCGTTCAGGCCGATCCCGAACAGAAATGAGCGGCGGGCGAACGCCCGTTATTTCTTTTTACGAAACGGCTCGTGGCAGCCTCCGCAGGCCTTTGCCGAGCGCACCAGCGGCGGCGCCAATGGCGGCCATATCGCCGGAATCTGCTGCCACCGCGAGATCGGCGGCCGCCGTTTGCAGGGTCTTTGCCGCAGCCTCGAACTTTGGCCAATCCTGCCAGATCGACGGCAATGAGTCCGTATCGCCTTCGCCGCTGCCGGTAGGGAAAATATCCGGCATCATCGCGCCAAGGGCGGCAATGGCGCGCGCATGGGCGCTATATGCCCGGCGTAGGATGTCTCGCCCTTCAGCACGCTGAAAATGGCGGTGATGTGCGAGGCATTAGCCACCATCACCTGCTTGTGATATTTGATGACATTCGCCACATCATCGGCGGCGCCAGCGGTTTGCGGCAGCGCGGCAAAGCCGACAGCGCCGACAGCGCCGAGCAACAAAAGTGCCAAACCAATCCTGGACAAGCGAAACATTTTATTCCTCCCCTATTTGCGCGATAGACAAACGCTAACCGCGCCCGATCATCTTATCGTGATCAGGACCTTAATGCCGCAGGGCTGGTGCCTTGCACGCGGGCGCTGTATGACCAACGCATGAAACAAATCAACGCACTTTGCGTCTATTGCGGCTCCAATAAGGGCGCCGACCCACGCTATGCCGATCTCGCCTGGGCGCTCGGCGGCGAACTCGCCGCGCGCGGCATCACCTTGATATACGGGGCCGGCGGCATCGGCCTGATGACCGAGGTTGCCGATGCCGTTCTCGCAGCTGATGGCCAGGTCGTCGGCGTTATTCCCGATCATCTGGCGCGCGCCGAAGTGCGCCATGATGGCCTTAGCGAGACGGTCGTTGTCGACAGCATGCACGTACGCAAACAGATCATGTTCGAGCGCGCCGACGGCTTTATTGTCTTACCCGGAGGCCTCGGCACGCTCGACGAATTTTTCGAAATTCTGACCTGGCGCCAGATCGGCCTGCACGACAAACCGGTTGTCATCCTCGATTGCGCCGACTATTGGGCGCCGCTGAAGGCGCTGTTGGATCAGGTCGTGAGCCGGGGATTCGCGCCGCCGTCATCGCACGCCCTCTATCATTTTAGCGATAGCGTGGCTCAATTGTTCGATATTCTCGAAGCCGCGCCCGAACCCTCGCTTTCGGCGCCAACTGAGCGATTTTGACGCGGGGGCCTTGACCGGGAAAGCGCCGGTGTTATGGTGCCGCCACTCTGCCCACTGTGCCCCTACAGCGGGCATTTAAGCAATATTTAGCCCAATATTTTGGAGAGCCTTAATGGACAAGATCAAGGTCGCGAACCCCGTGGTGGAACTCGATGGCGATGAGATGACGCGTATCATCTGGGCCTGGATCAAGGACCGCTTGATCCTGCCATATCTCGATATCGATCTCGCCTATTACGACCTCGGCATGGAATACCGCGACGAAACCGACGATCAGGTCACCATTGACGCAGCGGAAGCGATCAAAAAGCACGGCGTCGGCGTCAAATGCGCCACCATCACGCCGGACGAAGCGCGCGTGGACGAGTTCGGCCTCAAAAAGATGTGGCGCTCGCCGAATGGCACGATCCGCAACATCCTCGGCGGCACGGTATTCCGCGAGCCGATCCTGTGCTCGAACATTCCGCGCCTGGTGCCGGGCTGGACT
>PVBE010937438.1_pt1 | contig 12380 bp, 12 predicted proteins | sample 1631181 | NCBI WGS metagenome assembly PVBE01 (sample SAMN08397723, study PRJNA350692) | Marine metagenome, whole genome shotgun sequencing project. | isolation source: water | place: Pacific Ocean | collected 2012-04 | reverse complement strand
TTATCGAATTGCCGAAGGAGAACGGGACGGATGCGCCCTCGCGATGGGCCATTGTCATTGCCGACGCCGCGGGACATGGCGCGTCGGCCGCGGTGATTGTCGCCTTGATGCACGCCCTGCTCGCCAGGCTTCCCGTGCGCCTTGAAGGGCCGTCCGCCCTTCTCGAATATCTGAACCGCCATCTCAAGAGCTGGCAGACGCGGCATTGCATGGTCACGGCCTTCTGCGGAATTTACGACCCCGCGACGCGCATCATGCGCTACTCCCGCGCAGGACACGAAATTCCGCTCGTAAAGGCCGGTGAGCCCGGCGCCCCCATTCGTCGCTTGTCGGAGGCGCAAGGTTTTCCCTTGGGCGTCGTGTTCGATGTCGAATTCGACGAGGGCGAGTTTACCTTCGAGCCGGGAGACTGCATGTTGCTATACACCGACGGCGTGACCGACGCCTCGTCGCCCGAACGTGTGCTCTACGGAGTCGACAGGCTGGAGACCTCCTTTTTCGAGGCGCCTACGGAACCTAAAAAGGCGATAGAGTTTCTGCAAAACCGGATCGCGGCTTTCGAGTTGGGCGAACGCTCGGCCGACGATCAGACCATGGTCGTCTGTTCTATCGAGTAGCCCTTCACACCTCAAGTGCGCCAAACACATCCCCCACATGAATCACGTCCCCCTCGACCACGGCGCATTCCGCGAGCGTTCCATCCCGCGGACAAGGCACACAGAAGGCCGCCTTATCCGTCGTGATTTCCAACAGATCGTCACCCTCGACCAAACGCGCCCCTTTTTCGACAAGCCACGCCGACACCGTAACATCCTGAACCGCGTCATCGCCCAGATCGGGCAACACTACATCCACACGCATCGTAAAATCAGCTCCTCTTCAAATTCCATATCTGCCGCGTAGAAGCGGCCTTGGCCCGAAATGCGTGAAATCGAAATCGAGACCACTGCGCGTCAAGCTAGCGCCAAGCGCTCTCTGGCAAATTCGGTCTCCAGGATCTCTTCAGACCGGTACGAGCTCCGCACGAAGGGACCCGACACCACATGTTTGAACCCAAGCGCACAGGCTTGTTCCTCGTACATCTGGAAGCGTTCGAGCGTCACGAATTCTTGCACTTCGGTCTGCCGATTCGAGGGCCGCAGATATTGGCCGATACATATCGCATCGCAACCGGTCGCCACGATATCCTCGAGCGTTGCCTCGACTTCTTCCGGAGTTTCCCCATGGCCCACCATGATTGCAGACTTGATAATACCCCGGGGCGCGTAGTCCCGGGCCATCCGGAGGGCCGCGAGAGTACTGTCATAGTCGAAACGGCAATCCCGAATCTTGGGGAACAAGCGCCGCGCCGTCTCGACATTATGGCAAAACACTTCCGGTTGCGCGTCGAGAATAGCGTGAATCCCCCGCTCCTCCCCGTTGCAATCCGACACGAGAATCTCGACCGTCGTGTCGGGGTTCAGTTCGTGAATCGCCCGAATGGTCTCCGCGATGTGTCCGGCGCCACCGTCCTCCAAGTCATCCCGCACAACCGTAGTCACAACCGCGTGCTTGATCCCCATCCGTCGCACCGCCTCCGCCGCGTGCGCGGGCTCGTCCGAGTCTAGAGGCGAGGACCGCCCCGAAGCTACCGAGCAGAACCCACAGTTGCGGCTGCAAATACTCCCCAGCACCATCACCGTAGCCGTCCGCTTGGCCCAACATTCCCCGATATTCGGGCACTGGGCGCTCTGACAGACAGTATTCAGTTGCAGGCCTTCGATGACGTCTTTCGTGAAACCGAAATCCGTTCCCGATGCCCAAGGCCGACGAAGCCACTCTGGAAATTTACCTGGCATGAGAAATCCTGGGAATCGTGGCGTGAACCACCCTCATCCGCTAAACGTTGAGTATACCACGCAGCCCATGAGGAGAATACGAATTAACCAGTCGCTATCAGGCCAGGAACAAGTAATCGCACAATTCCTCATACCCTCGGCGCCGAAACCAATCTCGAATTTCCTCCCTGGCGCCTGGCGCGCCCACAGCCACCACGGTGAATGCCGCGCCCGGCCCCGGTAGGCTTTCGGGGGCGACTACGCGCACTCCATGGATGGCCTTCCCAATCTTCCGCGGATGGAGATCGACAACCGCCTCCGGCTTTCTCCCCCCCCACTCGCGCAGCCAATACTTGCCCACAACCCCAGCGCCCCACTGATAGAACTCTCGGTCGCCGGCGAGGGACGTTCGCTCTAGATAGTGACGCTTCAGCGCGCGGAACTGGCTCGGGCTATACCGCGCGTCGTTCCTGGAGAGCCGTCCCTCCGAATGCCGCCACTGCAACAGGGACTCGGGAACTTTGCCGAACCGAAAGCCGGCTAAATGAAATCTCATGATGAGATCGTAGTCCTCGGGCCAGCCATGATCTTGGTAGGCCCCCGACACGTCATACGCTGTCCGCGACATCATGAAGGTCGGATGAGGAATGGGACACTCCACGAACAGTTCCCGCACAATCGCGTCATGATCGACCAGCGCGTTTATCCAATCGAAATACCGAATGAGGCCATCGCCCAGTTCGGAGCCGAGATGGGACACCCGTGTGCCGCACAAATCGACGCAGCCTCCCTCCATGAGGAGAGCCTGTTGTTCCAGGCGCGACGCGTGGGCGATGTCGTCCACGTCCATCCTCGCTAAATAACGTCCCTTCGCTTGCGCGCAGGCCGTCTGCAGCGCGGCCACGATCCCCCGATGTTCAGCGGCTATGACGCGCACATACGAACGATCAGCGGCGAATTCGCTTAAGAGCGCGAGCGTGCCGTCGTCCGATCCGTCATCCACCGCGACAATTTCAAGATCCCGCAACGTCTGCCGCGCGAGCGAGTCAAGGCATTCGGGCAACGTGTCTTCCGCGTTGTAACAAGGGAGTATGACCGAAACGAGCGGCTGGTCGTTCATGGGGAAGGAGTTAGACAGGATCTACCTTCGGTGTGTCGTATTGATCGAGAAACGGGAACACGCTGTCCGTGATAAACTCCCGGCAAATGGAGATTGGCTCGCGCAGCTTCTCCAGGTCTTCCCCATCGACACTCCGGTTGGCGAAAACCCCTTTGACTTCCACAAACACCTCGCTGGCGCTATTGCGGTACGATTCGACAATCACGTTGAGATTTCCCCCGTGCTCCGTGCTTTCGGGCAGGGCGAACCGAAGGCCGCCCGTCGCGATGGGGCGCCGGAAGTAAGGGTCAATCTGTCCGCCTTGCCCGCATACCCGCTCGATCAAGAATTGGCGCGCATCGGGGTAATGAGTCAACGCGAAAGTGGACCGGAGAGTCGCCGACTGCGCCACGAAACTACCCACCCCCAAGTCACTCAACACGTGTTGCGCCACCGTGTCAACCCGATCGGAGAATTCGGACAAGGCGATCTCGACCCATTCCTCGATCAGCACCACGCGGTCAGGCAAGAACAGCGCAGCGGATTGAGCCTTCGCGCCGCGCCGCGAGTGAAAGCGAGCGTGCGTCGGGTGCGAGAAATCGGTGTTGTCATAAGCGCCGTGGCGTGTCTGCGACAACTCGTAATACAACTTCTGCAACGCGGGCCGCGCGTGTTGCCGCGGCGCGTGGATCAACTCGGTCGAAAAATGAATAAGGCGGTCTTCGGACTGCATGAAACCTCCGGGCACAAGAACGCGCGAATGGGTGATAGGCCCACAGTATAAAGTCGACTGCAACTGGCACGCAACGATTGGAGGGCAAGAGTCTGGGCGCGGAAAACGAGGGCCTACTCGACGACGTTCGACAAGGCCGCCCGAAATGTTTCGTAATCGGCGCGGGTAAACAGCACAAACCGGACGAGGCGAATTGAAGTTGCGCCTTTGACATGCTCCGCGACCGTCCGAGTCGCTATGGCCGCCGCCTCGTCGACGGGATACCCATACACGCCGCAGCTAATAGCGGGAAAGGCAACGCTTTGCAGTCTGAGATTATTCGCCACTTCCAGGCACCGCCAATGACACTGCGCAAGCAACTCGGCCTCGCCCTGATTGCCGTCCCCGTAAACAGGACCCACCGTGTGGATCACATGCTTGGCCGGAAGATCGCCCGCGGTAGTGGCCTTCGCATCCCCGGTCTCGCATCCCTCGAGCGCGATGCATTCCTCGTCTATCGCTTGGCCGCCAACTCGGTGAATAGCGCCATCGACCCCGCCCCCACCACGCAACGAAGAATTGGCGGCATTCACGATCGCGTCGATCCACTGCTCGGTGATGTCCCCTTGAAGAAGCTCGATGCGGCTGTTGCCAATGACTATATTCATCGCCTTTCTCCACCGTCTCGCTAGGAAACCTGGTGAGTGGATCGGTTTAAGCCTGCTGGGCCTCCGCGCCAGCCATCATGGAAATAAACTCCCGGAAGTAACCGGCGTCGAGATTGTCGGTCATTTCCTTTTGCATCATCCGCAACGCGGGAAACGAATTGATCGCGCCCTTGTACGAGTGGCGCGTCATAAGCGCGTCAAAGATATCGCAGATTGTAACTATTCTCACGTAGTAGGGGATCTCGTCCCCCTCCAGGCCGTCCGGATACCCGCCGCCACGAAGTTCCTCATGATGGTGCAATGCCACGCCCAAGATAGTGTCACTGTCAATCCCGTGCTCCTTGAGGAACTCCCATCCCCACTTCGGGTGTTGCCGCATAATCTGCCACTGCTCTTCGGACAAGGTCCCCTTGAGATTCAGTATGTCATCGTCAATGCGGCTCTTGCCGATGTCGTGCAGAAGGGCGCCCGTTCCGAATTCCATCAGGAAGCTCAGACCTTCGAAACCCAACCGTTGAGCCAGAGAAATGCTGTATGTGCAAACGCTCACGCTGTGCGTGTACGTATAGTAGTCAAAGGAACACACGTCCAAGAAATGATTGAACGAGGCCTCGACATTGAACATGAAATTTATTACGTAGCTAACGAGATTCTCGCTGCGCGGGAGCACTTCCCCGGAGCGGAGATCCCGCACGTTCTCCTTGACCGCATTCTGCGCGGAACCGTAGAGAATCTCCGCGCGCGCCACTGGAGGCATACTCTCGTCGGAGATTATCTTCCCGAGATTATCCTCCACATAGCGCTGGTACAAGTCCTGCTGGTCGTCGGACACATAGAGGCTATTAATTTTGCTCTCGGCCAGCCGATCCAGCACCTCGCCAGTGAACGGCAAATTCCGCTCGCGATAGAGGACGGGGGCGGAGAGCTGGTTGGGCTTTATGTACAGGTCGAAATCGGTAACGGTGTAGAGACGGAGGCTCGCAAGCGGCACGGGCTGATATTTCCGCGTCGCTTCTCCACTATCTTGTCTGGACGTAGCTTCCACGAGCCTCTCCTAGCGGTAAAACTATACTTACAAATTGCCCATAGTTCAGTCAAAGAGCTTTCCGCGCTCATGTGCGAGAAACTCAAAATGGACCCGCCCCTGGGTTTCCATGCGATATCCGGGCTAGTTCGCCAGAGAAAAGACTAAGCGGAGAATCTCGTCCGCGATGGACTCCACCGCCGCGGGTTTCGCCATGGACTCCGCGCCCTTTGCCATTTCGGCGAGTCGCCCCGGTTCCGAAATGAGCCGCCGGATTGCGTCCAGAAGGGTTCGGGCTGAGCAATCCGAATCGCTCAACACCATCGCGCCCCCATTCTTCTCGAAGGCCTCGGCATTCTCCTTTTGATGGTCATCCGCGGCATGGGGATAGGGCACGAGAATCGAGGGCTTTCCGAGAACCGCCAGCTCGGCTGTCGTCGACGCCCCCGCGCGCGATATAACCAAGTCCGCCGCCGCGCACGCGCACGCCATATCGTCAATAAACGAGAACACCTCCACCCGGGCCGGGACCTCCGCCACCGCGCGCCGCGCCAAGTCGATATCCTCTCCACCCGTCATCCAAATAAGTTGAAATTCCTCGGCGCCTAGTTCAGAGAGCCCTTCCCGGATAGCTCGGTTGATCGTCCGAGCCCCCTGGCTTCCCCCCGCCACGAGCACGACCGGTATCGAAGGCTCAAGACCAAACGACACGCGCGCCGCATTCTGCGCGGGGGGATTCGCGAAAGCCGCCCGCACGGGGTTGCCCACTACCTTCGCTCTGTCCTGGGCGAATTCGCCGGCGGTCTCGAAAAAACTGAGCAACAACCGATCCGCCCGTTTCGCGAGAAGGGCATTCGCCATCCCCATTCGTTTGTTTTGCTCGTGGAGGATAGTCGGAATGCCGAGCCGCTGCGCAGTCAGAATGAGAGGTACGGAAACATAGCCCCCCACTCCCAGAACAACGTTCGGACGAAAGATTTTCAGGTGACGGAACGATGCGGCGAAGCCCCAAGCCAATACTCCCGCGACGAGAAACTGTTTGAAACGGTTGGTCCGGGGCCACGCCTTCGCTGGAACGCTCCTGAACGGAACTCCGAGCGAGGCGCTCACGCGTTCCTCGATGGCGCCCCGCTTACCCACCCACCACGCTGACAACCGCGGATCGCGGCGGCTGAGTTCCTCGACGATCGCGGCGGCGGGCGAAGTGTGGCCGCCGGTTCCTCCCCCGGTAACCATCAAGCGCATGGCGTTCGCTTTCCCAAGTTGGAGTAAGTAGCCTCTTCAAACTCGACCGGCGGCTGCGTCAAGGAAACCGAACGGACCAAGCGGCGAACTCCCCTCTCTCCCAGGAAGGGGCTGCGGGAGGGTAAAGACCTCGGACATTCAGACCCCTCAGGGGCTTCGCCAACAATCATATCCCTCCTCATCGATGCGTACGCAGCCTCCCCGGGCTCAGGCCGTGCGAGACTGTCGCCGCGAGGGCTCCACCGCCTGCAATCCCACGCTCACCAAAATACCCATCAGCACCATAAACACGATCAGCGCGCTGCCTCCCCAACTGATAAAAGGCAGAGGCAGGCCCTTGGTCGGCATGAGTCCCATTGTGACCGCCATATTCACTGCCGCCTGGGTAACTACGAGGCAAACGATCCCCCCGGCGAGGAGTGAGCCGAAAAGCTCCCGCGCGTTAAGCGCAATCCGCAGGGCGACCGCAAGCAGCGCGACGTACAAGGCGACAACGGACAGAGTTCCGATCAAACCCATCTCTTCACCCCATACCGCGAAAATGAAATCGGTGTGCGCGTCTGGCAGATAGTAGAGCTTCTGTTCGCCCGCGCCAGGACCCTTCCCCCAGACCTTCCCCTGAGCGTAGGCCGTCATCGACTGAATCAGTTGATAGCCCCCCTCGTTCCGGACGCTCCAGGGGTCGCGGAAACTCGTCATCCGTTCGGTCCTTTCGGGATCCGTGATGACAAGGGCATAAACCGCGCCTACCGCTGGGATCACGCTTGGCACGAGATAGCGAATGGGAACCGCTGCCAAAAACATCATCAGATACGCAACGGCGAACATGACCACGGGCGCGCCCAAATCCTTCTCCAGAAGCACCAGCCCAGCAAACGCCCCCGTAATGATCGCAGGCGGCAGGAACCCCCTGCCGAAATGTCCGATATGCTTCTGATTGTCCGCAAGCTTGACAGCCAGCAGTAGGATGAGCGCCATCTTGCCCAGTTCCGACGGCTGAAACGTGAACCCTCCCAACTCCAGCCAGCGTTGCGCGCCCTTTCGCATATCTCCCACGCCCGGAATCAGCACCAGAATCAGCAGCGTGATGGACACGGTAACAATCACGCGGAAAATAAACGGATCGCGCAGACGGTGGTAATCGAAACGCGCCATGCCAAACAGGCCAACGAGCCCAATGCACACGTACACGAGCTGCCGTTCGAGGCGCTCCATCGCGTGCGGATCGAGCGGGCTGGACGACAAAGGGTCAACGGCGCTCGCGCTATAAACCAAGAATATCCCGATGAGAACCAGCGCGAGGACCAAGCCGAGCAATATGTGCGATTCGTGTTTCACGTACCTTCGATTCCAGAGGGACGCGCGGCGCATTCCATCTTTATCTCTTCGACAAGGCCCCGGACGATCTTCTTGAAGTCCTCTCCCCGCTCCTCGAAATTACGGTACATGTCAAAACTGGCGCACCCAGGGGATAGCAAGATGGAACGTCCAGCCGCGCAGGCCTTCGCTGCGATGCGGAGCGCGTCCTCCATGTCCGCCGCGCGAGTCGTTGGCACCCTATCACCATAGGCCGCTTCCAGCAACGGGGCATCCTCCCCGAGCGTTACCAAGTGAGCGACGTGTTCGGAAACCAGCGGCGTCAATTTGCCATAATCGCTTCCTTTTCCTTCGCCTCCCGCGATCAGGACAACCGGTTCGTCGAAACTCTTCAGCGCCACCCGCAAACTGTCCAAGTTAGTCGACTTCGAATCGTTGTAGAACTTGACGCCCATTGCTTCCGCCACGTATTCAATTCGATGTTCCACGCCGTGGAAGCCGCGCAAGCCTTCCCGCGCCCGTTCCAGGTCGAATCCACCTGCCGCCATCGACGCTATCGACGCCAACACGTTCTCGACGTTGTGCCCGCCTTTCAGCGGGATATCGGCTGTCTCCGCTACACGCTCACGGTCAAAGACAATCGTTTCTCCATCGAGCCACGCGCCATGCGACACCGCGCCGCAAGCGCTGAACGAAACGCGCTCCCAAGCGGGAGACCCGACCATGGCCAATGTCAACGGATCGTCCTCATTTACCACGCCGATCCCGTCAGCGCCGAGATTCGCGAACACCTTCGCCTTCGCCGCGGAGTACGCTTCCATCGAGCCATGCCGGGCCATGTGATCCGGCGTTACATTCAACACGACGCCGATCCAAGGCCGAAACGTCCGCGTCAGATCAAGCTGGTAGCTGCTCGCTTCCACCACCATGTATTCCGGCGGCGTCTCGGCGAGTACCGCGTCCGATAAAGGCAGAGAATTGTTTCCGGCCAAGAGTACGCTATGCCCGCAAGCCTCAATCATCGCCTTGAGAAGCTCCGTCGTCGTCGTCTTCCCATTCGTCCCCGTCACCGCGATCATTTTCGAGCCGCAGTAGCGCGACGCGAACTCCAGTTCGCTACAAATCGGTATGCCCTTCGCAACGGCATCCGCGACGAAAAGTATCCTGGGCGAAACGCCTGGACTCGGAACCAGCATCGCCGCGCCCTCAAGCATTCCGGAGGTATGCCCGCCAATCTCGAACGGTACGCCCATTCGCGCCAGTTCTTGCTGCGCGGCATCCAGCGCCGTTGATTCCGAAGATTCCGTAACAAACGGACGTGCGCCCAGACTCTCCAACAGCCGAACGAGAGCCAAGGCGGTCTGGCCCATTCCGACGACGACGACCTTTCTTCCTTTTACGTCCACAAGATCATTATCTCAGCTTAAGTGTCGAAAGACTCAGCAGCGCGAACATAAGCGCCAATATCCAAAAACGAATCGTCACCTTCGTCTCGGACCAACCCTTCAGTTCGAAGTGATGGTGCAAGGGGGCCATGCGAAACACGCGCTTGCCCCGTGTCTTAAACGACACGACCTGAATAATCACGCTCAACGCTTCCAATACGAACAGTCCGCCGACGATAGGCAATATAAGTTCCTGCTTCGTAAGAACCGCCATCGAGGCGATTACGCCCCCCAACGCCAGCGAGCCCGTATCGCCCATGAAGATGGCCGCGGGGTGCGTGTTGAACCATAGGAAACCCAATCCGCTACCGAGAATGGCCGAGCCAAACACCGTCAACTCGCTCGCTTCCGGCACATGCATCACGAAGAGGTAACTCGACCAATCGGCGCGGCTAACGACGTAGGCGATACCCGTGAATGCCCCAATCGAAATCACCGACGCCCCCGCTGCCAAACCATCCAGCCCATCCGTGAGGTTCACCGCATTCGTCGAACCGACCATGATGAGAATCACGAACAGAACGTAAAACACGCCGAGGGGAATCATGACGTCCTTGAGCCCGGGTATGCCCACCTTCGTATGCGGCGTGCGCACACTCTTCCCGAATACCTCCGGAGCGGCCACCTCCAGCGCTCGCCGATTGAGTCGAACGCGCTCGCGGCTGTCAGCCCCCGCGCTGCCAGAGCCGACCGCTGACGCAGCATCGTAGAAATCACCGGCTTCCAGTGCGCCATTCAGATCCGCCAAGACCAATTCGCGCGTAAATGCGTTCGGTTCGCCAAAGGCGAGGCGCTCCTTCACTTCGGGCCTCATATGTTCGGAAAGATCGTCGAGTAACACGCCTTCCCCCCCAAGCAATTCCTTCGACAACCGCTCCCAATCCAATATATCCGCGGATGCAAAGTACGACGCCCCATTCGTGATGGGGTTCGTCACCACGTACAGCCCCAGCAAGCCCCCCGCCAGAAGCTGGCCCAAGAGCTTCGCTTTTGCGCTCAGGCCGTCGTTATGCTTGCGCCGCAACTTGATGTAATCGTCAAGAAGGCCCACGGCCGCCATCAGGCACATCACGCCGACCGCCGCGAGCATCAGCCGATTGGTCAACGTGCTCCATATTAGGAGGGAAAGCAGCGTCGAGACAACAATCAGCAATCCGCCCATCGTCGGCGTTCCCGCCTTGCCCTTGTGGAGCGCGTGCAGTTCTTCAACATGCTCCTGCTTGATGTGCTGCCCGACCTTCAGCGTCCAGAGGGCTTCAATCAATTTCGGTCCAACCACTACGCAAAAAAGAAAGCCCGTCACAAGGGCGCCGCCCGCGCGCACGGTGTGGTAGCTGAAGATATTCAAGACGCCCGCGTGCGCCGTATAATGTGTAGCTAGGTAATAGAGCATGTGCCTTCCTGATGCGTCAGCCCGCGCCGGTCTCCGAATATCGGACTCGCAGCAATTCGATAACCTTTTCCATCGCCATGCCACGCGACCCCTTTACCAGGAGCATGTCGCCCTCAGCGGCGCATTCGGCGATAGCCCGCGCGAGATCTTCATATTCCTGTATAGCTTCAGCAACAACCGCGCCCAATTCCCGCGCGGCGTCGATGGTATCATGAGCGAAATCGCCACGGGCAAAGACGTACGAAATATCCCGCTCCGCCGCATACCGTCCCAGTTCCGCATGGAACGAGCCGGCATCCGGTCCCAGTTCCAACATATCGCCCAGCAGCGCGATGCGCTTTCCAGCCGACGCCCGTTCCGCCAACGCGTCAATCGCCGCGCGCGCCGACACGGGATTCGAATTGTACGAGTCGTCGAGAACCTCCAGCGGCCCCACGCGAAACACGCGAAACCGGCGGGAAGATGCGCAAGCTTCGCGAAGCGGAGCCTCGAAGTCCTCTATACCATGCTGGAGTCCCACCGCGATAGCCAACAGAACGTTAGAAGCGTGCGCCGCGCTCGGAATGGGCAACGCAAACTCCCCGACCGGTTCGACTCGTAGCAGCAACTCGCCAGAATCCAGACGCGAACACTTCTCAAGCCGAACATCCCCGTCTTTCCCGAAGCGCAGTGTCCTGCCGGCATAGCCCTTTCCGATCTCCACGCAACGCGGATCGTCGGCATTCACATAAAACATGCCGTCCAGCGGCAGCGATTCCATGATCTCAGCCTTAGCGCTCGCAACAGACTCGATGGACCCGAATCCCTTCAGATGCGCTGGACCGATCATAGTTATGGCCGCCTCGGTGGGTTTGGCTAGTGCGCAAAGCGCGGCAATCTCGCCCATATGATTCGCACCCATCTCCACGACCGCCCGCTCCGTGCCATTGCCAATCCCGAGGAGCGAAAGAGGACATCCAACCTCGTTGTTGAGATTCCCCTCGGTGTGGGCGATCTCATATTTCGTCTTCAACACGGAGGTGATCAGGTCCTTGCTCGTAGTTTTTCCGCACGACCCCGTTATGGCGATAACCGGTATCTCGTAGAGACTTCGATGCGCCGCCGCGAAACGCTGCAACGCAGCAAGGGGATCGTCTACGACAACACAGGGCCCAGCCGGATGCTGCTTGGTCGAGATGACCGCGGCGGCCCCGGCCTCGAAGGCCCTCCCGGAAAACTCCGTTCCGTCGAAACGCTCGCCCGAAAGCGCAAAAAATACATCGCCGCCTTCGAGCGTTCGCGTATCCGTGGATATGCGCTCAAATGTCCGTGCCGAACGTGGCTGTTCAGCGCCGATCATTCTAGCGAGTTCGTCTATGCTGTATTGCCATCCCATTTACTGTTTCTCTGAATCCGTCTGGTTATTCCCATCGTGTTCAAGTGCGCCCTGGATGTCAGGCATCCCAACTCTCCCCACTCACATCAGTAACCATCGCAAGATCAACCCACGCCACTCTCCGCTCCCTGCGCACTCCAATCTTCGGGTTAAGACACTGCTGCCCTAAATAGAACCTTCAACCGTCTTTGCGAGGGAGCGACTGCGGCAATCTTCTTCGGAACCCAAAGCTACTCGCCTTCTGTCAGGCGTGACGACTTGTTGGCAGTAGATTGCTTCGTCGTT
>PVBE010763663.1_pt1 | contig 12380 bp, 10 predicted proteins | sample 1631181 | NCBI WGS metagenome assembly PVBE01 (sample SAMN08397723, study PRJNA350692) | Marine metagenome, whole genome shotgun sequencing project. | isolation source: water | place: Pacific Ocean | collected 2012-04 | reverse complement strand
CGGACATAAACGCGGTCGTCCACGCGCACCCCCCCACCGCGACCGGGTTTTCGGTCGCCGGTATCCCCCTGACCGAGTGTGTGCTGCCCGAGGTGGTCATCACCCTCGGCGCAATCCCGATCGCCGGATACGGGACACCGGGAGGCCCTGAAATCGCCGAGCCAATCCGAAAATGGGTTCAGGATTACGATGCCTACCTGCTCGAGAATCACGGCGCGACGACAATCGGCACAGATGTGATGAACGCCTACTACAAGATGGAAACGATGGAGCATTTCGCGAAGATCCTCTTCGTCGCGAAACAGCTGGGCGGTGTCAATCTGCTGGACGAACAGCAGGTCGCGGATCTGATCAAGATTCGAGAACGAATGGGTCTACGGGGGCCATCCCCCGCGTGCGATTGGACGCAGGGCGTGAGCCAGATCCAGCCGGCCAATACAGGCGGTGGCACACCCACGCTGAATACGCCGAGCGCGAGAGCGACGGCGGGCCAGGCTTCTAATGGTGCACCGTCGCAGGATATGATCGCCGAGATTACCCATCGCGTGATGGAAGAACTGAACAAGCGAGCGTAGACTTCCAGACACGGCCCTGTCAGGGTATACTTCAGGAAGAGACCGGATTCGTTCGGTCTCTTTATTATTTTAGCAACGGAAACGGATGATGAAGATTCTGATCGCGAACGTCGGTAGTACATCCTTCAAATACAAGCTCTACGTCAATGACCTTGTGGCCGCTCACGGCCGACTCGAGCGGATCGGTGACAGCCATTCTCCTCAGCAGTACTGTGTCGGTGAGGACTGCAGAGAAACGGAGACGGCCCTTCCTGATTATGCGTCGGCGGTGCGGTCCGTGCTCGATCACCTGACGGGCAGCGTCCTGCGTTCGGTCCAGGATCTGGACGCAATCGGATTCAAAACCGTTCACCTCCGGGGCACGGCGGGAACGCTCGAACTGACCGAAGATGTGCTCCAGCGGATGGCCGATTACAACGATCTCGCCCCCGCTCACAACCCGCCATACATAGAGGCAATTCGCATCTTTCGAGAACTCGAGCCGGGGCTCCGACTGATCGGACTGTTCGAACCCGCATTTCACACGACCATACCTGACTACGCTTACATGTACAGTGTGCCTTACAGCTGGTACGAAGCGTATGGCGTACGGAAGTACGGCTTCCACGGCGCGTCCCACCGATACGTGTCCGAGAGAATCCCCGGACTCACCGGCAGACCGGCGGAAGGACTGCGCATCGTCTCCTGTCACCTGGGTGGCAGTTCATCACTCTGCGCGATCTGTGATGGCGAATCCCGCGACACCACCATGGGGTTCAGTCCCCAGGAGGGAGTCATCAACGCCACGAGAATCGGATCGATCGATCCGTTCATCATACCGCACATCATGGACAGGGAGAACCTGTCTACTGATGAGATCCGCACGATCCTGAACAGTCAGAGCGGCCTGCTCGGCCTGTCGGGGATCAGCGGCGACATGCGCGACCTGCAGGATGCGGCGGATGAAGGAAACGACAGGGCGAGACTCGCGATCGAAGCGTACGGCTACTCCGTTCGAAGAGAGATCGGCGCCATGGTCACGGCGATCGGCGGGCTCGACGTGCTCGCCTTCGCCGGGGGCATAGGCGAGCGGTCACCTCGAGTCCGGTCGCTCGTGTGCGCCGGGCTGGAGCACCTAGGGATCCGCTTGGACGAAACCCGGAATGATTCGGGCCCCGACGAACGGAAGATCTCCTCACTGGACAGCCCGGCCGATGCCTACATCGTTACCGCAGACGAAGAGTGCGTCGTTGCACGAGCCGTGGCAGAATACCTTGAGAATACCGCGTGAGGGGCCTAGACCGGTGCAGGTTTCTCCTCGCGATCGGACTCTGTTTCCTCTCGCTTGGCGGCACCTCCGTCGCCTATGACGCGGAACTCTGGACCCATTTCACCAGCCAGAACACCGTTACATCCATCGCGGAAGGTGAGAGTGAGATCTATTTCGGCACGTTCGGAGGAATTCGACGCTACCACCGCTTCCGCGAAATTTGGCTACGGCCGATAACGACGGCGGACGGCTTGCCCGACAACCAGGTCGAGCAGCTGACGTTCGACCCCACGACGGGTGACCTGAGTATTCGGACGAAGACCGGTACGGCTCGGTGGATGTCTCGCCTGGAGTCCCTGACGCTGGGGGGATTCCCCGAACTGAACGCCGTGAACTACATCCCCGCCATACCGAGTGTTGTGCCTCCCTTCGGCTACTACATCAACGGGAACATCGTCCGGGGCCCGAACAGAAACTACCGGATCCTCGACGCACAGATTGACACCTGGGACAACCTCTGGATCGCCACGGACGGACTGGGCGTCGGTCACGCGAACCTCAATTTCAGAGAACTCAAGTTTCTGCAGTCAGGCCCTCTTGTCCAGAACGTGACCGCTCTCGAAATCGACGGCGCGTCGGTCTGGGTTGGCGGCCAGGATGATTTCGACGTCTACACACGCGGGATGAGCAGATACGACCGGGAGACGGAGAACTGGGCGTATTACGAACCCGGCGCGATCAGACGTCTCGACGATGCGCAGACCGCCGATATCCTGGCAGACAGCACGGATGTGTGGTTCGCGACGAACCGGGGTGTCGTCCGATACCGCAGGGCCGAAGACGCCTGGGATACCTACCGATACGGCAGGGGCGCTTCGACCAGTCACATCAGATCCACGACGTCCCTTGCCCGGGGCCGAGGACGCATCTGGCTGGGCACTCGGAGGGGGCTAGCCGTCCTAGATCTGGGCTCGGACACGCTCAGAACCGTGCCGGGCAGCACAAACTTCCGAATCCGGGATCTCGCCACCGGGTCTCGCTACGTCTGGGCAGCCACGAACAAGGGGCTGTTCCGGTGCCCGATCGACGACGTCACCTGGGCCCCCGTGAAATCACACGCCGCCGCCACCCAGCCGATTCTGGCGCTGGATGCCTCCGGTGACACTACCTGGGCTCTCGCGGCCATACCGCCGGTTCTGTTGATCTCGACCCATCCGGACAGTCTCTGGCGAGCGCTCGACCTGCCGGAAGCAGGCGGAAGCCCGGCCGCCAGCCTGTCGGCGGCCGGGGAACGTGCCTGGATCGGGACACAATTCGGTGTCATCCGGGCAAATACACGAAACGGGGGAACCACATCCTACAGTCAAATAGATGGATTACTCGACGACACCGTCCACATCGTTGAGATCGAGGGCCCGGATGTGTGGATTGGCACGCGTTCGGGCCTCAGCCGCTACCGCTGGTTGGATAATTTTCGAGATCCCGAAAACTGAGTTACATCAGGTGGGCTAATCGTTTCTTGCATTAGATTAAGGCGGATGTATCATGCAAAGAAATGACGTGACACCGGTCACCCGATTTGTTACTTTTTTACACGTCGCTGTTGAGGCGGTACCCCTAAGAAGCGAGTTTTCTCTTGCTCAAGTTGATATAAAACAGCTATTTGCCCTTAGCGGTCATCGTGCGCATGTGCATAAGCGATGGCCGCTTGTGTTTGCCTGAGATATCGGTGTCAGGGCGGTTACGAATCGGAGTAGGTAAGATGGCGCAGCAGGCGCTTGGACTAATAGAAACAAGGGGCTTCGTTGGCGTAACGGAGGCGGCGGACGCGGCGGTCAAGGCGGCTCCCGTACAGGTCAGTGGCTACGAAAAGGTCGAAGGCGGGCTCGTCTCCATTCGCCTTCTGGGCGATGTTGGCGCCGTCAACGCTGCCGTAAGCGCCGGGGCCTTGGCGGCCAGCGCGATCGGTGAGCTCGTATCACAACACGTGATTGCCAGCCCCCACGATGATCTTGTTGCCGTGTTCGAGTTGAACGGCAGCGACGCGATCGACACATCGAATCTGGACGCCCTGTCCGTCACACAGCTGAGACGTCTGGCCAGAGACACAGAAGGGCTCAGAATCCAGGGCCGCGAGATATCGCACGCGAACCGTGAGCAGCTGATTCAGGAAATCGAAGCCGCGAGACAACCTCAGGCGGAGTAAGCAACTCGGGAGGATGACGGGATGGATTCACTCTGGGACAAGATCAAACAGAGCTTGATCGACAGCGCGAGTGTCGCTGCGGAAAAGGCCGAATACCTCGGTAAAATCGGGCGTGCGCGCCTGGACATCGCGGAGACAAGGCACGCCATCCGAGATCGCTTCGCAGACCTGGGCGGTCTGGTCTACGAGAGCCTCCAATCAGACGACGCGGCGGATCTCGTGGGCAAGCCCGAGATCAAGGGGCTGATTGACACGATCTCCGAGCTTGAAGATGAATTGAAGAGTCGCGAGGAGGCGCTGAGCCTTCTCCGAGCCGAGGAAACCGAAGCGACGGCAGACCCGGCATCAGAGTAGATCAGATTTTTTGCGCGGCTTTCTGGCGTTCACTGCCGCGACTGGATATGATACAATGAGGAGATTCCGTTAACCACTTCCCGACCCCTCGGGAACCGCATCTTTCGAAGATCAGACACGGTCATCGGCGCGAGCAAGCGCAACACCAGCGCATCGGTCCTCCGACAATTCGGCCGGGACGAGACCTGATCATTAGAAGGGCGCTTTTTTTGCAGGAGGGACCAGAGCCTATGTGAGCTCCCCGCTCAAATCGTGAGCCAAACTGATACGAAACACATCAGGGTTATTTCCCGGGAACGGCATCCACACCGGATGGGGTTCCGCCAAACAGCACCGAACTCCCCAGGTGCCAACGAGGAGCGGCTGACGAGTGGCAAAACTGTCGAAGAAGCCTTACGCGCGAGAAGATGAATCCCTCGATCAATATCTCCAGGAGATCGGGGAAGTGAACCTGCTCACCGCTGACGAGGAGGTCACACTAGCAAAGAGAATCAAAAAAGGAGATCAAGACGCCTTGGAAAGACTCACAAAGGCGAACCTTCGGTTCGTTGTGAGTGTAGCAAAGCAGTATCAGAACCAGGGGTTGTCGATGGGGGATCTCATCAACGAAGGGAACCTTGGCTTGATCAAGGCGGCAAAACGCTTCGATGAGACCAAGGGATTCAAGTTTATTTCTTATGCAGTCTGGTGGATCAGGCAGGCGATCCTCCAGGCATTGGCCGAGCAGTCACGGATTGTCCGCCTCCCGCTCAACCGGGTCGGGGCACTCCACAAGATCGGCAAGGCCTCAAGCGGGCTCGAGCAGGAATACGGTAGAGAGCCAAGCCCGGGCGAGATCGCCGACGAGCTCGAGATGAGCGACTACGAGGTGATGGATACCCTCAAGATTTCGTCGCGTCATCTTTCACTCGACGCCCCCTTCAACGAGGGTGAGGACAACAGTCTACTCGATGTCCTCGACGATCAAGCTCAGGATCCGCCGGATGAGCCGTTGATCGATGACTCGCTCAAGCGGGAAATCGACAAGGCGCTGGCGACACTGACCCCCCGGGAAGCCGAGGTAATCAGCCTGTACTTTGGGATCAACAGGGAGCAGTCACTGACGCTTGAGGAAATTGGTGAACGGTTTGGGCTGACACGCGAGCGTGTCCGCCAGATCAAGGAGAAGGCGATCCAGCGTCTCCGGCATAATTCCCGGAGTCGTCCGCTAAAATCCTACCTCTTCTAGCCGGGAGGTTCCACCACGGTAGCAAAAGGCCACGATCTCAGTCCAGGATCGTGGCCTTTTACCGTTCTTCATCGGGTCTCGTGTGCTTAGCTGTTGTTTTTTCAATCACTTGCGCACGCAATGAGACTGCCGGTTTCCTTGACCCATATCCCCAAATCCCTTACTTTACGTCGTCTAGATTGACATCTCAGAACGCCGGGCGAGACACGCCTTAATTCACAGTTTTCGGCCGTGTATCGCCTCATACTCACATCCTTGGAGGTTCCGATGTCTATGCAGAAACTGACCCCCTATTTGCTCCTCGTCGTAGCCGTGCTCCTTGCGGCCAACCTGATCAGGCCGCTCGTCGCGCCGCAGCCCGCGCATGCAGAGAGCCACGAAGGAAGCGACGTGGCGCTCACCGGTACGGGTGCGAATGCGTGGCTCGTCAAGGGAAGCACGGTCTACTACCTAAAGTGGGAGAACCAGTTCGAATCGATTCGGATCTACGGGCCCGAGGAGATTGAGCAGTAAATGACGGTTCGCAGCTACCCAGGGATACGTTGCCGGGAGACGCACGCCGTTTCCCGGCAGCTTTTTACGCACGCGTGTAGCTGACCATGGCACTCCACGAATACACCGGCGTAATCCACGCACATTCGACACACTCCGATGGGTCCGGTACTGTCGAGGAGATCATCTCTGCGGCCCAGGAGGCCGGAATCGATTTCCTAGTCCTTACCGATCACAATACGCTCGAGGCAAGGGAGATGGGTCACGAGGGCTGGCACGACACGGCCCTTCTGATCGTCGGGGACGAAGTATCCAGCCGGGACGGACACTGTCTGGCGTTGGGAACACGCGAGCACGTGAACCATCGACAGAACCTGCCCCGCATCCTCGAAGGGATCCGCGAAACAGGCGGACACGGGTATGTCGCCCACCCGCACGGCCGATACAGACCGATCCTGAAGACCCGGGATCATAGCTGGAAAGACTGGTCGGCTGACGACATCACGGGGTTGGAACTCTGGTCTTACATGTTCGATTGGGCATCCGGCTTCCACTACATCCGGTTTCCCCGGTACTACCGGGATCCTGATGCCTGCTTAAGAGGCCCGGATCCGGAGACCGTGGCCAAGTGGGATGAACTTTGTCAGAGCAGACGTGTAGTTGCTCTAGGGGGTGTGGATGCCCACGCACGCAAACTGCCGTTGCTGCCGGTCGTCGTCTTCCCCTATTGTCAGCTATTCAGGACGATCCGTACGCACGTGCTCAGCGAGCAGCCACTCGAGCACCGGGCAGACAAAGATATCGATACGATCCTCGGGGCGATCGCCGATGGCTCGTGTTTCCTCGCTCTTGGCGGGCTTGCGGATGCGGGAGGGACGCGGTTCACAGGCCGGGACGGCGAGCTGTCGATGGGGGCCGAGGCGACCTTCGAGCAGCCGGTCGAGCTGGATATCCGGGTACCCGTATCCACGGACATCACGCTGCTCAAGGACGGATCCCCTATCCGGACACAGACAGGCAAATCAATGCGCCACACGGTGGATCGGCCGGGCGTATACAGGGCTGAGGCCCGTTTGGGGAACCGGCCCTGGCTGTACACAAACCCGATATACCTGAGACGTCACCCTTCGGACCAAACAAACCTATGAACACGAACTTTGCGAGCCTCAACCGAATCGTCGCGGCGATCGTCTTCATGTTCACGCTGATCTGTTACTTCGTCACCGTGGCGCCGACGGTCGCTTTCTGGGATTGCGGTGAGTTTATCACCACGTCCTACATCCTGGGTGTGCCTCATCCTCCGGGAGCGCCGCTGTACACGCTGCTCGGCAGGCTCTTCAGTATGATGACATTCCTAGGCGACGAAATCGCGCTTCGTGTGAACTTCCTCTCTGTATTGTCCGGTGCCATCACGGTGCTCTTCGTCTATCTGTGCGTCGTCAGGCTCCTGTCCACGTGGCTGGACAGAGAGAACGCGCAGGAGAAGATCGCCATACTGGTCGGGGGAACGGTCGCAGCCCTGTCAGTCGCCTTCTCGACCTCCTTCTGGGGAAACGCCAGCGAGGCTGAGGTCTACGGCCTCTCGATGTGCATCACGGTGATCGCCTACTGGCTCGCACTCCGCTGGGACGACGGCCACAAGAACCCGATCAGTGATCGCCAGCTTCTCCTGATCGCCTACCTGTTCGGTCTCGGGGCAGGCGTCCACCTCCAGGCGCTGTTGACCGTTCCGGGAATCCTCATCCTCGTCTTCTCGGATCTGATGAAGAATCACCCGACTCGGAAGCAGATTGCCGCAGTTGTCGGCCTCATCATCTACCCTTTCGCGGCAATCTTTCTGCCCTCGGTCATCACCGCCGCGATCACCGTCGTGATCCTAATGGCCCTGCTCCACCTCAGACCCGAGTGGAAGAACCCGGTCTTCTGGACGGCCTGCGCAGTGCTTTTCGGTCTGGGCTTCTCGACCTATATCGCGCTCTTCGTCCGTTCCGGTCTAAACCCCCTGATCGACATGAACAACCCCGAGTCGTGGGAAAACTTCAAGTCCTTCCTCGGACGGCAGCAGTATGGGACGCATTTCTCCTGGCCAAGACGGTCTGATTTCTGGGCATACCAGATCAACATCCACATCAAATACTTCCTGCAGCAATTCCCCTTCTACAACGATGGATTCCTGGGTTGGGAATCGATCTTCCGGAAGGCGGTGCCGACCTCCGAGAACAGCGAGGTCCAGGCCTATTCGCTCATCACGCTCACCTTCGGAATCGGCGGAGCCTACTACCACTGGAAGAACGACTGGAAACGGTTCGCCTCCATACTCTCGATGTTCGCGCTCATGGGATTGGGTCTCGTCCTCTACCTCAACATGCCCGACCCCGAGCCCCGAGAGCGAGAGTATATCTTCGTCGGCGCCTACACGTTCTTCGGATGTTGGATGGGCATCGGTGCAGCCGGTCTGGTCGCCGCCGCCGGACGGTCCCTGAACGCCTCGATCACGACGCCCGTCGTCGCAGCCTGCTGTCTGATCCTGCCGCTCGGGATCCTCGACTCCAATTACCACTCGCACGACAGACGCGGTGACAAGATCCCCTACGACTACGCATACAACATCCTGCAGACGTGCGAGCCCAACGCGATCCTGTTTACAAACGGGGACAACGACACCTACCCGCTCTGGTTTCTCCAACATACCGAGGGAGTCCGTCAGGATGTCCGGATCGTGAACCTTTCTCTGATCAAGACCGCCTGGTATATCGAGCAGCTTCGCGACCTCGAGCCGAGCATACCCATTGGACTGACAGACGAAGAAATTGTCGGGAAGATGGTCGCCTACCCCTGGACGGACCCCAAGGATATCGAAATCGCCGGACTCAAGATCACGGGAACGGACATACCCACCGCGCACTATCGGTCAGGGTCGGGAATGGTTCCCGTGATCGAAGCCCACACCGTCATGATCTGGTGGATCATCGACAAGATCAGGTGGACACGTCCCATCTACTTCGCGGTAACCGTGCCCAGCAGTAACCAGGCCGGGCTGCGACCCTACCTGTCGATGGAAGGCATGGCCTATCGTATCGTTCCCGAGCACGCTCCCGGCCAGTTCGACCCGGCCCGCACAAGGCGAAACCTGATCGAGACATACCGCTACCGTGCGATCAACCAACCAGGGATCTACAAGGATCCCGTTGCTCGGCGTCTCCTCGGAAATTATCTCGTCCTTTTTGAAGGGCTTACACAGGCGCTGACGGCGATGAAAGACTATGGCGGGGCCTACGAGGCACTCCGGTTCGCGGAGACAAACATCCCGCCGCACGCGATGGACGATGACCGGATGTGGAAGTCACTTTCATACCGATACCGCGATATCGCACGGGGTTACCACGACCGTGGAGACACGGACAGCGCAGTTGTCGCTTTGGAAGACCTGCTGAGAGTGAATCCGGACCTCGGGAGCGCCGACGCGATCCAGAGCATCCTTGACCTGTGGAAAACCGAAAAGGATCAGCCGGAGGAATCTGCCATCCCTTAGGCGGTCCCTTCAACGCACAGAATCGGGCAGATAGAAATTGAGCCGGTGGTCGTACGACCATCGGCTCTTCTTATTGACCTGGATTCTTCGTGAATTGAAGTCAGTTCAGCGGGTGTGCGGCGTCAGTTCGAGCGCTAGTCGAGAACCGCCCATAGCGTAAGATGAGAAGCGACTCTGCGTTTCCTCGGCTCTACAGGGCAGCTTACGTGACAGATCACTGACTGGAGGTCCAGGCTCCTGCCCTGTCGCCTATCGGGAGTGTGCTTCCCGCTTCACCATAGCTGAGCGGCCGCGAGCAGGCTGACGCATCGTGTTGGCGCGACGCTTAAGCTCATCGACAAGCTTGTTTGTTAATGATCCGGGTTGGTAATCGTGCAGACGGCTTCTACGGTGAACCGACGCGACGAAGCCGGCCGACTCGTCTTCTCATCAGGAGAAACCCGATCACAAAGCCTCCGATGTGCGCATACCAGGCAACGCCGCCGCCCATCCCGCCCTGATCCATCCACGCATTCAGGAGCTGCACCGAAAACCACATCCCGAGGACCAGAACCGCCGGCACCCGGATGATCTGGATAAAGAAGAAGATGGGAACAAGCACGTGTATGCGAGCCCCGGGAAAGGCGGCCAGATACGCGCCCAGCACGCCGGCGACCGCACCGCTTGCCCCTACCAGAGGCAGCGTCGATTCCGGCCCTGTGGCGACATGAGCCAGCGTAGCGGCAACACCGCAGAACAGGTAGAAGACCAGAAACCGACCGTGCCCCAGCACATCCTCGACGTTATTTCCGAAGATCCATAGGTAGAGCATGTTCCCGGCGATATGCAGCCAGCCGCCGTGCATGAAGAGGGACGTGATCAGCGTTGCGTAGACGGGATACGGGGTCGGCGAGATCGCATCGACACCGTGCGTGAGCTCGAAGGGGATGGCTCCCCAGCTTGCCGTAAGGACGTCAAACCCTGTTGATCCCAGGAACTTCGCATAGAGAAACAGGAAGACATTCAGACCCAGAATCCCCACGGTCAGGACAGGCGCTCGTCTCGTGGGGTTGTCGTCACGGATCGGAATCAGCAAAATGTCTTCCTCGGAGAAGCGGTGAGTGTTCGAGGTTTGAACGTCTGGATCTCGTCCGAGGATTCATTCAGTCACGACAAAAGTGCTGATGGCGATCGTCTCGTTCCCGCAGGTATCGCGAACCCGAACTTCGAGCCGGTGGTCGCCCGGGGAGAGCGGATAGCGCAGGATACCTTCCGCGATATCCTCCTCCGGATCATAGGCGAAGATCATCGTTTCACCATCCATCTCGAATGAGATAAGTTTCTCCATCGGGATACCCGACAGGCTGTCCCTCATCACCACCTCGATCTTCGGCCGCTGCACGGTCCGGGTTCCATCACCGGGACTCCTGATCTCGACATCCGGCGCGATGTCGTCTCTGAGCAACCCATACGTCGAGAAGTGTCGCACCCCTGCCCACACGGTGTTCCGGGTGCTGTCCACATCGTTCCACACAAAAGACCAACCCCTGCCAGTCAGTTCGTAGACACCGAGTCGCGATCGATCCTCACCTTCGGGCACTTTGAAATGCACCTGCACCATGTTCCGGAAGGGAATGACACCCGGATCGAACCGATAGGCACTCCCGACAAGCAGGGCATCGTCGGCAGGCAGATCGGCTCTGGTAATGCGTCCGGAAAACCCGTGATAGATCGAGGCCGCCGGAAACACGGCAAAGGCCGCCCCGTCACGAGAGCTGATTTGACCGCCTGTCGGTCGTATGGGCGCCGTCTCCAGCACAAGAACGGTGTCGATTGTCTGGCCCTCATGATCATCCACCCGGACAGTGACACGGGATTCACCCACCGATTCCGGGATGACTCCCTCGAAGTGCCGCGGCGACAGGGCGATCAAACCGACGGGCCCCGAAGGCTGATGCGTGACCGTGGGAAGGCTTCGAAGCGGTTGGCTCACACGGACGGACAGAACAGATCGACCTTCATACATCACATTCGTCACATCGAGTGTGATGGGCGCGTCCGACGCGACACGGCCTGCAGCGCAGATGGCCGCCGGACCATCCTCGAACCTGAGTCGATAGAACGAGCCCAATGACTCGGCGACCGGGATAGAGAAACGGGCGCCCTTGATACGCGCCGTCTTGATCCACTGCCAGGTGCGTCCGTCCGGAGAGGATTCGACGATCAAGGACCTGGGCTCCCCAACGACCCGGCTGATGTGACCGCCCAGGACGCGGGCGTTCCCGACATCTTTGACTTCCGCACCAAGAAACGCGACGGGTTCGCGAACCGTCAGATCGACGATCCCCTCTGCTCGATTCCCTTCGGCATCTTCAGCCGTGATACGAAGTGTGTATGCCTCCTGTTCCAGAACCGTGCCAGGGGCACGCGAGTCGATCCCCGCCAGAATCACACCGGATCCGACACCTCTCCCTCCATACAGCGGCAGCGTATTTCCACGTTCGATATACAGATTGTGGAACCCCTTCCGGCCATTCCGGTTCAGGAAAAAGCTTCTGTCCAGATCGACCTCGTAGACCTGATCGTAGCTGAACGAATCGTAGACGGTCCGCAAGACGGCGGTATCATTGATGGCCAGCGTCAGACGGTAGGGAGCGAGCTTGTTCGTCAGAACAGAGGCGTCTGCTCGATCGAACACCTTGATCGCAACGCCAACGCGTCCCCAGACGGACACAGGACTGCCCACAAAGCCCTAGATCAGCGTG
>PVBE010459643.1_pt1 | contig 12380 bp, 10 predicted proteins | sample 1631181 | NCBI WGS metagenome assembly PVBE01 (sample SAMN08397723, study PRJNA350692) | Marine metagenome, whole genome shotgun sequencing project. | isolation source: water | place: Pacific Ocean | collected 2012-04 | reverse complement strand
CGCGCGCCTCCAGCGCGCCGGCGGATTGGTCGGCGTCGGGGGACACGGCGAAATGCAGGGTCTTGGCGTGCACTGGGAAATGTGGATCATGGCGATGGGAGGGATGACGACTCCGGAAGTGCTGCGCGCCGCTACGATCGATGGCGCGAGGATCATCGGCATAGATCAGGACCTGGGCTCGATCGAAGAGGGGAAACTCGCCGACCTGGTGGTTCTGCTGGGGAACCCCCTCGAAGACATTCGCAACACGAATACGATCCGCTATGTCATGAAGAACGGTGAGTTCTTCAACGGCGACACGCTGGATCAGATTTGGCCGGCGGAAAGGAAGCTGCCCCCCTTCTGGTGGTGGCCCGAAGAGGAACGGTAGCCGGCAGAATTGCCTGCAGAATGATGTTGCTGGCGACCCCAATCTGCCCCCTTCTTGTCCCTGCGAGAGAGTAAACGGCTCGAAACCTCCCAAACCTCGACCAACTGGTTCGACGAGCTGAGCCGGCTCGTGCCGACGGACCCGTAGCGCCGTCAGTCCCCCGAATCAGGCAAGTAGCCGATCCAGCCCCCGCAGTTCTTCTTGGATGCGGTTCCAACTCGGGGCGATTGGGGCTACCTTTTCTTACCCGCCTAAGCACGCATCCCTTCTTCTGGTCCGGCGGTCACCATGCTCGCGTGACCCTGAGAACCGGGACGACCCGGCGGCCGCTGCGACTACGAGGACGAGCGCCCCGACCCCTGCGAGAGCGAGTGCGATAGGGCGACGACCACCTGGTCCTTCGCAGCCTGGTACGCATCGCGGTCGTGCGCAAACCGTCGGGCGAGCGCTCCTTTCGCCGCCGCGTACTCCTGCGCCAGCTCGCGGTGACTGCGCAGCGCATCTCGTAAGTCGAGCGTCGCCGTCCACTGCGGCCCGTCCTTCTCGACCATGTGGAGGTGGTGCGTGCGCGGCTCGCCCTTCACGAAGTAGTGGCGCCGCGCGATCCCGGCCTCGCCGCGATACTCGTAGCGGAGCTCCTCGAGGGGCGCGACGCACCCGGCGGCATCCTCGTAGCTGGCGACCCCGCCGAGGAGGTCGAGAATGGGCTTGGCGGGCACGCCCTTGATCGCCGTACTGCCGATGTGGCGGACATCGAGGATGTACGGACCGATCGTCGACTCGATGCGCTGTACCTCGCGTTCGAACGCGCGCGCCCACTCGTCGTGCGCGCGGTGCAACGAAACTGTTCCCGGAGGCAGTCCCAGGATCAACTCGTTGCCCCGCGCCTGATCACGGCCGCAGCAACGCCCGCCTCGGTCCAAGGCTTCGACCGGCCGATCGGCGTGGCGATACCTGTGCGTTCCTGCATGCGCCTGAGCGTAGCGACGATCGAGTGGCGACACAACGCAACCGAGCGACGGAGGCGAGGTGGACGCCACGCGCGTTAAGCGCCCCTAGTACCCGCCTCGAACCACCCGCTACTCACCACCGCCAATCGGCATTGCAACCGGTCAATCCCCCTGAGGCTACTTTCTCAGAGGGGGACTTCCTGGGCGGTTTGAACGGATACGCCAACGGTGCCTCGGACTTCGGTGTGACGGGGGACGGGCACCGTTGCGTGATGCTGGAAGCCGCCACCCAATCGCTGAGCGTTGTCGGGAACGTGATGCTGGTCATCAACTGGTTTGAGGAGCTAAATCGGCTCGTGCCGACGGACCCGTAGTGCCCGGCTGCACATCGCAGACGCGCTCAAGCGGCGATTCGCTCACCCTGCCGAATTCCTGCCAATTCATGCCCGACTAGGATCTCCGGCTAAACTGCTCGGGCTGGCTACCGAGATCGCCGAGGTGCTGGCAGCAGCTCATGCCGCCGGGATTATCCAGCGGGATTCGAAACGGGAGAAGCGCGCCGGAGGCGCTCGCGGAGCGGCTCGCGGTGGCTTTCCTGGCCGACGACTGATACACAGTCCAACTCAAATCCTTGCATAATTCGGGGTGCAAATGACCATGTCGGAAGAAGGTACGCCGTCGGCGAACATGCTCGACAGGACGATAGATTGGAAGCAGGGGCTGGCGATCGCGATTGGGGTGCCCCTGTTGATCTTGCCGTCGATCGGATACTTCGCGAGCTACCTGTGGGCCTTCGCCATCGTCGTGTGGGGTCTGTCCGTGCTGCAAGGCTTCATGCAGAACCTGGCCTACGGTGAGCTCGCAACGACCTTCCCCAACGCCTCCGGGCTGCCCGGGTTCGCGCAGAACGTTTTTCGAAACCCGGAACACGTCGGCAGGTACGACAGGGGCAAGATGATCGGCGGCTTCACTGCCTGGAGCTACTGGTTCGCCTGGAATCCCGTGCTGGCGATCTACGCGATCCTGATCGGCGGCTATATGAAGGGCCTCGTGCCCGCGCTGGGCAACATCCCCGATGTCGTCCTGTTTCTGATCATCGGCGCGCTCGTCTTTTCGGCGCTGATCGTCCTCAACGTCCGCGGCCTGACGACGAGCGCGATGTTCGGCTACATCCTCGCCTTCTTCTCCTTCGTGCCACTGATCATCATCACGCTGGCGCCTTTCGTCACCGGTGACTTCGTCAGCACCAACATCACGGACTCTTGGCTGCCACCCGACTGGGCGTGGGACGGCCCGCACGTTCTGATCCTGCTGGGGGTTTTCGCGATGGCCCAGTGGAGCGCGTGCGCGTGGGAAACGGCGGCCATATACGGTCCCGAGTACAAGAAGCCCTCTTCCGACGTGCCGAAGGCCTTGTTCGCATGCGGGGCGATCTGCATGGTTACCTACGTGCTCGTCCAGGCCGCGGTGACCGGAACGCTCGGGATAGAGTCGGTGTTGGCCGCGACCGACTCGCCGATGTTGAATGTGGCTCAGATCACGCTGGGTGAGACCGGCGCCGTTATCTCCATCGTCATGTTGATGGCGGCGATGATCCTGATCATCCAGACGGCCTACCTGGGCTCGGCGCGGGCGATGCATTCGATGGCGCTCGAAGGCAATCTGCCGGCAATGTTCGGTCGACTCAACGCCCACGGCACACCGATAGCCGCCATGGTCACCATCGGGATCTTCAATCTCGGGCTCATCCTGCTCGGGACGCCGACGGCAATTCTCGCGGCTTCAGCGATCGGCTACGTGTTCGCCAACGGGATTAGCCTCTTCGCATACGTCCGAGCGAAGAACGCCCCGCATCTGGCGGCGTTGGACAGGCCCTTCAAGGCACCCGCGCGATGGAAACACGTCGCGCTCGCCTTCGGCCTGTTCAATGTTCCCCTGTGCCTGGTTGGTATCGTGTACCTGAACAGCCTCGAGGTCGGCTGGCGCTCGACATGGGTGGGCTTCTTCGTGTTGGCCTCGTACGTGCCGCTGTGGTTGTACTCCCAGAACGAATCACAGTCTGGTCCGACGAGCTGATGCTTGCGTCCTGCCTGTCGAGACTCAGTGGAAGACCTTGCCGGAATCGATCACCAGTGTCTGTCCAGTAACCGTATCCGTTCGGCAGAACTCGACGACCTGCCGAGCGATGTCGTCCTTATCCGCGGGGATCTGAAGGACGGAAGCCGCTCTGGAGCGCTTTCGATACTCAGGAGCCAGGTTGTTCGTCGCCCGAGTCCCATCGATGTAGCCCGGAGCTATGCAGTTGACGAGAACTTCGGGACCCAGGCCCACGGCCATGCACCGCGTAAGATGGTTCAGGCCGGCTTTCGACACGGCGTACGCGATCGACGAGCCCGAAGGCGTGAATCCGGCCACCGAGGAGATGTTCACGATGCGCCCGGCGCCCTGACGTTTCATGACCTCTCCTGCGGCCTTCGTGCAGAGCATGGGCCCAGTGAGATTCGTCGTGAGGATCTTGTTCCACTCCTCCAGAGAAAGCGCTTCCATGTCATCGAACGGAATCCACTTGTTGTAGGCGGCGTCGTTGATGAAGAAGTCCAGACTGCCAAAGCTCTCCAGTACCCGCTCCACCATGCCGCTCACCTGCTGTTCGCTGGTGACGTCGCACTGAATGCTCTGGGCCTTAACACCGCTACTCTCCAGCTTCCCAGCGACTTCCTCTGCCTGGTCCCTGCTCCGGGCGTAGACCACAGCCACGTTGCAGCCAACGTCGGCGAAGGCATGGCAAATGCGTTGGCCGAGCCCACCGTTGCCTCCGGTGACGACTACGGTCTTGCCTTTCAATTCCATGTGAATATTCCTAAGAACGGTGTCTAAGGGTGTCGATTCCAAGACCGATTATTGGCCTCGGACCGCCGGCTCAGTTTGTCTCGAGAGGGCGAAGAGTCAGGGACTCGGACAGGTGGCAAGCGACGTAGTGGCCGCCACCGGCATCACGGTGCAGCGGAGTTTCCGTCCGACAGGTGTGCTCGGCGTAGCGACATCGGGGATGGAAATGGCAACCCGACGGAGGGTCGAGGGGGCTCGGAACAACGCCTTCTAAGATAATGCGCTCGGTGTGGCGGTCCGGGTCCGGTACCGGTACGGCCGACATCAGTGCCTCGGTGTACGGATGGAGCGGGTTGGCAAACAGCTCGTCTGTCCCAGCCATCTCCACCAGGCGTCCAAGGTACATGACCGCAACCCGGTCGCTGATGTGACGGACTACGGAGAGATCGTGGGCGATGAACAGGTAGGACAAGCCGCGTTCTTCCTGGAGGTCCATCAGCAGATTCAATACCTGTGCCTGAACCGACGCATCGAGGGCCGAGACCGGCTCGTCGGCGACGATCAACTGCGGGTCGAGGGCCAGAGCGCGGGCGATTCCGATGCGCTGCCGTTGGCCGCCTGAGAACTCGTGCGGATAACGCTTCATCTGGTCCCTCGTCAAACCGACGGTTTCTAACAGACCCGCTACCTGATCCCGGCGTTCCGACGCGTTGCTTACGCCCTGGACCTTGAGAGGTTCGGCAACGATGTCACCGATGTTCATCCGGGGGTTGAGAGACGAGAACGGATCCTGGAAGATGATCTGCATTTCACGCCGTAGTGCCCGCATCTCTTCCGGTGTCGCCGCTCGAACGTCGATCTCCCGGTATGGCTCTTCGTCCGGGGCGAGCCCCCTGCTGCTGAAAATGACGTCTCCCCCGCTGGGCTCGATGAGACGGAGGATCGATCGCCCCGTCGTCGTCTTGCCGCACCCGCTTTCTCCTACCAGTCCTAGCGTTTCGCCGTGCCTGATGTGGAAGCTGACATCATCGACCGCCCGGACCTGATCGACGACACCTCGCAGTAACCCCTCGCGGAGAGGAAAGGACTTTTCGAGATTCCGCACCTTGATCAGGGTGTCGTCGGTCGCATTCATGGCGCATCCACCGCCATCGCGGGCTCGTGGAGGAAGCACGCGGCCTGGTGTTCCGACCCGACCTGCCTGAGGCTCGGGGACGCGCCCCGACAGATATCCATCACCTGCGGGCACCGCGGCGCGAAGCGGCAGCCGGGAGGAATCGCAAACGGGCTGGGCACACTTCCCTCGATGGCCGACAGTCGCCGTTTTCTCGGCAGGGTCAGTGGAGGGAGAGAATTCATCAGGCCCTCGGTATACGGGTGCTTCGGATTTCGAAACAGCTCTCGAACAGGCGCCTGCTCTACGATTTGGCCCAGGTACATCACGATCACGTCATCGGCGACGTCCGCGATCACCCCCAGATCGTGCGTGATGAACATGATCGCCGTCCCGAACTCCCGTTGCAGTTGACGCATGAGATCCACAACCTGGGCCTGGATCGTGACGTCCAACGCGGTGGTGGGTTCGTCGGCAATCAGAAGGGACGGATTGCAGGACAGGGCCATCGCGATCATCGCCCTCTGGCGCATTCCTCCCGAAAGCTGATGTGGGTGCTCATCGATTCGCCGGTGGGGTGAGGGAATCGCTACCGCTTCGAGCATCGCCATCGCTCTCCGGCGGGCTTCGCTCCGGCCGACGCCCTGGTGGAGAAGAATGCCTTCCATGATCTGGTCCCCGATCGTGAAGACGGGGTTCAGCGACGTCATCGGTTCCTGGAAGATCATGGCGATGTCGTTGCCCCGTATCTCGCGAATGGTGCGACCCCGGGGATCGAGCCGCGCCAGGTCGATTACCGTGCCGTCTGTTTCATACAGGATTTCACCGGACTCGATCCGGCCATGTGGCTCGACCAGCCGCATGATGGAGCGGGCCGTTACGGACTTGCCGCAGCCGCTTTCGCCAACGACCCCGAGCGTCCTTTCGGGCGCGATGGCAAAGCTGACACCGTCGACCGCTCGTGCGATTCCGTCTTCGGTGTCGAAGTAGGTTCGGAGGTCCTTGACCTCGACCAGTGGTGCCGGGAAGGACACGCCCTTATCTCCTCCCCGTGAGGCGCGGATTCAATGCCTCCTGCAGGGCGTCACCGACGAGGTTGGAGGTGAGGACGAAAAAGAAAAGCGCGATACCGGGTCCGAGGATCAGATAGGGGGATGTGCGAAGAAAGTCCTTGGACTCGTTCAACATCGCGCCCCATTCCGGAGTCGGCGGTTGGACCCCCAGGCCGAGAAAACTGAGGGTCGACGCAGAGAGCACGAGAATGGGGAGCGTCAGTGTGCCCTGCACGATGATCGGTGAGGATATGTTCGGCCAGATGTGGTTTCGGAGGATGTGCCAGCGACCACCGCCCACCGCGATGGAAGCTTCAACATAAAGCTCCTCTCTCACGGACAGCGTCACCCCACGGGCGATCCGAATGAACTTCGGGATCTGGGCCAGGGCCAGCGCGACGATGACGCCACCTTCGGACGGCCCGGCAATCGTCACGATGACGATGGCGAGCATGATGGTCGGGAAGACCAACATCATGTCGGTCACCCGCATCACGATCGACTCCACCCGGCCGCCCACGTATCCAACATACATTCCGACCGCTGAACCGAGGGCCAGAGCCAGGAAGATCGCACCAGCCGTGATCCTGGCCGTGACCTGTGTCGCCACGATGACGCGGGACAGGACGTCGCGGCCGAATTGGTCCGTACCGAGAAGGTGTTCCAACGAGGGAGGTCGAAACACTTCTCGCAAGCTCGTCGCCGAGGGGTCGTAGGGTGTGATCCACTGCGCCATGGCCGCGACCAGGTAGAGTCCCAGCAGGACCAATGCGGCGATCACACCCACCCTGTCCCGCGTGAAGCGACTGAACACGGGTCTAGTCATAAGTGATGCGCGGATCTGCACATGCGTAGAGCACATCTACGATCAGGTTGACCAAGATGAACATCAGGGCAAACAGGAGCAGGGCCCCTTGCGTGACCGGCAGGTCCCGGGTCAGGATGGAATCTACCATCGTCCGGCCCAGACCCGGCCACGTGAAGATCGTCTCGGTAACGACGGACCCGCCCAGCGTGGCGCCGAGTCCCAGCCCGAACAGCGTGATGATGGGGAGCAACGCGTTCCGAAGTGCGTGCTTGAAGACAACGAGGGTCTCGGAGAGACCCTTGGCCCGTGCGGTCTGGATGTAGTCCTGCCCCAATGCGTCCACCATCGTCGACCGCACCATGCGCGTGAGCACCGCCGCCTGGAAGGCACCCAACGTGATCACCGGGAGGATGAAACCCCTCCACGATTCGAGACCACCCGTGGGGAGCAGGCCGAGCCGGACGGAAAATAGGAAGATCGCGAAGAGCCCCGACACGAACACGGGCGTGCAGATACCGAGCAGTGCGACCATGGTCACGATCTTGTCGATCTTCGTATTCCAGAACATGGCCGACGTGCAGCCGAGAATCAGGCTGACGATCATGGCCAGTCCCGTCGACCAGAACGCGAGTTGCACCGTATTGAGCACCCTCGGAAGAATCAGAGAAGTGACCGGTTCGCGGGAGTAGTTGGAGACGCCCAGGTCCCCCGTCAGGACCTTCGCCATGTACGTCGCATACTGTGTGGGCAACGGCCTGTCGAAACCGTACGCCTCCCGTATGCTTTCGACGACTTCCAGAGGCACATTGTCGCCCGCGATCAACAGGGCGGGGTCACCCGGGATGATGTGAAAGAGGCCGAAGAGAAAAGTGACGAGCAGCAGCCCTGCCGGCACCATGAAGAGCAGCCTGCCGAGAATCAGTCTCAGCAAAGTCGACGGTCTCCCGTGAGACTCAGCGCCTCACTCCCTGGCGCGCCATCTCCTCCTGATCGATCCAGGAAAAACGGGCGGGATACTGGTCGATGCTGAGGATGCGATCGCCATGCACGTACGACCGCGTGACCAGGTTCAACGCCAGTGTGGGCAGGAAGATGACTGGCGCGTCCTCGAGCAGCTCCTCCATCCAGAGTCGCACATACTCCTTACGTGTCACCGGGGCCACCTCGTGATGGGCGAGGAGCGTGAGGCGATCGACCTCCTCACTGGCGTAGAACATGCGATTCGTGCCCGCCGGCTGCCAGGCCTTGCTGTAGGTCATCATCATCATAGGCTCATCCGGGTCCGCCGTCGGGATGCCCCAGGACAGCAACGCCATCTCATACTGGTTTTCCTCGGGCCCCAGCCTTATCGCGGATCCAAACGCCGCGTTCTCCCACAGCCGGATCGACACGTCGACGCCGATTTCAGCCAGCAGAATCTGGACAAGCTGCGCCACCTTGTCGTCGCTCCTCGTCATACCCCTGGAAGACCAGAGACTCAACCGCAGGGGAGTGCCGGATCCATCTTCGACAACACCATCGCCGTCCCTGTCGATGAAGCCGGCGTCCTTCAGAAGATCTCTGGCCCGATCCGGGTCGTACGGGAAAATCGTGCTATCGCCAGGCTGGCGCATATCGGCAAAACCGACGACTCCCTCGGAAAGGATCGGTGCCTTCGACAGAACGGCCCCGGTACCTGCAAACACGCTTCGAACGATGCCTTCCTTGTCCATCGCATAGTTGAAGGCCCGACGTACGTCCGTGTCGTCGAGCGGTGACACCAAGTGGTTAACCGCGACATAGAACTGACGCAGGCTGGGTATGACACGGACGTTGACGCGCGGGTCGGCCTCTAAGCGAGGAACGTCGAAGTCGTTGATCAAGATGGTACGGTCGACCTCACCCGCTTCGAGCATGCTGGAACGGACCGAAACGTCCGTCACGATTCGAATCGTGACGCGGTCCAGGTAGGGCTTCCCTTCCTGCCAGTAGTCGTCGTTCCTCCTGTACTTGAGGTGCTCGCCGCGAACCAGCTCTTCCTGGATGAATGGGCCGGTTCCAACCAGGTTGGTGGCCATCCAGTCCTCACCGTTTTCACGGTAGGCGGTGGGGCTGAAGATCACCATCGACCGGTGGGAAAGATTCGAGAGCAAGGCGGCGAAGGGATCCTCGAAATGGAACGTTACCGTGAACTCATCGTCGGGGGTGACACGGTCCAACCCTTCGAGCATATGCACATAGAGGAAGTCCTTCGCCAGCGCCTCGTTGAACACGAACGCGACCGCTTCGGCGTTGAAGGGCGTTCCGTCATGGAACCGCACCCCTTCCTGCAACTGAAACGTGGTGTTGCGGCCGTCTTCGGAAACCTGCCAGGCGGTCGCCAGCCAAGGGATGATCTCGTGGTCCTCGTTGATCTCGACCAGGCCTTCGAGCGCATACAGCCAGGCATCCTGAGCCGCCGAGGTCGCCTGCCGGCCCGGGAACAACGAAAAGGCCTCCGCCGCCGTCGCGTAGATCAGTTCCCCACCATACTGCGGCTCGGCGGATGACGCGGTCGTGGACGACGAGGTCGCGCCCGGCTCGGCTCCCCCGCAACCGACAAGTACGAGGGCAGCGGCTACGAACGACAGGAACTTCTTCACGATGTGATCTCCAGACGCTGACGACCCGGATCAGCGTGCCTTTCATGCAGTCGAATGGCAAGAGCCGGATCTTGCGCGAGCCGCGCTACGTAATCGATGTGCCGTTCAACATTGTGGCCATTGGGGCTACTCCCTCCATTGCGGCGATGTCCCATGGCAGCTTCCCTACCCCCTCCCGTTGGATCTCGCCGGCTCTGACGATACGCTTCACGCGCTCGTCCCGGACAGCATCGATTGTCGCCTTCGCGAGATGGGTCCGATGTCAGCGACGCAGACTGAAGGAGAAACGGTGGGATTCGTTCTCAAATCGGGAGAGGGTGAACCGCTGCTGAACGGTATCGTCGTCAAGGCATCGCCGAAGACCGGGACGTTGGGCTCCATGCTGGTTGAACAAACATTCCAGCGAGGCTACACAACGAATCTCCACGTTCACGACCAGGGCGATGAGCTGTTCTATGTCGTGTCAGGTCGGGGCACGGCGACGCTGGGTAACAAGACCGAGACCATTGAACCTGGTGACGTGATTCTCGTGCCGCAGAGCACAGGTCACCGCATCGCGAACCCGGACAATGACGAGCCCCTGAAGGTCGTCTATTTCATGGACAGTCCGGAGCTAGTCGAGCAATTCCGTGCGCTTTACGAGCGCATTGCATCGGAACCGGATCGACCGATTACGCCGGAAGAGCGGGCCGCGATTGAAGAGAGAATCGGTGGCTCCAGGTCAATGCGATGAATCGCTTAGCCGTTGGGGCGCTCAGCCGGCGATGCCACCACCGTCAACGACCAGAGACTCGCCGGTCACGAACGACGATTGGTCGGAAGCGTCGCCCGGGACTATTCCGACGGAGGTTACTTTGATCGAATGCCGATGGCTGCGCGCCCGGAGCATCGTATCCCTGCTTGCCGTACTCATGAGCGCCACGGCGCCCGCCATCGCCCACGAGTCCGGCGGCCCCGTCGCTACTTCCGAGTCGCCGCCGTCGATCGAGGAGGCGGTGGCCGCCATGGAAAAGCTCGATGGCCTCTTCTCACTCTATTGGGATGCGGAAGCCGGCACACTCTACCTGGAGATTGACAGGTTCGACGAGGACTTCCTTTACGTCCGCGGGCTGGCGGCGGGACTGGGCTCCAATGACATCGGGCTTGATCGAGGACAGGGCCGCGGCAGCGGCGATCTCGTGAGGTTCGAGCGCGTCGGCCCGAAGATCCTGATGCTGCAGCCGAACCTGGCGTACCGGGCTGACAGCGACAACCCCGATGAGCGCGCGGCGGTCGAGGAAGCGTTCGCGCAGTCGGTGCTTTGGGGTTTCACGGTCGCCGCCGAGACCGACGGTCGCACGCTGGTTGATATGACCGAGTTCCTGGTGCGCGACACCCACCATGTCGCGACTACTCTGCAGCCGGCACAGTATCGTCTCGACAGCTCGCGCAGCGTCATCTCGAGGGAACACACTAAGGCCTTCCCGAAGAACATCATCATGAACGCCGTCCTCACCTTCACAACGCAAGACGACGGAAGTGAAGGTGACGGGTTCGGGACGCAACCCGGGCCGGGCGGCGGGTTCGGTCGCGGCGCGTTATCTGCGGTGGCCCCGAGCACCGAGGCGGTCACCGTTCGCACACATCACCAGTTCGTGCAGTTGCCCGGCGCTGGCTACGAGCCCCGCACCTTCGAGCCGCGATCCGGCGCTTTCGGCCCTACGTACCAGGACTATGCTGTGCCGCTCGGCACATCGTTGACGAAACGGCTCGTCAACCGGCACCGGCTGCAGAAAGTCGACCCTACCGCCGAGGTCTCGAACGCCGTCGAGCCCATTGTTTACTACCTGGACCGCGGCACCCCCGAGCCCATCCGCTCGGCGCTCCTCGATGGAGCAGGCTGGTGGAGCCAGGCGTTCGAGGCGGCCGGTTATCGCAACGCCTTCCGGGTGGAGATGCTGCCCGAGGGCGCCGACCCCATGGATGTGCGCTACAACATCATTCAGTGGGTGCATCGCTCGACGCGCGGCTGGAGCTACGGCTTCACGGTCAGCGACCCGCGCACCGGCGAGATCATCAAGGGTCGCGTAACGCTCGGGTCGCTGCGTGTGCGGCAGGATTACTTGATCGCGGAGGGTCTGTTGGCTCCTTACGCGAGCGGCACCGAGACTCCTCCCGAGTTGGCTGAATGGGCGCTGGCGCGGCTACGGCAGCTGTCGGCGCACGAGGTTGGCCATACCCTCGGCTTCAACCACAACCACTACGCCAGCAGCCTGGGGCGCATCTCGGTAATGGACTACCCGCATCCGCTGATCGAGCTCACCGCCGACGGCGAGCTCGACTACTCGGCGGTCTACGATGACAAGATCGGCGAATGGGACAAGGTTGCGGTGACGTACTCATACCAGGATTTCCCGCCTGGAGCCGATGAGGCGGAGGAGCTCCGCGCCATCCTCGATGAGGCCTGGGAGCGCGACGTCATTCACATGACCGACGAAGCCTTGTCGGCGCAGCCCCGCGTGCACCTGTGGGCCAACGGCGATGACCCGGCCGCCGAGCTCAACCGGATGATGGAGGTTCGTCGACACGCGCTCGATCGCTTCGGAGACAACGCCATCAAGCTCGGGGCGCCGCTGGCGACGATCGAAGAAGCGCTG
>PVBE010408491.1_pt1 | contig 12380 bp, 15 predicted proteins | sample 1631181 | NCBI WGS metagenome assembly PVBE01 (sample SAMN08397723, study PRJNA350692) | Marine metagenome, whole genome shotgun sequencing project. | isolation source: water | place: Pacific Ocean | collected 2012-04 | reverse complement strand
GTTCTACGCATCATACCGTAGACCTCTATAGCAAAGCTTGCGTCTAGCCCCATCGTGAGGTACTCGGCCATGTTGGCTCCGTCCTGCCCTAAGATTCCTGTTATTAATACCTTTTTCATAAAATTAAAAATTTGGACGAAAGGAAGGTGTGGTTTGGTTTTTCAAAAATACTTACCTCTTCAGGTGTTCTTTCAGCCATTCCTCCACGTTGCCCGTGGGACTCCAGTCCAACAGCTCTTTAGCTTTATTATTATCTGCTAAAGTTTGGAAAGGTTCTAATCTTTTTGGTAAATAATCAAAAGGTCCCCCAAAAACGTCGGCTATTTGTTGTATTGATCTATTGTCTCCGTTTCCTATATTAATAACCTCCCCCTTCCCCACCTTGTCGCTCTTAGAGGCTAGTATGTTGGCCTGTACAACATCCTGTACATATGTGAAGTCCCTCCTTTGCTCTCCGTTTCCGTAGATAATTAATGGCTTACCTTCTGACTTAAGGCGAGTGAAGACTCCCATGACCAAGCAGTAAGCTCCAGTTGTTGGGGCGTCTTCTCCGTATACATTGAAATATCTTAGACTTACCGTTTCAATGTCGTGAATTTGAGCATAGAGTTGACAATACTGTTCTCCTATAAGTTTTTGTAAACCATACGGGCTCATCGGCCCGGTCGGAGCGGTCTCTGGCGTTGGAAACGTTGTGGTGTCGCCATAAACAGAAGACGACGAACTAAAAACGAATCGTCTTACCCCGGCTTCCCTGCAAAGCTCGAGAAGATTAAGTGTGCCTGTTACGTTTGTTTCGTTGAATTCAATTGGATATTCTATCGATGGTTGTACCCTAGCCTTGGCTGCTAGGTGGAAGACCGTATCAACTCCTTGAAGCGCTTCTAATATCTTGATATTGTATTCTTCTTTTGATATGTCTGCGTATATAAATTCATAGTCGTCAGAAAATCTACCTTCTTTATCTACCACGACTACTTCGTTGCCTTCGTTTGTAAGGGACTTAACTAAGTGACTTCCTATAAACCCTGCTCCTCCTGTTACTAGATATTTCATGTTTGATTTAAAATTTATTAATAGAGTCTACAATCTTTTCAAGATCTTTTTGACTTAGCCACCAACCTACTGGGATATTAATCATCCTAGACTCAAAATAATCTAAGTTAGGGAGCTCTGTCCTAAAGGGTTTGAATATGGAATACTGATCGTTTCTAACGTGTACCCAATCAGAGGCAATTCCGCTCTTGGATAAATAAGATTGAAAGTTTTCCCTGTCTTCTGTTAGCAAACTATATATCCAACTGGCGGATTCGGAGCTTTCATCCCTGCGAAGCTTTTCTATTTTTGGGTTACTAATATTTTTGTCGTAATATGCAGAGTTGGAGCGGTGTTTATTTATTAGTTCTCTAATGTTTTTTAATTGTTCGATACCTATAGCTGCGTTAAGATTATTCATGTGGTACTTATATCCTCCCTCGGCTATGTCTTGGCTCCACCTTTGAATGCCTTTAATAGATCTATCTAGGCCAAACCACCTTAGCCTCCTGATTCTTTCGGCATCGTCTTTGTTTTTACAGGCTATCGCTCCTCCGTCAGCACAGGTGAGATGTTTAATAGCCTGAAAAGAAAAGCAAACGAAATCACTATGCCGTCCTATTGTTTCTCCTTCATATGTGGAGTCTAATGCGTGTGCTGCGTCCTCAATAACAGGAACGTTATATTTGTCGGCTATTTCTGATATAGCTTTAATGTTAACGGGTTGCCCTGCCCAGTGAACAACGATTATAGCTTTCGTGTCGCTCGTAATTTTCTTTTCAATATCTTGAGGGTCAATATTTCCAGTGTCTCTTTCAACGTCGGCAAAAACAAGCTTGGCTCCGGCTTGATAGAAGGGAAGATTGGTAGCTAAGCAGGTCATTGCTGCTGTAATAACTTCATCGCCCCGCTTTATGTCACAAACATGTCTAGCTAGGTCAAGTGCAGAAGTACAGCTATTAGTTAAACAGACATTAGGGTTTCCTATAAAATCAGAAAAGTCTTTTTCGAATTGATCAGAATAGCTCCCCTCGGTTAAGAAGCCTGAGTCAAAAACTTCCTGTAGCTTTGCGCCAATGTTATCTGGCTGATGTACTTTAAATAATGGGATCATGTTTCTAGACTTTTGTAGTAGTCGTACATTTTTTTAATTCCCGAAGTTAAATCTGTTTTTGATTGAATGTTCGTGGTTTTAACTGTTTTATCCATGTTGGGGCATCTTCTGGATGGCTCGTCAGAAGGATAGCTCGATGGATATTTAATTAATTCTGGTTTAACTCCGTCACCGACGACTTCTAAAAATTTATTAGCTAAGGCTTTCATTGTAAGTTCAGGGGCGCTTGTTCCTATATTGTATACCTCTCCGTTTTTTCCCTTTAATAAAATCCCTAAAGCCATAGCTATGCCGTCAGCAACATAACAAAAGGTTCTTGTTTGTTCGCCCTCTCCATAAACCTTGATGCTTTTGCTATCTAAAACATTATTCATCCAATTAGACAAAACCCTGTTGTCTTTTGTTCCCATATAGGGGCCATATAAATTGAAGGGTCTTAGTATCTTAATCGGCAAGTTATATTTTTTAAAATAAATATAAGATATAGTCTCCAATACTTGCTTGCCTACGTCATAACAACACCTGTTTCCCATTGTTGGTATTGTTCCAACGTAGTCTTCTTTGGTTGGTATAAAATCAGGACTGGGCGTTCCGTAAACTTCACTAGAGCTAAATAAAAGAATAGACTTTGTCCCGTTTTCTTTTGCAAAATTAAGAACGTTTTTAGTTCCGATGTAAGAAACGTCTAGGGTTTCAACCGGAAGCTTTGTGTACTTTTCTGGGCTAGCTATTCCAGCGCAGTTAATTATGTAATCAAAATGATCTTTAAGGTCTAATGGTTGACAGATGTCATATTTAATATAGTTTGCTTTTGAGTCGCTAGGACTCGAGTCGTTGTCGATGCAGAAAACATCAGCGTTTATATGTTTTAAGAAATCAAAAAACCATCTACCTAAAAACCCGTTGCTTCCTATTAGTAGAGTTTTCCCCTTTTTAAATTGGTCTGCCTCTATCTGGCTTTCTATATGTTTTAAGTCTTCTTTCATCGTCTTTAAGCAACAATGGTTAACGATGGATATGTTCCCATGTTTAAAATGTTGTATTTATTTTGAAAGGTCTTAATAACTGGGTTAATTTTTCTTTTATTGTATTTCACCATCCATTCAAGGTTGTCTCTATCTTCACTTCCTCCCTCTAGCAACATGACCCCTCTCGGGGTGAGCTTCTTCATATAATTCGTTAATGCGAATTCGTAAACGTGTCCGTCGTTGGCTATATCTATGTGAAGAATATCTATAGAAGAGTCCTCGAAGTCGTCAGTTATTTCGTAGAAACTTCCTGTTTTTATTTTAGCTGTCGGAAACTTTTGCTTGGTTTTTTCGAGGTCGGCGTAGTTTCCTAAAAATGATTCGGTATTGCCAAACAAATCATAAATTTGAACATCGTCACATGTTATGTGTTTAGTTAGATTTTCTAAAGAAAAGCCCTCGAGAACGCCTATCTCAACTATTCTTTTTGGCTTAAGCGCTAAGGAAATAGATTGAAAATAATGAGCTACATTAATTAAGCATTCAGAATACGAGCTTTTCATTTTTTTATTTAGTCTCTGGCTTTTAGGTTCCTTTCCCAAGCGGCTTGCATAACCAAGGGGTCGACGTTATTCATCCTAAATAGTTCCATGAGGGCGTTCAGGTCTTTCGGAAAGCATTTGCCACCAAAGCCAAATTTTCCGTCTGGCCCGGGGACATCTACGTGTGAGTCCCCCACTCTGCTGTCGCTTGTGAAGCCTTCTATCAGTTTGTCCCAGTCTGCCTCCACCTTGTCTGAAAGCATTTTGATCTCATTCATAAATGAGACTTTGGTGGCGAAAAAACAATTCAATGTATATTTTATTAACTCTGACGTGACGGTGTCGGTTATGGTATACTTCATCGAGTTGAATCTTTGTTTGTAAAGTTTTTGAATTTCACTAGCGTCTTCTGGGTTATCTGATCCGATTAGTATCTGCGCAGCGTTTATAAAGTCCCACTTCGCCCTCCTCTCTGTTAAAAATTCAGGGTTAGACGACACTTTGATCCCGTATTTCTCTGATATTTTTCGACAAGTTCCGGGCAGTACAGTTGATTTAATTAAAATTTGTTGGGAGCGGTCGCGTGGCTTCAGTTTTTCAAAAATACCCTCCACTATTGACAGGTCTATCGTCCAATCTTCATTCGGTGGGGTTGGTACGCATATAAATACAAAATCTGAACCGGTTACCTCCTCGAAAGTATGGGTAGAGGCTTTTGGGTCCTTGTCATAAATCTTTACTTCGTGTGTCGGGCGGAAGGCCCACGCTGTTGCGGAGCCAACAAAGCCTCCTCCTATTATTCCTATTGTATTGTTGTTCATTGTTTTATTATCTTTTTAAAAAATGGAATGTAATAATTTTTTAATACTTCTGTTATGTGAAGTTTTTCCCTGTTTTTTAATCCGTTTTCACGGAGGGTTTTCCTTAGCTCTTTATCATGAATTAACTTAGCGAGTTTTTCCTTAAAGTCTTCGAAGTTTTCGGCAAACAAATTTGACTCTGGAATTAGCTTAGAGGCATATTTGTAAGAATTATATGGAGAAACAACAGAGGGTATGCCCCAAGCAATAAAATTAGCGAGCTTGACTCCTGATCTATAATCGATCTGTCGGTGGACCTTTGAATAAGGCTCTTCGCTTTGAGGGTCTATATAAACTATGCCTACATCTATATCGCAGTAGTCTTCGTATTTACATGATTCTTGCCCCTTTAGTGTTAGCTCTACGTTATAGCTTTTTAAAAAATCTTTTATTTCTTGAGTGTTGTGTAGTTGAAAGTCTACTCCTAGGTAGCCTACTTTTGAAACGCTTTCTCTGAATGGAACATTCTCGTTGTTGAAATTGCAATGGTGGTGCGGGACAATTCCTATCAGCTGTTTGTCGAACCCTAGGTCTCTGCACTTTTGAGTGAATACTTCGTGGTTTGAAATTATACCATCTAATGAATCTTTATGCTTAAGCACCTCTTCCACTTGCTCCTTTGAGAATAAGTTTTCGTCCGCAAACCATATCGTTTTTAGGTTGGCTTTTTTGCTAGCTAGTAAGGTTTGTACGTCGCACCATTTGCTGAAAACAATAACTTCAAAATTGTTTAATATGGGAATAGGATTAGTTGAGTATGTAGCCTTGTGCCCTAGCTTGTTTAAATACTCCGCAGGTTGAATGGCTATGCACTTAGTGCTCATCCTTTTGGGCATGTGGTTTGTAAATAAGACGTTCATTGTATTGTTTGTTTTAATTTGCAAATTATCCCCTCGCTGTCTTTAAGGGTTTTTCCCACTCTTGGTGATTGACCTGCGACTTCTCCAATCTTTTGAACAACATCCATCGTGCCTTGTTTTACTAGGTCATCTATCGCTTTTTTTACTTCAGGAAACATGCCGTAGTCGTCAAATACTATTGTTAGGGCGTTAGAGGATTGATGAATGGCGGTTCCTATGTCATACATAACATGTTTATAGTCATGAACCGCGTCTATAAAGCATAGGTCTATCTTATCGATGTCCATGTCTCTAAATTTTCTATCGTATGCATCGCCGTAAATGTAGGTTATGTTGTCGCAATATTTTTCGTTGTTTTTTCCTGCGGTATTAATGGTGTCCATATTATTATCAATTGTATACATTTTACTGACAAATTGAGAAATGATTCTCGTTGTGAATCCTTGGGCAGTGCCAATCTCCAGCGCTACGGAAAATTTATTCTTAGATAAAAAGTCCCAAAGGTCTTTTTTGAAAACAAGAGAGGTTGTGCTTTTCCTTTGACGTTTGTCTGGTATGCCTGAGATTATTTCTTCAAAGTTTTTCATGTTTTGTTTAGATTTTTATATTTCTAATCCCTGAATTTCTTTCGGGGTTGAATGCTATTGCGTATTTTTCCGTTTTGTTCTCCTTCATGTCGTTAATAAGGTATCTTTTTCCTCCTCCTATTCCCATTATTAATTTGTCATAAATTATTTGTGCTTTTTCTAATTGTTTTTCGGTAGCTTTTCTTAAGCTTTCCTTTCGCCCTGTAACTAAAATTATTCCGTACCCTTTTCTATCCCATTCTAAAAGTTTTTCTACTGTCCCCTCTAGAACCTCGAGGGAAAAGCTTGAGTCTGTGACGAGGTCAGGTGAGGTATGCTTCACTAAAGTTCCGTCAATGTCACAGAAGATAGTAGCGGGACGTTTATCTTCCATGATGTAATTTTTTAAATTGGTTAATGATGTTGGTTTGAATTCGTTCATCAATTTTCGGGAAGCTGTTCTTGATTTTGTTCACGAAGGTGGGGTCAGATAAGACGTAATGCCCGCAGATTTCTATTAACTTGCGGCGATTCGTCAGTGGGTTAAAGCTGTCGTCTACCCATCGTTTCCAGCGAAAAGAGTTATAGCACAGTTCCCAAAATGTTTCAAAAATTGACGAACTTTCGTTTCCTATCGCCTCTAGATAGGTTTTAGTTTCAATAAGTGAAATCTCCGGGCCTATGTTTATAGAGTCTAGACCTATGTCCATTTTTTCTTTAATTAAATCTGGTCCTAAATAGTCTCCGTTATGCTCTTTGGTTAGTAGATCGTTCCTTTTTGCTATAGTTATTATTTCTTTTAGTTTTTGGGAGTCGTGCTGTCCTAGGTTTTGGTTTTCTTTTATAAGCGAGCCCGATTGAACAACTACATATTTAATTTTGTTGAAAGGAAGTTTTCCTAGTCGGAGGCGAAGATCCTTAATTAAAAGCTCAACTTCATCGGCCTCGAAGGGTCTTATTCCTTCTTCCGTGCCTACTTCGTATTCGATATCTGGGTTTCGGTCGTGGCAAAATTTTATCATGTCTACGGTCCACTCTAGTCCTGTTTCGTACTCTGGGTACTTTTTCCAAGGATCTATATGAATTAAATTAAAATAATTGCAATCGTGACTTAATGATACGTATCCGTCGTCTTCTTTATGTCCTTGGGATGGGCCTGCGTGATCCCTTTCTAAGGAGAACCCCTTTGTGTAGTTGTAAAAAGCTTCTGTAGTCCAGTTGTTTGCATAGCCCCCGTTCCATTCAACTTGTCTGCGGGTAGGGATAAGGGCCATAGGAGCATCGTTCTCCTCACGGAAACGAATAACGGCGTCGGTTACGTTCTTAGTAGATGGGCAAATAAAAAATTTAATATTTTTCATTATTTTATGATTTTAACTATCCTCCTCTCGTCCTCAACTTGAGGGTTAAGTTCATACTCTCTTTCTTTTTCTTTCGCCCATTCAAAAAAAGCTTTCTGTTCGTGTTGCCTGTTGGAGGGTATGTCTTCGTGGTTATAATACCATTCGTCGAAAACTATAATAGTATCCTTAATTATGCAGTCGTTTAGCCCGTATAGAATTTCTATAGTACTGCTGTATAGGTCTGCGTCACAGTGTAGGAGAGCAATTGGCTGTTTTACTTCGAGGTATTGGGGAATGGTATCCTTAAACCAACCGGGATATATTTTGACATTAGGGATATCAGGAATAAAGCCACCGGTGTTTAGGTCTCCTTTCTTGTGGCTTGTACCTACCCAATCCTCAGGAAGCCCTTTGAAGCTATCAAACCCAAATAGCTCATAGCTCTCGTCTAGATTATTCCTTAGTTGCGTAATTGTTCTGCCGGTGTACACCCCAAATTCTAAAACGTGTTTGTAGGAAGGGTTTACAAGATCAGTTGCAAGTTTTAAGGTTTTATTCATGTTTTTTTTAATTCTTTATATAGGTTGTATTTGCCAAAATTAAATAAAAATTTACTAAAGGGATATTCATGTAAGGGAGACATGTTAATCCATATAACTGAGGAAAGAGTCTTTACTTTTTTTAGACAAAACCCTTCTTTAGATATGAAGTCATGCAGTATTTCCTTGAATCTCATTAAGGTACTGTTGCATAGTATGTGGCAATTGCTCGGGTCGGGTTGATATAGTCCTCTTTTTACTATGTCATGGTTGACTGTAAGGTTGTGGTTAAGTTTAGCTAAATCATAATAGAGGTCTCCACATTCTAGGTCTCCCGCGAAGTCTTGTCTCCAGTCTAGTAGGGTGAATCCGTTTTTTGTTTTTAATATATTATCTAAAATAAAGTCCCCGTGTATTCTTGAGGGTACTCCGCTTGAGATAAGCTCGTCGCTGATACTGTTTATAAGGTGGCTTGCTGGCGGAATTGATTCTCCGTTTATTAGGTTTTCTTCGTCTTCGTTTTCGTGAAGATAGTCACGTATCCTTCTTAGGGATTTATCTATATAAAAATTGCGGCATTTTTCCTCAAAGTTTTTTGTTTGTGCTCTAATCCAAAGCTTTTCGCTTGCCCATCTTAATAGGTCCTCAAATTCTGTTTCGTTTGAGGCTTTAGAAACCAAAGTGCCTTCGGCTTTTTCGTACTTATAGAAATTTTTGCTGTGTTGGATTACGTTTGGAACGATACCTTTTAAATAGGAGGCTCTCTTTACCCTGTTTAAGTTGACGCTCTCTTTTCCGAAGAATTTAACAACAGAGTCTTCAAGTATGTATGTAGCTTCGTTTTCTTTATCGAGTATCTCCGCAGTCGAGGGTAATGCTTTCCTTGCTTTTTCTAGCTCCTCTGTGCTGCCTGCATCCAGCCAAAGTTTGGTTTCGTGAGCTCGAAACGGAACTTCCTTTATCATTTTGTTTATTACGTGAACGTCTGACAGGTTTTTATTTTTCTTTATAGCCTCTAAATTTAACCAAAAAAGTTCGTAGTCTTTAATTCCGCACAGGCCTATATAAACAAAGTCATAGCCTGTTTCTCCTTTTTCGTTTATATGGGTTACAAAACCTTGGTTGGTTTGTAGGGTCCTGAACTGGGAGGAGTTTTCCTTTCGTGATACCGCGCACCAGTTATAAGAAGGGTTTGGTATGGGGTCTTTGGGTGTTAATATTGTATCGCAGCAGTTAAATATAAATGGTTCCTGTAGTTGCTCCTTAGCTTGAAGTATAGAGTAGCCAAGGCTGCTGCCCTTTCCTTCATAGGGGTCAACTTTTACAAATTTTATTTTTTTATTTGGGTACGCAATTGAAAGGAACTGCTCAACGTGCTCCCCTTTATGTCCTGTGGTTATTGTGAACTCTGTATCTTTGGGATAGTGTTCTATTATTGTGGAGATAGCTGGTTTGTCACCTATTCTAACGAGAGACTTGTTTGTAAAGTCTGTAAGTTTACCTAGCCTGCTGCCTAGTCCGGATGTAGTAACTAAAACCTTCACTTTCTTCCGTATTTGTCGTCTATCCTTACTATATCGTCTTCCTCAAAAGATTTTCCGAGTTGAACCTCTATAAAAATAAGGCTTTCTTGCCCGATGTTTTTTATTTGATGCTTTGACTCTTTAGGAATGTTTAAGACGTCTCCGTAATTAACTTCTTTAATTATGTTATCTTGTTTTAGTTCTCCGGTTCCCTGCACCACAACCCAGACCTCGCTTCTTTTAAAGTGGTACTGGTAGCTTGGTGACTGCTCGGGGTTTATTGTTATTTTTTTTACTTTACAAAAACTTTCTTCTAGCAGGTTTTCAAAGTCTCCCCAAGGTCTGGTTTCTTTATGGTTGTTCATTTCACATACTCGGTGTCGAGGGTTTTCCTCAAGCCTAGCGGGTCTTCGTTTGGGTCAAGGAACATTCCTGTATTCTCGTGGTCTCTATCCACGTATACTAGAGAGTCGGTATTGCTCCCTGTTCTTTCCGGAAACTGCCTTTCTACTTTGTTTGTTAAATTTTTAACTTCTATGATTTTTCTTAGATGGTAGTGGTTGTGTTGGTGGGCGTGGACAAAGTTGGTATTTTTTTCTATGTAGTCAAATAGTCCCCCGTCGCCAAAAAGGGTGTCTAAGTTTTGGGAACTAGATAAAACATATAAATCCGCAAAACCTGAATCGCCTTCAACTGCTCGGTTGGCGTTAATATAAATTTTATCGGGGTTTAGGTTCTTGAAAATAAACTCTTTGTTGTAGCCTAGGTCAAACCTCGCGAGCATAGTCATGTTATATTTAAATTTGTGTTTTTTTTCATATTCTTGTTTTAGTTTTATTGACTGTTTGGCTGAGTACCATTTGCTGTACATGGAGTGAAATCTCAAGGCGTTTTGCCAGTTACCTCCGCTGCTTGAGCGTTTGGGTCCCTTATATTTGTGGCCGCTTACGGTATATTCGTTTGTAAATACTTTTTGGGTTTCAAATTTATGAGAGACCGGTTTGTAAAGCTGAAGGATTTCGTTTTTATTCTCGGTGCTCCATGAATGCGCAAAAATATCTACGTTTTGGTTACAGTTAAGTATGTTTTTTTTAAAGCTATCGAAGGGTCTTTGGAGGTTTACTGGTTTTCCTTGTCCGTATTTTCCGTGCACGCCTGTTAGTCCGTGAAATATTATTGCCGTTTTCATTCTTTTTTAGTTTGTGTGGTTTCTTTAATTATTTTGTGATACTCTGGAAAAACATTTTTGTTGTAATATTTAAAGTCTTTTTTTATTTTGTCATAAAGTAGACGGTGATTCTTGATTATTTCTTCTAATTTTATTTTAAATTCTTCAAAGTCCTTAAACTCTAGTCCAAATTCGCCAGCCTCCCTTAATCCTCCTCCTTCTGATGAGTATAGGTAGGGTAATCCACACCCAATCCCCTCTATGTGATGCATTCCGCAGGGCTCGTGTTGGCTAGCGGTAATATATATGTTGTGTTTTTTTATTTCGTTTGCTAGTTCTCCGCCTGTTATGGGTGATAAAATCTTGGTATTTTTCAGGGATATATTATTTGGAAAATTACCCGCGAAGGTAAACTCAATCTCTTTTTCAGAAATCCAGTCGTCTATCTGTTCGTAGGTGTCCCAACCTTTCATTCTGTCGGATGACCAGTGATGGGTAAAAAGCCTAGGGATATCGAAAGAGTATTCCTTGATGTTGAAGGCGTCTTCGTCGACACCGTTATGAATAACGGTTGATGGGGATTTTATTTTATTTTTGTAGTAGTCTTCTTTTAGCCATCTAGAAATAAAAACAACGTGGTCAGAGAGGTTGGCTAATTCACAAAATCTTTCGACAAAGTCGGGGGGTCTTCTTTTTGGTGCCCCTATGTCGTTTATTCTGGTTATGATAGGCAAGTTTGGAAATTTTGATCTTATAATTTTGGCATCCTCTAGTCCAATCCATTTAAGGGTTATGTCGTCTGAATATAATTTGTGATCAAAGAAAAATATACAGTCTGGTGGGGAATCTTCGTTAAAAGAATACTCCATGGTGTGTCCAAGAGTTGTTAAATACTCACTAAACTTAAGGGCAAACTTTGCTCCTCCACCGCATGGTTTATCGGGACAAACATATAAATTAAAACAAATTCTCATGTGTTTTTATTAATAGCTTCAATTATTTCGTTTTCGTTGTGTTTTTCGGTTTCGTTTTTGTAAAGGTGGTGATTCTTGTATCCCCCTATCTCTTCTCTGTGTAATGAGATATCTATAGAAATGTTTTCTGGGTAATGAAATACAGGAAGGTAAACATGGTAGCTTGTATAAATTACTATGGATTTTGTTTCAGTTGCATTAGCTAGGTGAACTAGCCCTCCCTCAGAAGAAACAAAAAGCTTGGCTTCCTTTAGTATGTTAGACGCTTCCCTGAAGGTTGTTTCGCCGTTTAAATAAATGACATTGTTAAGTCGTTTTTTATTTGGCTCCCCAATTTGAACAAAATTTACTTTGTTTTTTGTTGCGTCTACTATTTTTTGCCACTTTTCAAAAGGATATGCTCTCCCCTTAGACCAGCTGAGTTTAGAGTGAGGTTCTATTGCAATGTATTTTTCGGGGAGGCTTTTTATTATTTTGTTTGAGTTTTCTTTTTCTTCGTCGGTTAAATATATTTCACATTTTAGTTCATGTTTTTTTATACCTAGGTGCCTGCAGTAGTTTGAAATTATATGGTCTTTGGTTTTAAATTTAACCCTATCTCCGTCTTCTAGGTAGTTTAGTGTTTGGTTTGATAAATTAATATGGAAGTGTGGGGAGTCTTGATCGGTTGTGAAGTTTGGGTTATTTAAAAATATTTTACTATCTGTTATTATAGTAAGGTTATCTGTTGGTAGAGTGAGAAGGCCTTTCTCTTCCTTTACTGCTGCCGCTACCGCCGTCCACATTAAGTGCCCTCCTAGTCCCATTTTATTTTTTGTTTATTTTAAAAAGGGCTCTAGCTTGGCCTGATTCGTTCACTTGACTTAAGAAAGGTTCATTTATTCTTTT
>PVBE012992976.1_pt1 | contig 12381 bp, 11 predicted proteins | sample 1631181 | NCBI WGS metagenome assembly PVBE01 (sample SAMN08397723, study PRJNA350692) | Marine metagenome, whole genome shotgun sequencing project. | isolation source: water | place: Pacific Ocean | collected 2012-04 | reverse complement strand
CGACATTGTGTTGCGCACCCGTTCGGGGACCGACTCGAGCTGTGATTCGGACTCGTCGTGGATCCGAACCTCGTAGCCGGCTCGCGCGAATTCCAGGGCCAGCGCGTGCCCCATCAGTCCCGCACCCACTACGCCGACGACAGAAACGTCTGTAGCTGGCAACTTCCGCCTCCACATTTGATGCATTAGTTCGCCTGTTAAGACCGAGCCATATTATGGGCGGATGCGAACCCGCGCGAACGCTTGTATCTCGACGGACTGATAACATCTGTTCCGCGTAGACCGGCTCATTTGAACTCACATGACCGACAGTTCCGCGAAACTCAACGACCTGGGCGAACGCCTGGTTGCAACGTCGCTTCTAAGAGGTGATTTTCTCCTCAGTTCCGGGAAAAGAAGCGACTATTACTTCGACAAATACCTCTTCGAAACGAAACCCGACCTGCTGCGCGACGTCACGACCGAGTTGCTCAACCTTGTCCCGGACGATGCAGAGCGACTGGCGGGTCCCGAGCTTGGCGCCGTTCCGCTCGTCGCTTGCATGTCTTTGGTTGGCAGTCTTCCGTACGTAATAGTCCGGCGAAAGCCGAAGGCGTACGGTACCGGTCGACATTTCGAAGGGCGTATCACAGCGGGTGACCGAGTCGTTCTTGTCGAGGATGTGATCACATCCGGAAATCAAGCGCTGACGGCCGCGGACCACCTTAGAGATTTCGGAGCCCAACTCGACGTGGTTATCTGCGTGCTCGACCGCGAGGAAGGCGCCGCGCCGAAATTCGCTGCACGGGACCTTGAGCTTCGACCGCTATTCACGAGCGCCTCGCTTGGAATAACGACTTGACCCGAAAGCTCCGTGTCGGCGTCATCTTCGGCGGCAGGTCCGGCGAGCACGAGATTTCGTTGCAGTCGGCCAAATCGATCCTAGCCGCGCTCGATCGTGACAAGTACGAAGTAACTGAGATCGGAATCGACCGCGAAGGGCAGTGGATGCTCTCTGGAGATCCTATGAAGGCACTCTCCGACGGAGCAGCTGATGAAGACCCGGGACGAAGCCTTGTAAAGGGCGAGCGTCTTGGAGTTCTTTCGGTGCGCGGCGACTCCCAACCGGACGCTGTCTCGAACCTGGACATCGTTTTCCCGGTTCTGCACGGTCCCTACGGAGAAGACGGAACCGTCCAGGGCCTGCTCGAGATGGCAGGTATTCCATACGTGGGAGCCGGCGTGCTTGGATCAGCCGTCGGGATGGACAAGGCGGCGATGAAGGCTTTGCTCCGGCATGCAGGATTGAACGTGTCCCTGCACCGTCTCGTGCTTCGCAGCGAGTGGCGTTCCGGGCCCGAGGCTGTGGCGAGCGACGTTGCCCGCGAGTTTGACTATCCGATGTTCATAAAGCCGGCGAATCTCGGTTCGAGCGTGGGCATTACCAAGGTTCACAACGCCGCGGAATTCCAACCCGCGATGGACCTCGCAGCCAAATACGACCTCCGAATCCTCGTAGAGCAGGCCATTGAAGACGCGCGCGAAATCGAGTGCTCGGTCCTTGGCAACGACCGTCCGGAGGCATCGGTTTGCGGAGAAGTCTTCCCCGCAGGAGAGTTCTACGACTACGAGTCCAAGTACCTCGACGACCGCTCCCGCACGGTGGTACCGGCAGACTTGCCCGACGGTCTGCACGATCGAATCAAAATGATGGCGGTCGAAGTGTTTACCGCCCTGGACATCTGCGGAATGGCGCGCGTCGACTTCCTCGTGCGGCGAGCCGACGATAAGGTCTTCGTGCTCGAGGCAAACACAATTCCCGGCTTCACGCAGATAAGTATGTACGCCAAGCTATGGGAAGCTTCGGGTCTCCCCTACGCAGGCCTTCTCGATAGGCTGATCGAACTCGGCCTGGAGCGATTTCGAGAACGATCTGAAATGCGCGTTACACGGTGAGCGTGTCGACCATCGCTCCGTAGCCGACCTAGCCGGACTAGTCGATCTAGCTAACCCGCCCGAAAGATTTTCGTATCCGGCCGGAGCGCAGCCCAGGAAAACCAGAAATGATCTCCGTGAACCACAGGCTCCATTCGTTTGCCTTTGAGCGGACCGTCCACGGCAAAGCCGAGAATGTTCCATTCGCTGCCGGATTCCTCATCAATGAACCGCCCCTCCAGCGACTTCAGCGTGACGCGTTCGCCTTCCACCGGCGGAATGAAAACTCCAGTACCGCCGATATCCCTGGATTCCACGATTTGGCTGCCGTCCAGCGCCGACAGCGTTCCCGGCGCCCACAAAACCACGATCTCATTCCCGCCGACCGTGTCGTAGCCACCATATGGATTCCTGCCGTAAGCGCGGTTGAAGCCGGTTTGCTGGCTCAATACAGCTCCGGTCGGGAAGGTTGACTTAAAGTCCCCCCCCCCACGAAACGATCGCCGACGGCAGGAACGTGAGACGGGTTCCCGCCATCTCCCCTGCTATCGACTCCCCGGTGACCTGCTGCCACCACGACTCGGTTTCCCGATTCCACATGATCAGATTGCTGGCCCGCAGATTGCCGCTCGTGCCGAAGTTGAGAATCTGACCGTCTACCTCACGAGAAAACGATAGAGCCGTGTTGCACAGCGGGCAGAAGGTGACAAGCACCGGTTCGCCACCCACCTCATCGTTCACGATTTCATGCCACGTGAGGATCTGCAGTGGATACGCCCTGGCTTCACCGTTGACTTCAAACGCAACAACAGGTTCCAGATCGTCGAATACGTCGTTCCCCTCTTCGATCGAAACGAACCGCGGATCCCGGATCGGAGGAATACCGTCCCTCGGAGGACCACCCGATCTCACTTCATTGAGGTCGATGGTTTTCTTGGAAAACTCCGTTTTCCAGCCTATCGAATTCCACCGACTGGCCAGCGTTTTTTCCCCTTCCGAAAGCGGTACCAACTTCACCTGAGCGGGCACAGCCGTGGTCTCGGTGGCCGTCCGCCTGGTGGGCTCTGCCGTCGAGACTGGCGCGGCAGCCTGAGTCTGGATTCTCGTCGGCTCAGGAGCGGCGACCTCGGTCGCGCGAGTAGCCTCGGCGCTCGTTGTCGATTGCCCGCCAACGCCAGTTGAGGCTGAGGTCTCTTGCTGATTGGGCGTCGTCGTCGCGGCCACCGAGACCTCGGCATTTTGTGTGGACTCTGACGCCGCCGGTCGCGGCTCAGACGACGACTGTCCGCTGCAAGCTGCGATGGCGGAAGTTGCCGCAGCGCCCGCGACCATTCCAAGTACCCTGCGACGTGTAATAAACCGCATATCGTTCCATTGTGATGGGGATAAAGCTGACCAGAGCGATTACTGAAAGTCGGACTCTCAAGCCAGACCTGACGATATCGAAACCTGGATCGTAGGCACGGTGAGTTTCCGCACGTATCGCCCCGGGGGTCACGGCGACCGCCCGCCTACTCGCTACAACCCCTGAGCCGCGGCCCCATGGAAGACGTCGACACCGCCGCGCAGGACGCGTTGATCGGGGTCCCACATGATGGCTGTGGGACTTGCAAACAGCGCGAAACCGGACGAGTACTCCTGGGTGAGCAGGCGGATCACATGGCCGCGTCGCTCCAGGTCCCGAACGATTTCCGGGGGATACCGATCGTCCACGGATATCCAGTCGGTACTGCAATCGACCCGAGGAGTCGAGATCGCCTCCTGAACACTCATTCCATGGTCGATTACGTTCGAGATCACTTGCGTGACGGCGTTAGTGATCCTCCGCCCGCCCGACGCACCGGCGGCAATGTACGGCGCGCCATCCCGCATGACGACCGCGGGAGTCATATTGTTGAGGCCCTTTTTTGACGGCGCAATCGAGTTCGGTCTGCCCGGGACCGGATCGAACCACATCATCCCGTTGTTCATGACCACGCCCGTACTTTCCGGCACAACGCCAGATCCGAATCCAGCCATCAGCGTGTTGGTCAGTGACACGAAATTTCCCTGATTATCGGCGGCACAAAGATGCGTCGTACTGCCCGAGGATCCCGCACTCACACCCCCGCCTATAGCTTGGGCGTCGGACTGAAAACCCGATGGTTCGCCCGGCGCGAACTTCGGAGCGCTTCCTCGCCCGGCGGCTATCAGGTTCGCGCGTTGGGAGGCATATTCCGACGAAACCAATCCCTCCCACGGAACGTCAACAAAGTTGGGGTCGGCCATGTATTCAAATCTATCGGCGAACGCGAGCTTGGCCGCGCAAATGTACCTATGCAGTCGTTCCGACGACCCGTGGCCCATTCCGGCGACGTCGAAGCGGTCGTATACATTCAAGGTCTGGACTGTCGTCGGTCCGGCGCATGCAAACGGGGGCACATTGACTGCTACGTCGCGATACAACGCCGTTAGAGGCTCCTGAACGTTTGCCGTGTACTGAGCAAAGTCGTCGAGTGTCAGAATCCCACCAGCCTGTTCGATTCCCTTGACGATCGCACGCGCCACGTCGCCCGTGTAGAAATCGGCTGGTCCTGACTCGGCCAGAGCTTCGAACGTTGCGGCAAGCTCCGGCTGGCTAAGCCGACCGGGATTTACTCCGTCGCCCTTTGGCGATTGCCCATCGGGCATGAAAATGCTGGCGGCGGCTTTGTTGGCGGTGGTACGTTCGGCGTTCATGGCAAGAACGAATGCGTCATGCCAACCGATTTGAAACCCGTCGCGAGCTAGCGAGATCGCGGGCCTACAGACATCTGCCCAGGACATCGTTCCAAATTCCGCCAGCGCGAGCGACAACCCGGCGACAGCTCCGGGAATTGCTATCGAGAGCGGTCCCAGCAGATTTGCATCGCCTTCGACTTCGTCCCATCCGAAGTTTCCCACCGATCCTCTGCCGGTAAGACGATACATTTCAGCGCCCGCCGAGCCGGATGCCTGCATTGGAAACGCGACGACGCTCGCGGTGCCGCCTGTTGCCACAGTCATGTATCCACCACCGCCGATGCCACTCATCGCGGGCTCCACCACGCCTACAGCAAGGCACGCGGCAACCGCCGCATCTACAGCATTGCCGCCAGCTTCCAGCATCTCAACGCCCGCCGCGCTGGCGAGAGGATGTTTCGTTGCCAGCATGCCCTTTTCAGCAACGGCTTCGGTCTTAGACGCGGACCAGACCGTGGATTTGCTGAACTCGCTACCGGCAGACCCTCCCGACCCGGTTTCCCGGGACATCAGACCAGCGGGTCATAGGATGCCAACACGCGGCATGGAGCGTGTTTCAACACATACGTCGCGGTCGGGCCCAGTTCGAGCCCCTCGTCTCCCAGGAAATGGCGGGTTCCTATCACTACGAGATCGGCCTCGATTTGCCTTGCGAGCTCAACGATCCCCCCGCCGGCTGAACGCGCCTGTACGACCTTTTGTTTCGTGTTGCCCCGCGCGCCCGTCAACTTGAGATACTCCTCGGCGTTTTCCACAACCTTGTCGCACCGCCGAAGAGCAGCGTCCTCGGATTGATTCAACCCGCGATCCCAGCCCACCACGATTACGTAAAGGAGCGTGAGACCCTCATGTGTTCGTGCCGCCTCCTCCGCTGCCACGGCCAGCACCTGGTGATCGTTATGACCGCCATTGATCGTGGCCACAACTCCGCCGTTAGGCATTTAGTCCACCCGGCCCCACACACTTCTCCGAAGCCAGATTCATGGCTACCCCTGGCCGCCCCGGACAGCCGACATGGCCAGAAGCCCGTCCTCCACCGCCGCCTCACGGATCTCCGCTTCGAGTTGATTCGCAATGTCGAGGTTTTGGCCCAGAAACTCTCTCGCCGCCTCGCGCCCAAGCCCGAGACGCGTTTCGCCATAAGACAGGTGGGCTCCGCTCTTGGACAAGATTCCATTCTCTAATCCCAGATCGATCAATCCGCCTTCATGCGAGATTCCGCCTGAATACATCAGGTCGAATTCGCAGACTTTGAATGGCGGAGCGACCTTATTCTTTACGACCCTCACGCGAGTCTTATTGCCTATGACGTCCGATCCACGCTTTATTTGACCGACGCGGCGAATATCAAGGCGAACCGAGGCGTAGAACTTCAGGGCACGCCCGCCAGGCGTGGTTTCGGGACTGCCAAACATGACGCCAATCTTCTCTCGTAGCTGATTAATAAACAGGACCACGCACCGAGACTTGCTGATGCTGCTCGTCAACTTGCGCAACGCCTGGGACATCAGCCGGGCCTGCAGCCCCACATGCGAATCGCCCATATCCCCCTCAATTTCGGCGCGCGGAACGAGCGCCGCCACCGAGTCCACCGCAACCACGTCAACGGCGTCACTTCGCACGAGAACTTCTGCGATCTCCAGAGCTTCCTCGCCCATTCCCGGCTGAGAAATGAGCAGTTCGTCAATATTGACGCCGCATTTCGCGGCATAAGCTGGATCGAACGCGTGCTCAGCATCAATCAAAGCTGTCGACCCCCCCAGCTTCTGAGCCTCGGCAATGATGTGTTGCGCCAGGGTCGTCTTACCAGATGCTTCCGGTCCAAATATCTCGACAACGCGGCCTCGCGGCAGACCGCCAACACCCAGCGCCAGATCGAGAGCTATGGAGCCGGTCGAAATGACACTCACCTCGGGCAGGGAGGTGGAGTCCATCTTGAGAATTGAGCCCTTGCCGAAACGCTTTTCGATTTGAGCGATAGCCGAATCGATCGCTCCAGCCTTCTCGTCGCCCATTAACGGCCGTTCCCTCACCTCAGCGCCACACATCGGATCACATAGAGGATTCAGATAATAGTAGTGTCCGACCGGCGCCGTGTCGCAAATCCCATCGCCTGTTCGGATACCACGATCGGCGCTCGTTGGCCAATCAACCCGGGCGGTCGAGCCAGACCCGATGAATCAAGTAGCATGCGAGGCGATCGAATAAACGCACAATGGTTGGATAAGGACCGTTCGATGACCGGTACCACCCAAATGAGAGCGGCGCTGCTTTATGGCCCGGGCGACATTCGCCTGGAAGACCGGCCCGTGCCGACACCAGGTCCCGATGAGGTTCAAATCCAAGTCAAATTCACTGGAATCTGCGGAACCGACCTCCACCACTACGACGGCTGGGATTTCGGCGACGTTATTTCCAAACCGGTGCCGCCCGCCATCCTGGGGCACGAATTCTCCGGAGTGATCAGCATCGTCGGCGAGTCCGTTACCGGCTTCAAAGTGGGTGACAGGGTCACCGCTCAACCGCAGGTCTACTGCGGCGACTGCGATTTCTGCCAGCGCGGCAGTCCGAATATGTGCCAGAACAAGATTCGATTCGAACACGGCGGGTCCTGGGCCGAATTCATTGTCGTGAACCAGCGCTCGATATTCGAAATCCCTGCGCCAGTTTCCATGAAGCTCGCGGCGCTGACGGAGCCCCTCGGCTGCTCGCTCCGCGCGGTTGAGAGGTCCGAAGTCGAACCTGGCGATAACGTTTTCATAGCTGGCGGTGGAAGCATTGGCCTCATGATCGCACGCCTGTGCAGGCAGATGGGCGCAGCCAAGATCTTCGTTTCCGAGCCGCGGGAATCCCGGCGAAGCCTGGCCGAACAGCTCGGCGCCGATCGCGGACTCGACCCGAGAACCGAAGACATCCGCGAAATCGTCTATGCCGAAACCGACGGGTTCGGACCCGACATCTGCTTTGAGGCGGTGGGAATCCCGGAAACGGCCAGGGATTGCGTGGATCTCGTGCGCAGGGGCGGAACGGTCGCATTGATGGGAGTCGCAAATCCAGAAGTAAGCCTTGAGCTCAGTCAGTTCGATTTTTTCGCTAAGGAACTGACCGTTAAGGGAAGTTTTCTCCTGGTCAACACGTTCCCGCGATGCCTCGATCTCATGGCGAGCCTTGGTCTTGATCCCCTGATGACCCACACGTTCCCGTTGGAAGAAGCGAAAAAGGCCGTCGAGACCGCCAAATCCGGCGAGGGCACGAAAGTGATGCTGCAGATCGGCTGAATTGAACGGTCCCGTTGTCATCCGGCCAGCGGGTTCGAACAACGATAGACGCGGTACGACCGGCTTTGTGCCGACAGGCAAATCCGGCCGAAGCACGCGTTCAGGAGATCTTCATGCGACTGGGCCGAACTCTGCACAGCCAGGAAATTACCCATGGGTTTGAGCAGTCGAGCCGCTTCACGAATCAGCCGTTTCGCGGCGTCGTGAGAAACATTGGGCCCGACGTGAAACGGCGGGTAGCAGGCGATGACGTCGAAGCTGCCTGTGGCCAGATCTTCGCCAAAATAGCTCGCACGGACCTCCACATTATCGAGCCCGTTTAGGTCGATGGTCCTCGCGCAAACGTCGACCGCCACCAGATTCGAGTCCACTGCGGTAATTTGAGATTCAGGAGATTTACGGGCCATTGCCGCCGCAACCAATCCAGACCCGCAACCGAGGTCGAGCTGACGCCCCGACGTTTTCGGCAGGCAATCGATCAGCATTCGCGTGGCATCGTCAACCGTCCCGTCGGCGAATACCGCCGGGTGCCGCGCAACGAGTAGGTCCGATCCGCCGATCGCCGTGCTGGACTCCCCGAATTCACTCGTGAATACGGGACCGCGAACCGAGCGGCCGTCAACGCGTCGCGCCCGATTCACCCTGAATCGACCCGGGACCGCGACAGGCTCCGATTCGGCAAACCCGTCGCTCAACATTCCGGCAAACGTGTCAAAGCCTCGCCTGCGTTCTCCGGCTAGATACACCACGCCGCCCTCACGCAAAGACCGCCACGCGCCGTCGACGAGCGCCCTCACCGCGCGGTTACCCAGCCAATACGGCGCCCGGATCAGGGCTGTATCGAATAGTCCAATTTGGGCTGGTTCGACTCCATAGGCCGATCGAACTTCACATTCAGTCCCCTTCAAGTTCGCCTGTGCCGACCTCGTGGACCCAATCAGGTGCGAGTTGCAGACCCCACCCGCATCGTTTGAGTTGGCAAGGAGCGCGGCTCCAAGAGCGCCGTCCCAGCCGCATACGTCTACGAACCGTCCCCGTAGCGCCCCGGCCGCCCGCACAAGCGGCTCGACATATGAATCCAAAACGCGTCCGGGACAATCCCCGGCGGCGACCATCGAAATCCGCGCGTCGCCAGCGACTACTTGCCTCGTGGCCGAGTGCCAGAGATTTCCCGCGCCCTGCTCCACTTGAGGCAATCTGCCGCCGTTATTTCCCAAGTCAGCTGTACCCGGAGCACACCCGATCGACCTTCAGAGGAGGTTTCGGAAGCCCTCCTCATCAAGCCGTTCGACGAGCCTCCCAACCAGCTCGGATTTTTCCCGCGAACACACTAGCAGGGCATCCGGTGTATCGATGACCACCGTGTCCTCCAGACCCACGATTGCCACAAGCCGCCCTCGACTGTCCACCAAACATCCCCGGCTATCTTCGAAAACAACGCTCCCGCTCAGATCTCCGGTCCTGAAGTTCTCGCCCTCCGGCGTGGCCGCTACATACGCTCCCGACCAGCTGCCGATGTCGGCCCACGGAAAGTTTCCAGGCACGGTCAAAACGTTGTCGGAACGCTCCAATATCGCCGTGTCGATAGCAACCGACCGTGCCTCGCGGTACTCCCTATCGATCGCGGCGTCTATCTCGGGCGTCCCGGTCGCCGCACGAATTCGGGTCAGTGATTCGCCGATTTCGGGAGCATGCTTTTCGAACGCGCCGAATATGGATTTCACGTTCCACGCGAAATAGTTGCAGTTCCATAGGTAATCCCCGGATGCCAAATAGGCCTCCGCAGTCGCTGAATCAGGCTTTTCCTTGAATTCCCTGACACTGAAAACGTCAATGCCTCGAAAACTCCCTGCTCGCTCACCTCGGCAGATGTAGCCGTACCCGGTGTGGGCCTCCGCGGGATCGACGCCGACGGTTACGAGGTAATCGCCACTTCGCGCGGCGTCGGCCGCCGTGAGCAGGGTCTGGCGGAAGGCGTCTTCGTCCCCAATGAAATGATCCGATCCAACGCTGACCATCACCGCGTCATCATCCCACGCCGCGATGGCCGACGCCGCGAGACCTATGGCCAAGGCGGTGTTTCGGCCACGGGGCTCGCCGATGACGTTCTCGTCCGGCAGCTCTGGAAGCTGTTGTAAAACTGCATCGCGTTGTTCGGACAGACAGATCACAACGATTCGGTCCGGCGAAGTCAGTGGCGCAATCCGGCCATACGTCTGCTGAATCAGGCTCGCTCCTGGACCGATTTGCAGAAACTGTTTGGGCGATGAGCGCCGCGACTTTGGCCAAAGCCGGGTACCGACACCCCCGGCGATTATGGAAACGTAGAGGTTATCGGGCGGCGGCTCGGTCACAGGCGTGGGTCCATCACGCGATGCCCAATTCGTCATCGATCTGAGACTGGTACGAGTACGATTTGCATTCCATCACGTCATTTAGAGAGACAGGCGTTCCCGCCTCACTGGATTCCAACATACCGTAAACCGTCGCCAGGCCGATTTGGCCTTCAAGAATCCCCACTTCAGGACTCACACCGTCGGCAACGCAACGCGCCAACTCCCAGTATTCGAGCGCGGTTATTTTTCGATCTGTTTCGTTGAACGAGAATTCATAGCTTCCAATTCGCTCAGCCCCAAATAGGATCGCCGCCGGTCGATCCAGGCGGAAGTCAGGAACCAGATCGAGCGCCGCATCACCAGTCAAAGGCTCATCCGAACCGGATAAATGAACCGCGACGGGCAGCCCGGTGCGATCCGGCGGACAGACGATCGTCCCATTCTCAAAATAAATCCTGCGGTACTGGATTGAATCGCCTCCCCCGGCGCCGAGTATCAACGTCCACTGCGCAAAACACCGGCCATCGAACTCAAAAAGCGCCGAGGCGCTGTCCTCGGCCGTCGGTCGAATCTCGCCTGCAACGTCCCGATTGACGAGCTCGTAGAAACTTCCCGTGACCGACTCCGCCGGACGGGCGTTGCGGACCGGCTCGAGCAAAGCGGTCCGGCCGTGAACCAACCTGGGCGGGCCGATGAAATACTGAAGAATGTCAGCGTAATGCACCGCCACATCCAGCAAAACGCCGCCCGACGTCTTTTCGTGCCGCCACGTCGTGATAAGCGCCGAGCGGCCTGGATTCATTCGGCACTCGACGAACATTCTCGGCTCGCCAAGCTGTCTGGACTCAATGATCGCCTTGATGAGGCGGTTCATCGGATCGCGTCGGTAGTTCTCCGCTACTGAGACCGTCCGCCCCGCCCGTTTCGCCGCGCGCTCGACATGCCGGCTGGCCTTCATCGTTATCGCAACCGGCTTCTCAACCATCACGTGCGCGCCGCCATCAAGGGCTTCGGCAACCACGTCGTGATGCGTTCGGACGACCGTCACGACATCCACGGCATCAGGCTTCGACTCCTCGATGAGCCGGGACAGATCTGTGAAAACGGACGGACGGCGTCCGAAGAAACTTTGCGCCAGGTCGGCGACCGCCTCCGCCCGCTCCGACTCGACGTCGCAAACGGCAACGAGGTCCCAATCCGACAGGCCCGTCTGGTCAAGCTCGTGAAGACCGTGAAGATGGCGTGTGCCAATTCCGCCGCAGCCAACCAGAGCCAGGCTCAGCCGCGAAGCCTCGTTAGGCAACGCGCTTTCCCCTGACATCCGTGAGTATCATTCGCCCAAGCTTTCACATGGAGGCCGGGGCTTGTACGACCTTGTGGTGACGGGTGGAACAGTAATAGATCCCGATCAACGTCTCAACCAGCCCATGGATGTCGCGGTCACCGACGGCCGCGTCAGCGCGATCGATCCCCATTTGGACGCCAATCTGACCAGCCGTCAAATAGACGCGACCGGAATGATCGTCTGCCCGGGACTCGTGGATCTCCACGTTCACATCTACGAGGGAGTAAGCCACTACGGCATCAACGCCGACGAGCACGTTCTGCCCAGCGGCGTTACAACGGCCGTCGACGCGGGGTCCGCCGGGGCGTCGACATTCTCAGGCCTTCGCCGGTACGTCATCGATGTCTCGGATATCCGTCTGCTCGCATTCTTGAACGTCTCCTCCATGGGCATGATCTCTCAATCCGTTGGAGAGCTCGAAGAGATTCGCTGGGCCGACCCGGCCGCGGCGATCAAGGTATGTGAAGCGAACCGGGACGTACTTCTCGGAATCAAGATTCGAATAACCCAAAACCTCGCCGGAGCCAACGTCGCACAGGCGCTACGGAACGCGCGCGAGGCGGCCGACGCCACAAGTCTGCCCTTGATGGTCCATCCAAACGACCCCGAGGATTTTTCTCTGGATGACGTGCTTGCCGAGCTGAAAGCAGGCGACATTGTCACGCATTGCTTCCACGGCATGGCGGGCGGCGTTCTAGACAACGACGGGCGCATCCGCGACAGCGTAAAAAGGGCCGTCGACGCGGGG